>Ga0210059_1012216_pt1 | contig 13020 bp, 8 predicted proteins | sample Ectturendosymbi2_FD_188042 | JGI IMG/M metagenome (GOLD analysis project Ga0210059, IMG submission 188042) | Ecteinascidia turbinata endosymbiont from Florida, USA - Sample 2 (SPAdes) (version 2) | ecosystem: Host-associated > Tunicates > Ascidians > Unclassified | place: Key West, Florida...
CTTGCTAGGGATGCTGCATTACAACGCTGTTTGCATCTCACGCGTTCACGTCACAGAGAGCGGCCGATGATAATATCCACCGCCGCTTTCCCAAGCAAGACCTTTCTCCCTGATATCGTATTGTTGACAGCCACGAGAAAGTTCTTGTCCGCGATACGTAAAGGCAGAACTTGAAAGATTTCTTGCAGCAAAATCCGAAGGCGAACATATCAAGTCATCAAAACGAAAGAAGTGGTGTTTCAATCGTGCAAGCAGGCAAAATATAGTATAAGGAAATTTCTGTATTGTTTGCTGGGTGCGACCAGTTTGAAGCTTGGAGCAACCAATAAACGTTAACTCCAACAAGCATACCAACGTTTCTTAAAAATCAACCGAGCATTTTTGCCTCAGCTTTTTTCAAACATTTCGCACATTTCCGCGCGCAGTGGCAAAGCCAACTTGGAGCACTTTAAATGACCAGCCTGCCCCTTACAGTAACCCCCCTTTTTTGCTTCTCACCCTTTATAGCACGGCATCCTGCAAACACTTTTATATCAACCTCTCCTTTTTTATCTAGAAACGCCAATAACGAACCTGACAGCTTACGCACCAGAGCACTGGAATGCGCAGTTGGATTTCTCGTGAATTGCTATCGTGCTGCCGCGTTCACACCTTCCGACGATTGCTACTGTGCAGATAACACAGATGTGGAAGCAAACGTTTTCAATATTTTCATGACAGCACTTCTCATGCAACATGCTGCCAAGGGCTTTCTTGAGAAAATTAGCGCGAAGGTTTTCATTTGAAGAAGGTGGCGAAGTGTGTGCGCGAGTAAAGCAATCTCAACGGGTCTGCACCATCTACTATCAGATGTTGGCTTACTTGGGTTTTCGCAAAAGTAGCCGTCTTTCCGAAAATCCCAAGTGTACGGCAAAGCAACGGAACGACGAGACCGGCGCTCGCCGCCGCGCTGTTTTCTCTTGCGCTTTTTCTTCTTCCGCTCTTTCGACGATCGCCAGGTTTTCTGCAACAACAACAGCACGTTGCAATTGGCGAGTGACATCAAATAAATCCAACTGACATTAAATGAATCACAGTGACATTAAATTGTCAAAATTCAAAACTGCAAGTGACAATGAATAAAAACAACTGCTTTCCACAAATGTTGACATTTACAGCGAGAACTATGAGACAAGAAAAAAGAGAACTGATGAAATGTCCCAACAACAAAGCTGTGCTTGACACGAGGAAAAACTGAAAATTTGCTTCATGGTAAACTACCACTGTATTGTTTGTTTGTTTGTGCCTAAACATAAGTATTAATTGAATTTATTTTAGTAAAGCTAATTTAATTGTTCAATTTCATCAAAATTAACCACTTTGATGGGCTAGATTTCGGAATACTGTACGTTGAAACGCTCGGCTTTTCTCGATCTTTCGTGGATCGCTGCGCTCTGTTTAACCGCGCCGTTTGCACCCGTCATCAAATCTCCAGAGCAAAAGCGCTTTTTCTAGGCCGTTACTAAACGTAGGTTTTCTTAACAGTGGCTGGTTTATGAAGCTCTAGGAAGGCCCGCCTTTTAAATTTGCAAATATATTGCTCATCGTAACTAGCCACAGTTCGTGTGTGTTTCTTTCTACTTTTCGCCAGTAAGGTTTGTCTTACGGTTTTACACACTGAAGATGCGTTTAAAAACGCGAAACTAGTTTCGCTGTGAAATCAACTGTGATCGATTTACTTGCGCCATCTTTGTGGCTTGCAGCTATGGAAAAATAGATACGTGCAAGTTTTAATCATCGCAGAAGTATGGAAGCAGAAACAAGCAGGCGGATTCCACACAAGCTTGCCGCCAGGCTAAAGTTTGTTTTGTTGAATAAAAACAAGTGACAATAAATGATCAAATCGGCAAGTGACAAGAAATAAAAGCAAGTGACAATAAATGATCAAAATGGCAAGTGACAAGAAATAAAAGCAAGTAACAATAAACGATGCAAACGGCAAGCGGCACGTGACAATGAATAAAAGCAAGTGACAATAAATGATCGCGTGCAACGACGGCGGCGCGATCATGGCTACGCCAACAGAGTAACATTCGTTGGAAGATTGCTGCAGGTTGCACTGAACTAATCCTGGAAAGCGCCGTCGCCAGGAATGGCTGCCACACCCCCAGCTAAGTGGTCATTTCACGTTTGGGCTGCTTCGCAAGTGGACTTGCGATTAGTTGTCACCACCACCGAGCAGGTTCAAGCTTTACACGCTCTTAGCAATGGATCTCTTTAGTTCCGCCAGCCAAATGAATAAGATTTGACAAAAATCAATGCGTTAAAGCGTATATTTTCACCAGTGCGTCCGATTCCCTACCGTTACAAGTTAGGCAGAACCAGCGCGGTCAATGGAAGACGCGTTGGCGCAACTTCGGCATCTCGAGCCTTTTAGAAACAATCAGCTGCATAAGGCGAAATCGAAAGAATCCCAACCACATTTAGTAACATTGCGCGTTTCTGATACACACACAGATGCCCTGCAGTTTACAGCGTGGGTGGACGAGGATGTCAAGCGCGCAAATGCTTCCGGACCGCAATCGAAGCAGGCTATCGGTTGGTAATCGCCGATTCACCGTTCGTGCGGGTCAGCGGCCAAACGTCCCTGGCCACTTCAACAATCAGGCCAGCAACTGTTTTCGCCCGAAAAGAAGCCCGTTTCGGTCGGTGTCCATCAATCAAAATTCCGCGGCTCCTAGATGACAAACGATGTGGAAAAATCTTGTTTTCGGCAAAATCATAACAAGCTTCGAAAAAACGAGCCAAGTGTTTGTGCTTCAAACAGCGGGCACAGTAGGACATGCAGCTGCCCAAGGGTTATTTTTCTACACCCACATTTTCACGTTAACGCTGACAAACATCGTGCAGCATTACACAGGATCGTGTGCTTTCACGCGGAGAAAAATGGGACGCACAACCCAGGATGTTGGAGATAACGGAAGTATGGTGCGGGTGTTACACTGACTGTGACTTCTTAAACAGCCCTTATTAAAAATCACCGACAATACAAAAAGTCGTTGGCCGTGAAAATTGCCATGACAACGCAACTGCTCGGAGGATTGTAATGAGCACGCAGGAGGGGCATCGTTTAAAACTTTAGCGAGCAACGCGCATTCGATAGCGGAACAACTTTCTTTACACAACAGGCCAAGAGTAGGATGCAGCCACCTGGAAAATTGACTCTCATTATCATCTGCCGTCGGATTGGGAGCAAGTTGTCGTCACAACGGGCGGTCAAGCGTGACCGATGACGAGCTATTAATAAATTCTCAACACGCAACGCCTGAGTCACAACCAATTGCAGGACAATCAAGCATCCTCTGCAAACAAATTAAGCGGGGTCAACTACGGACAGGAGCCATTCGATCGATTTTGAGCGGTGGAATACTACGCGCCACCTCCGCACGCCCAGAATCCCGGAAGACGCTTTTCTCTCCTGTTTAACGCAGCACCTCTAACACACACACACACCTGCACACGAACGGGCTATATCTACACTACGTAAAACAACTTAAAAGTGTGAACGTGAAGACTCATAGCCAATCCTAACATACCACTGTGAAGCATGCATAATACATTGGAAATCCTAGATATTTTTCTTGTCAGTTTTTTTCAAAGACCACTTACAAACTTAAGCCAGCGGCGACTGCCAGCAGCTATTGTTTCGCCATTCGCAAGCAGCTGTGACAACAGTAAATGATATCTAATGGTGTGCGAGTTAAATATTGGACGGCAAAATATATAACCGACTTTTAAAATTTGGCAGTTGCTTTCACGACGACACCGGCACAGACTGCCATGGCCTCCACAGGACGGATTTTGAAGATTCAATCTGAGCCCGTGCCAAGTGTTCACAAGACACACAACATCATGGATACTTTTGGCAGTCATCGTAGCCGGAACACTGACAAGTTTAAAACACCACATGGCAATTCATTTGCCACCTCATTCGACACTTAAAAAATATTTCAAGCTGGCTGGTCACGCGCGCATGGGCTTTATCGGGGCGTGATCATCACTCCCATTTGTGCAATTGTCCCAATCAGCGATTTTCGAGCACCTCAGGTGACGCGGACCATCAAACTCACTTGTCATGACATGGCAGCCGGTCTGGCAGCCACGGGCTGCTGATCACCAGCAGCTTTCGCAAACATAAACTCAGCGCTGGTCGTTGAGTCACTTTATTACCATAAACAAACCGGGAAGCGTGCTCGCTGACAGCCGAAAGAGATGGGCGCACCATCGCTATATACGCAGAAGTCGAACCGCACTTTTAACCGTGGCTTTTGTGAGAGGCTCATGCAAGCACAGCCCGCACACCATGCAGCATTTACCCCCGAGACTGAAGGTGTGCACAAAGGCGATATATTGCCAAAACAGCCGTAGTAATTCTTGTTGGTACGGCAGCGTTCTGGCGGTGCGCCCTGCGAGAAACATCCAATGTCAGGCTTCTGGTGCCTTTTCACGCTTATCAGCAAGCGGGGTTTTGTCCGCGTCGAATCTCCAGACGTATGCTGTGGAAAGGCCACTGACTTCGTCGAGCAGCGCCCGGGGCCTCATCGACGAGGAATGTGTCGGCAAAACATGACTTGGCATTAAGGCATAAAGCCAGTAAGTCTAAATCGATACAAGTGCAATGTGACAAGGACTTACAACGGCACGCCCGCACGCGACTGATTTGATGCGATATTCCCGCTGGAAGCTCTTCGGGTTTATCGCAATCCAACGCCGCGGTGATAGAAACGCGGAGCAAGACTAAGCTGCGCCTTCTAATAATTACTTAATAAATATCTCCTGTCAAGTACAAGGAATGGAATGCCAATTTAGAGCTATCGTTTGTAAAAATCGGGGTTTGCGGTTAGGCTGTTTGTGATTACTACAATCATAACCTACAACCGCTGGTGTATCGATTTACACGCGAAAAAGCGAATCCGCATCAAAGGTCCTGAACCGCTGCTTACATCGCAGGCATATTTTCTTTATTTTTGTTCAACGTTCTGCGAAACAAGGATGTTCTGAAAAATGAATACTCGACGCATCTTAAATTGAAACAGTAGCTAAAAGATGATCGCAAAGCCATGAAAGCAGAGCCCAATCGGCTTGTTCCTCGAAAGCTTGCAGTAAACCTCGAGCTTTCAATCGCAACCAAAGATGAAATGATGGTTTGATGGTGCGTGTTGTATGTTGAAGGCACTGATCGTTTCATTGTTAAGATCTTGACATCTTGAATTCAGTAAAAACCAAGCACAAAACCAGTCGATGTCGCCATTGTGATGCATTCCTGCCATGTGTCACCGACTGCAGCCTGCATCATGGTAGCTTTCTCCTTGTGCTACATTTGCAGCTAAGTGCGATGATTGTGGGCAACACCAGGTGAGCGAAAGAAATCTTTGGCAGAAACTGCACCACGCTACTTTGAAAACCTTCTCCCTGCTGACTTGCAATGAAATAACATCTTGGAGCAACGAGTCGAAGAGAAACCGATAACGCTTCACAGTTCGGACACTCAGGCAAACACACACCATGAGAAATATTTTGGAAGTAAGTTGCGCCACAAGCAATTCTCGCGAAAAGCTTTCTCGTCCAAAGCAATTCGGGTCCCGTACTGAAAATGCGGCAGTGCAGCGTGCCTTTTGAAAAAAATCTTCCGAAGACACAGTTTGGATGGCCAGAAACAGCGAGTTTCATCAAGATGCCGCGCAGCCAAGCCACACGCGCTTCGCAAAGTGAACCAACTGAACGAAACGTGACACCTTGATGCGTGTTCGAACTTCGCCCAAGATTCAGAGCGAAAGGTCGTCGTGCTGCTGCGGAAGAATGGCGAAATTGCCAAAAAGAATCTTGAACGTTACGTCGTCTGCAAACGTGGATGTTGCCAATTTTACGGTGCGTGCCTGAGTGCTGTCGGTTGTTCTGAAGGATGGCCAGTTCTGATTAGCTGTAAGCATGCAGGAAAAGTGCAGGTCTGTGCGTCACGCGACTGAGAACCTTTTGAAGGTGCTTGGCGGCAGTGGTTTATCTTCAGTAATCAAATCGTCTTCTGTCTTAATGCGCGCAAAGTGAGTACATAATGTCCCTAGGATTCGTCGAAGTCAGCAAACAGTTAGGAAATTGCACGCTAAGCAGATTTCTCCTTTCGCTATCGACGTTCGTGACCACTGATGCCGCGCGACAGACGGATGATCAAATACGCGACAGACGGATGATCAAATAAGACAGAAGTGTTTTTCAAATCCAACCGTGAAAACGGAGACTTCGCCGATGACTTGCTTCTGATTAAGTTACGCGATAAAAACACGACGTTATCACCTTTTTTTGCTGAAACGAAACATCTCAGTCAAGCGCACATTTCCCGAAGTTGCAGATGTGACCGCGTGGACGGCGGAATGTCGCGCGGCTTAACAACAGCATGAAAAGAACGAGTACTTTTTCAGTGCACGACCAGCGCCACATTACGGAGATTAGCATAAAGCGGCAGGTTCTCCTGTCACACTTTTGAGCCAGCTGCGAAGAAAAGCGTTTTCTTTCACACGCATTTAGACCAAGGACAGCTGCGAATTTTTTGCACTGAGTAATTGCATAAGTTCCTTCCGTCTAATCCTGTGGTTTTTAACCTTTTATTTACCACGCCCCCGTAAGTACTTGTCCTTTGTGTCAAACCCCCCTGGCATGGGCGTCCGCAGGGGTGAGCAAAACGGGCATTTCCTCCACCCTGGAAATTCGGACTAAGAGCCAAAAATTTCTAGAAAACCTGAAGTCAGCAGCTTTGTTTCGATTATTTCACTCGCGGCCTTAAGACATCTTTAGTAGGCCGTGTTTCACTTAATTCTTGCAATGACAGTTTTTTTGGCGGTATGGCGTTCACTGTTCTGGTATCATGCAGTGATTACATCCGTTCCTTTGCCTGCAATGTCATGATTCGAAACGTGGGAGCGGATTGTTCTACTACTGGTCTTTATTTCGTAACAACAACATGGCAACAAATCTTCAAGGTTCACTTCAAGTTACGGAGAGTATTGCCATTTTAGCTGATCTGCTGCTAAATCTAGCAGGTTTTTCTCACTGTCAGCAGCAAAATTTTCAATCTAGCAGTTCATAGGTGTAGGAGCAGGCAAATTTTTTGGGATGCGAAAGATTTTTTCCCGAATTTCCCCAAACTTTCCCGAAAAGCTTTTGTGCTCCTTTTGCCCACAATTTTCTCCCACAAAGATCATGAAGATGTGTCTTTGGTGTGACCTCCAAAATAGGTCTTAAATTGTGTTTTTCTGCAAACGTTGGGCGCCATTTTTTGAAGTCAAACAATGTTGAGCGCCATTTTTGCCCGGATTTCAAGGATTTAGCCCTAGATTTTCAGGGATTTTACCCAGATTTTCAGGGATTTTGCCCAAATTTTTGACAAATCAAAACTTTTGGGGGTGCGTTTGCATCCCCTGCACCCCCGCCACCTACACCACTGTAGCAGTTAGCTGATTTTCTAGAGGGACCGTTTGGGCGGCTTAACACGTAACGAATTCCTGACAAAAATTTGTTTCGACAGTTTTTGGAGATGAAAACATCTATACCTTTTTCATAAAAAAAATTTATCTTCTTGATGAAGTTTTGAATTGGGCAACACAAGGACCAGGCACATGGGGGTGCGCAGGGGGGGGGAACGGGCTTTACCCCTTGGAAATTGGGACTGACAAGCAAAAATTTCTTGAAAACGCGAAATCAGAAGTTTAGTTCCGGTTTGTTGGGTTAAGCCTTGTAATGACAGTGTGTTTGCCGGTGAAACACTCACTCTGCACAAGAGCCAGGTTTACTGCTCTTGTTCTGGTGTCATATACAGTGATGAGCTGGCAGTTCACTCACAACTGTTGAACGTAGACATCTTGGCAAGTAATGCAGCGAAACAGCGACTGCTGATATTAGTAAGCCATGGAGGTTTATACCACCAGAGGTCGCAAACTCTAATTGCTCCGAGGGTCAAAAGAAAAGTAACTCGAGGGCAGCATATACGGCGCTGACGCAAGAGTGGCTGTACCTGAACCTCACTAAAAGCATTTAAACCTGTGAAAGTTATCGTGCGTTACAGGCAAGTCATTTCTAGCCATCTCAACGTTCGTTTAAACGTTAAAGGGAACTTGTTCACTCGCTGGCCGAGCACTTCTAAGCACTGGCGAATAAACTAAATGACGTAAATGTTAATTATTTGAAAATTCCCAAAAAGCATCGCGGGCCGCACGAAACACCTTCGCGGGCCACGTGCTGCACGCGAGCCGCATGTATGAGGCCTGGTTTATAACATATGTGTAAAACAGCATGAGTGAAAAAGAAGCATTGCTGCCAGCAAGGCGCATTTTTGTAACCAATACTCCCTCTAAAGTGCGCAACTGCGCAGACCATTTGCCCAGTGAAATCTCATCTCGCGTACTTGCGACATTCCAAAACAAGGAAAAAACACGAAAACAAGAAGCTATTTGAATTAAATGTGCACTTTGTTCGTATTTTGATAAGATTCTATATATTTATTCAGGTTTTTTTAAGGAAAATGTTAGGCACCCGGTATGGACCCGTAGGGACCCGATTTCTCTTCCAGGGACCCGGTTTTCAATTCTAGGGACCCCATTCAGATCCCTGAAACACCTTAAAAACCCTGTACTTATTCTAATAATTCACAAAGCTTGTAATTCATTTAGAACTCTGCCAACTCTGTCTTAAAATATCTGCCTAAAATATCTAAAAAAAGAACTCTGCCAACTCAGTCTTTAAAAAAGCACACTAAAACAAACATTTGCTCAGTGTAAAATTTTCTCAGAGGGAAAACCCTGTTTGCAACTGCTGCCGTAATTTTAGGCGTTTTCCTTGTGTTGTACAAAGGGTGAAGCGCCTTGTGTACGTCCATTTTCGTTGGATCGTTAACAAGCCGAAAAGGATAGGCCGAAGCAAAATTTCGACTTTGCCCCCCCCCCCTGGAAAATTTTCTGCGGACGCCCATGCCCCCCTGGCTATAAATAAGTTGTAAAGTCTTGTTAGGTAAATTTACTGATCAAATTTTCAATGTTGTACAGCGCTAAAGGGCTCGCGCCCCGCTGGAAATTTATTGACCCCCTTCTGAGTGGGTGCGCTCCAGTTTAAGAACAACTGGTCTTATGTTCCCGCAGAAACAAGAATGCAAATAAAAGCGCAGCAAGATATTTTTATGTTACAGACTCGGTTAATCTGCCACTGCTCCCCCCATACAGGTCAATGCATGTACAGCATGTTGTTGACTGTGGCACACTTCTGTGTGTTAGAGTGAAGATCAGCAAACTTCTGCGTGTCAAAGTGAAGATTAGCGACGTGAAAGCTTCAGTTAATAAACATGCCTGCCGTACCCTCGAAAGCTTGTTCTCGCGTGAAAAAAACGTGTCCGCTCACGATGAATGACACGCTCCGGCGCAACGCTCAACAGCACGGAGCAGAAAACAACAATATTAGTTTGATGACAAGTGACAGCCCCAAAGGCCGCTGCATACCGGGCGTTGCAGATTTTGCGCAAGCAAGCGCCGAACGCGTTCGATTCGTCTTCGCGGACGGGAAAGCTAGGAAACGCTGGTGTGGTCAGATGCCTCATGCAATCGGCCGGCTGGGCAAAGCGGTGGGAAAGAGGTGTGAGATGACGTTAAATGGAAACCGCCAACTGGAGGAAGAAGCGCCCACGTCTCAATCGGCTTGGTAGCGACGTGTTCTTAAATATATAGTTCTAGTTTGACATGAATCAGGAGAAACTTCCTTCACGTACAACAGAACGGAAGTTACATTTCAAAGAGCCAATTGCGCTTGCCTTATGTCGTACGCGGGCGAGGAAGTGACGCTTGGTACAGTCAACAAGCGTGTTGCAATGTCTCAGTCGCTGGACACGATGACGCTTCAAAACACGAAGTTTAAATGTAAACAGGGGTTCGTTTCGTTTCACATGGCATAGAGCAGGGGTGACGAACCTGCTATCGTGGGCCACTTTGTCAGTTACCGCTGAGTAATCGGGCCGCACAACTTTTATACTATGAAACCTGTAGTTGAAGACTGCTGGTCTCGCCTGAATGCGAAAGTTCAAGACTGCTGGTCTCGCCTGAATGCTTTGCGGGCCGCACGAAATTCTTTACGGGGACGCATGCGGCCCGCGGGCCGCATGTTCGTCACCCCTGGCATAGAGGAACACGCTGTAAGAGTTATCTTATCACCGGGCAGCAAAGAAAGCAGGACATGAAATGTCATCGTACGACTATTGTTGCATTCAGATTTCTTCCCCAAGAGCACGTTTACGCTATCCAGATTCTGACAGCTTTGCCCATCAAATCAAACGCTTATAGAACTGGCATCCTTCACCGCACCGCCTTATGATTACGGTTTGCATTCGAATAACCGTTCCACTTCAACCCCATGAAAAATCTCACAAACGTCAACAGCAGGGAGTGGCTGTAAGGTGCGCACGATGGTGTGGATTTTGGCGATTATCGCTTCTTCACACACACGCGTGAGTCTTGTCAGTGTGGTGTAAGTTCTGTGTGGAACGCGACGTGCCAACAGAGAAAATCTGAAGAACCGCGTCATACGCAACACGTGATTGCTGAGCGTAAAATTACATTCTATCATCTTCGCTTACTTGACTGTCAAAGCGCCAACGCATGAACAACCAACGATTCAGTCCATGCCCACGCTTTAGCAAAAGCTAATCGCTACGAAGTTTCTGAGTAGCGTGCTTGTGCTGCATAAGAACAACCGATGTGAGATCGAACTACAACGGGCAATGCCTGCAATTTGCCGCGTCCTGTACCGCTTCTGGACAAATCCACTCAAGATGTTGCAGTCGAAATGCTGCGGAATGCGAAGAGAACACATTCGGCAATGAGGCTGCAGGGAAGACAACAAAGCATTCGACTGCTCAATTTTGGCGACGGCTGACCTTGCAAGCTGGCCAGGTCTCAATTGAATTACTGCGAAGATTAGATGCCGTGCAGCGGCAGCTTACCTAATTAATCCGGCTGTTAGCCAGAACAAGATTTGGCTCGAGTGACAAATGGGCACTCGGAGGAGCACTTACATATGCAGGCGGTGGCGGCGGCGCCTGTCAATCACGAAATGATGCTAAATGTAATCAGATGCGTCTCACGAGTGCCCCTTGTCAGGTCTGGCGGATGAAATGTTGGCAAGGGTAGTCTGAATTGAAGACCGCTGTCCGAGCGAGAAGCAGCCGCCGCACTCGGCCGCGGTTTCCGGCAAGCATTACACCCCAAGATCGCATTACGACCGAGATTGTCGAAAGCAGCAGCAGCAGAGCTTATTGCTGCGGGACGCATCGTGGCAGGAAACAACCACGCTCTTCTCAGACACCTCAAGGGCGAAAGAACATGCGCCAGACCCAAGGTCGGCATCATCGCAAAGGAACTGACAGAGGTCGTGTGGTACGTACGACAGGCTCATCGACGCACCAGCAATAAGACAAGTGCTGCATAGACGCAAACGCGCTAAGCTCGTTCATGACGTCAAGCGTTCGTCCTGATTTATTCAACGATTTCACGATCATCACCAGAAAACTGCAATTACGAGCCAAATGCGAAAATGCCGAGAACATGTTCGTCAGATAAGGCCTATTTCGGTCGCCGTCGCCAAAGTTTGATTGAAAGTCGTTTGCTTTTGTGCGTTACATCACGCGTCACCGTTCTCGCATAGAGCCCTTTTTTGACAGGCGCAAAAATCCCATCTGCATATGCCAAATCTTCATATTAAAGTCAGTGACGCCTCAAATGGGAAACCCGACTGGTAACACGAGTGAAATTTCGACACTTTATGTTACTCTGTCTCTGAAAAGTGCAACCACGAAACGCCACTTCGATCGCCCTTTTATTATTATTCAATAACTGGCCAAATTTTGGAACTTTTTGAAAGAAACTACTTTTCACAGGTAAAATACCAAAATTAACGCACAACATAAAATGAAAATCTTGTACAGTTTTCCAAACCACAAAGGCGGTTGCCAAAACGTGTTGGGTCAACGCAAACACCTTGCAAAGTGCGTCAGTGCAAAACATTTTACAAATTTCAAAGGCAACTCGACCGGTTAACTACCAAAAAGCGGCGAATGGCGCAGCAAATAGAGTGTTGAGTTATTTAAACAAGCCGCTGCGCTGGTTCGGTTCATTGCCATTAAGCTTCAGCCGAATCTTCGCCGAGATGAAAGCAAATTTTGGACTTCATATTGAGCATGAAGCGTAACGAAGGTACCAGACTATATGACCATACGTCTCCGTATTATGTAGATTACGAATATCGATCCCAGCTGCAATCGCGAGATCACCAGCACGTCCTTCCATGCTGTCTAACGAAAGAAATCCTTTTCACAGCCAAAATCACACACTACGATCTTATCAAGAGTACATATTTCGCGTATTAGATATGCATCATTAGCTCTTATTAGATGTTGCATTAAGAAGCGGCATGAGACAAGGTGCTGTTTACTTGAATTTTTTTCTTTTTTGTGAACGTGTTCTAAATGTAAATTACACGTGAATTTCCTATGGTGAGTTTCGTGAGACGCTTCTACAGTTGTGGCAGATTTAATGCGCGCTTTCATAAGACGTCAGAAGGCAGCCCACTGACCAAAGCAAACCGAAAATTCAACTTTATTCGTCAAACGCAATCAAACCACCATAGATGGATCAAAGCAACATTCGCAATAAGCGACAGCTCTGTATCAAGCAAACCATACGCCACCGGAGTTCTGAACCTGCGGACTGTGGCAATGCATTATTTGCTCCAAATTTGTCCAGCGCCTTTGCGGCAGCGAACGACAAATCCTCGGATCGCAATCGTAGGATATCTCGCCAACAATGCTCACTTTTAAAACCATTTGGTTAGCGCCAGGCGGTAAGTCTGACGGCGTCGCCAGTGTGCTTGTCCTGTGAAGCTTCGCGACGTGATGTGTGGCGTATTTTCAAGACTGTTTGCTTTGCGTCTTTACTGGCATTGCCCGAACAATAA
>Ga0210059_1012217_pt1 | contig 13020 bp, 5 predicted proteins | sample Ectturendosymbi2_FD_188042 | JGI IMG/M metagenome (GOLD analysis project Ga0210059, IMG submission 188042) | Ecteinascidia turbinata endosymbiont from Florida, USA - Sample 2 (SPAdes) (version 2) | ecosystem: Host-associated > Tunicates > Ascidians > Unclassified | place: Key West, Florida...
TTAGTGTCATTGAATTTCCATTATTGGTGTGCCAGTTAATCGATCGCGTTCTTGTAGCGCCGCCAGTAAAATATCGACGAAAGTTTCGAAAGCTGTATATTTTACACTGGGCTATCTGCGGGACCGCTATTTTTTTGTGAAATGTGCGCGGTTTCAAGGCAAATGCCCGCAAGCCTCAAACTAGGGCCTGCATCCCTCGAGTCCGATACTCGACAAAAGAGGTCTCGCGAATCTATCATTGGCCTGGACCTGTTTCAAATATTTTCAAAATGATTATAATCACTGAAACTAAGCAGTCGTTACAATTTTTTTCGAAATAGCATATAACGAACACAGTACATACTTTTTTTCAAGTACATGTTGTAATCACAATTAGACCAGTTTACTGAACGCGTGTATCTAGGCGTGCCTATAATGCCCTTGTTTGCAGACCTTAGTAGCGTGTTTTAAAATCCAAAGCCTCATCCAAACTTGGCGTTTTGGCAGTACGCTCGCAGAAGGGGATGCCAGGCAAGCGTTATTTTAAAGTATGTTGTGTGTTAGAAGTCAAGAAGGCAGAAACCACAGCGCATTTACGGAGATAACTTCACCATTTCAAAGTCCGTGATGGCCGTTTGAAGGGTGGCAACAGACCAGGTTACCCCCGTGGACCCATCATTCGCAGTCATTGATCGCAAATGTTCAAACTCCAATATCACGCAACGCTCACTTCAAGACCACGCCCGCTTTACCGGAATACTGACCCTGGTTCAGCTCCTACTGTAACTCCCAAGTACTGACTTTCCTCAGGCTAGTAATTATTCAGTCAGTGCCTGCTTATTGTACCGTCACAATGGACGCTATAACTACGCACTTCTCAACGAACGCACGGCGACGTCGCAGATAAAAAACGTAATGTGACGTGGAACTCATTACGTCGTGCTTCGGCAGACGTGAGTAGATTGCTCCCAAGCGTGTTCGCAAAGTTTCTTCCCACCTAAACAATGGTGACTGTAGATGCCTTGTCGTCTCTCGTTGCTTTTGCAATGCATTTGGCCATATTTAACAGCCTTAGCTTGTTCTTAGGTGACTTACATTGTATACGCGACACAATTTAAAACATTCTTCTGAACCGTGCCCGTTTAGGAGATTGTTTACGACGCTGGGCGAGTTTTCATGAGCACGAATGAAGGATAGCGTTGCAGCGCTGATGTGTTTCCTGATGTCAAACCTTTGTTGGTGTAGTTTCGTTGGTTAGTTCGTTTCCGTTGTGAAAAAGCAGGCTATAATTGCTGGACCGGGGCTGCCAAACAAAATATTTTTTAAACCTGAAGCGTTTCTTGTAAACTACACCAGCAGAAACGTTCCCGTCGTGTTCAAGTGGTTTGTCTATGGTTTTTGAGTAGACTGAAGTTTTAGGTGCAAATTATTTGCTGATTTTTGGACAGTAGAGACATTTTTAATGTCTTCAGTGCTGACAGCACCCAGTGTAAGGTTCTGGTGGGCAGTGCTTCAAAAAAAGCTTGTCAGGTCAAAAGTCACTCGGCCACGTTGGCGAACCCCGAAATACTTGCTCCTTGGCATCTGTGGACTGGTACTGGTCGTCCAACAATCATTTCACGTTTTTGTCCTTGCAAATTAGCTCTGGAGGCATCGAATCGCCGCTTTTGATGCGCTATCAACCGAAACCTGCTTGGTTGATGTTTGGGACGGAAGTAATTCCCGTACGATTTGTTGAATAAGCGTTAACCGCGTGCGTCCTTTTCTATACTCAGCACGATGACGAAACTTACGGCACATCTTCCTGCGTGTTTTGCATGACCGAGCTTTGCGTCCTGCTCGAGTGTTCGCTTACTGGCGTTGCTCTGTCAGAAACAACATTTACAGTATGACATGCTTCCAAATTACATGATCTCCCTGGAAGTCTTTCGTGTAATACAAGCTTCTTCGGCATGTTTTGAGTTCCAACGTGCACCGTTGTGTAGTTGCGTAGGTCTGTTTTGTTCATTTTCGTTAATTTTTTACTTGTCAGTGTTCCTAGAAATGTGTATGCAACTTTGTGGCTCTTCGATGTGTAGCACACTGTAGAGCTTTTGTGCACCTCATTCGCATTGTGCATAGTGTTATTTTCCATTACTCCTGATTCTTTTTTTAAGCTGGTGGGTTGTTTAAGCTCAGCCAGTCGTCGTTCGACAAAAAAGCATTAGGTGACAATTTTTAGAATCCTCTGCATATCTTTTGTTTCAAAGTCGGCCACCCTGCCAACAGTAATGAGAGTTATCTGTTTTTTTCTGATCGTATCCGCATAGTTTACTGAACAAACTGTGTTCACAACGGGGTTGTATTTGTCAACGAAAACTTTTTTTGGGACATGATTTATAAAAAGGTAATTGCACCAGAACGGATGCCGATTATGACATCTTGCCATTAGATGGATCGGGTAAAATCACGCTTACACGCAATGTCCGCTTCCCGTCGAAAACTGAAAGTCGCTATGGTAGCTGCGTAAGTAACCATAGTCTCCACAAAGGCGACGAAGTTGAATCAATCAGCAAGATTTTTAAATTGGAAATCGATTTCACGTAACACTACGCACCATCAGTCCTGAAATCTGTAAGCAATGCTAACGGGTGAAAAGTTGAAAGGCTAAAGCAAGGCCTACCTAGCTGCTTGCGTAGACCTTCAAGAACGCTGTTTTTGCAACGGTGTTGTAGCTTGCGGTATATATGCTGTCTTCGCAAACCTGCATGACCAACATAACTATTGCTTTCGGTTGCAACACGACTTGACTGAGTTCGGTTTCGATCTGTTTTTCTTCCCTGAGACATTTCGGTCATTTTTTGCTGAGACATTTTGGTCTCAATGGTCACTGAGATATTTCGGTCATTTGTCTCACAGTTGTATTAAAACTTGTCGTAACAGTGTTCATTAGGTTATATTTTCAGACATTCTGACCGATATGACTAATTTTTTCAATCATTTCCGAACAATTTCGGTATACAACGCGATTGTTGACGGTGCTGAATAATGACCGATTTGTCTCTCCATTCCTCCAGTTTTAGGCTCCCGCTTCTCTTTCGCTTAAATTACAGGTGCAATGTTTGCTTTCCAGATGTTACCGACGACGAGGAAATCAAATCTCTCCTTGAAAAGCTGCGCGTGCAGCACAAGGACAGAAAAAAATCTCGGATGGGTTTCAAGTCGCGAATCAATGGCCGCCCGTCGAGTCAGAGAATATCCGGCATCAGGGGGTTAGTAACAGAATGCTAACTTTTGTACATGTTCGAAAAAACTACTTGGTAATTGAACAGCGGCAACGCACAAAACGTCAGCTGCCTAGAACTGCATCTAAATCTCAAAGTAGTGAACGCTGAAACCAAAGCGTTGTCGATGAAAGCATTGTTTGTAATTGCAGGTGTACACAGAACTTTCAATGGGGATGGTCACTAGATTGTTCTCAGAAAATTTTTCATTATACATCTGTAGCTGCAGTTGATCTATTATCTTTGGTCGTTATACCATAGAGTACCATAGAGTTTTAAAGCAACACCATAGAGTTTTAAAAACATTTAGCGTTTTAAAACATAGCGGCTGCCTGTTTTTTCTGTATTATGGGTTGTTTCCTTTTTGCAGAAGTTGTAGTAAATTTCTGTACGAGAACTTTTTCATAGGAATGATTTGTCACTGTCACCATTTTAGCGATCGGGTGTCTGGTTCCGGTGTGTTGGACTCTGGTTACAAATGAGCTTTGTTTCCCTGTAAAGGCTTTTTAATTTTTAGTTATTGAATTATTGTTATTCTTTAACACGCCACTAGGCTTATTGCTACAACCAGGCCCATAGCTACAGGAAACTCCCCCCAAACCTCGAAACCTTATCTACGGCCTGGTTATTACCCGCTGATAAAACAACAGCAAATTTTGGAGACTTTTTCATTTACCATCATCAAAAAGTTAAAAACAGGGAAAAAAATTGTACACCACGAGCGACTGGTTTGTCGTGGTTTTTTGCAGCTCTGCCTGGAATCGTTTTTTTCTTTTTTAATAAACAGAGCAACGACTTGTTCTTTTGAGCTGTTGCTGGTATGTGGTAAAGTGCGCCAGACACCGGCGACAACCTTCAGTCGCAGTGCGGACCATGGCAACCGGCTTGAGTGTCACTTGGTATGCAAGCACAATGTCGCCAATCGCGCTTAGTTGATACGAATACAAGCGTAGCCGTAGGGTGCGCAGCTGCTGCAGCAGCGAGAGCGCTGACTGTTTTGCGACTTGTGATGAACGTCAACGCTACCTTTGCATCGTTTATATTAACCCAATTTGAATAATTTGTTGAATGATCAACGCTTTAGTTAGCGCGTCACAGAGAAGGCACACGAACGACGCTTTCCGTCTCGTCAAGAAAACGTTTCAAAATAGCTTTCTTGAAAAAAGCCATCGAGCGAACAAATCATAGTTTTTTTCGATCCAAAATTTTCCGCGCACGTGCGCAGACCGGAGTGCGTCGCGTCTTAGATACAAATTCTGACACTGAAAAACTCCCTCGGCAGGCAGTCGTTCAAGAGGATGAGCAAGAGAGACAAGAAGAACGGCATATCCGCGGTCGAAGCGAAGGCCGAAGCACAATTTTGGACCGGATCTCAAGAGCCTGGAAGCAGCATTGTAAGTTGTTTATCGTACGCACGTGACTGGTGTTGTTTTGCCAGGCGTGTTTGTTCGAGTCTCGTCGTGGAGAAAGTAGCATCGGTCAATCAAACCGACCTTTATGGATTTGAATCTCTGTGAAATTGCAAGCGACATTTTTGCACTTTCGTCAAGTGTTTCTGGACGAGACATGTCTTCCGTGATTCATGTTGCGAACGTCGAGAACAGACAGTGCGGCTGTCGGAGATGAAAGCCGGCGTCACGTTCAACAACCCATCTCGCGTGTTTTCGCTTCGAAATGAGCACAGCCTGAAATTGCGAACGAAAGTCGAACGTGATCGAGCGGCTTCGTTACAGGCACGTGCGCTGGCGAAAGCTCCGCTCGTCACTTTGAAGTTTGAACTGCATTTGATCGGGTGTTTTTGCAGCAGTGGTCCTGAGTGCGGTAAATGCGGTCCGCGTCGAGGTTACTTGCCAGCGCTCGAGTTGGTCTTCAAACCCGTGTTTCGTGAAATAGCTCCAAGCGCACTAACGCCGACCAACTATTTTGCTAACGGCTTAGGGCTCCCGGCTTCGCTGCTGAGCAAAGGACATAGGATCAGGCCTCGTAATTGCAATAAAGTTTGTTTCACCTTTGGCCGTTAACGTTGACGGGCCTCACTTGCTGCTAAGCGATTCTACGGTTCTGTTGATACACGCCTAATCTGTGTCGCGAATATGTATTGCAGCTACAGCCTTGGGTGAGACAGTATAGCAGTGGCTGGGTGCAAAAAACACCAACTGGTATTTTCCGATAAGCTTTTTCCAGCTATAGAATAAAAGGTATCTCAACGGGCCATTTTAGTGAAGCCAACCCAGCCTGGCGCCGACTTAAGCGCACCGTTTTCTCCTTACCGCAGAAATGCCAATTCCACAATTTCGAAGCGAAGCAGAACTGTATGATAACCGAAGCAGAGCCGTGGCAATTGAAGTCTATCCGTGATAGCTGTTGCACTATGTTTTTCCGGTATCTGGCTCTATTCAAACAAATTCTTTTCGCGCATTAGAATTCAGAAACATTAATTTTGAATGGAATGTGTCGATTCTACTACCGCATTCGACAAGCATCTTGTAATATTCCTCGCGTGGACGTCTCTTGGCGCAACCGCCTTTTATCCACCATAGGTAGGAAAACCTCCGGTTGTTTCGACGTCTTCTTCTTGCACAGAAGACCTGCTGTGCGATTGCCTTCCACAGCGTCCTCAGTCTCCCCAACATTGTTCAGCCTGCCTGCAGATCTACTGTAATTTTGACCTCTGTCGAAAGCACTTGTTCCAGTGGACTGCGCGTCTTAAAGGCGTTGCGTGAGAACGACGCCTAATGTCCTTACTCGCAATCTTCAAATTGTTATCGGAATGCTTTCCAGCAGCTTTGCCTTTTCTCATCAGAAGCGTTTGTAAGATGGCGGAGTGTCCAGACATTGAGTTAAAGATACTCACTCGAGGAAAGCGTTGGTTGCGAGAAACGCAGTGTACTGATTGACGCTGATCACGATCATGGTTGATTAACTCATGATCATAAACACAGGCAGGCCCGTAGCCAGGTTTTAAGGTTTGGGGGCAAAATACATTTTTAGGGGGGCAAGATTTTTATTTTTTATGATATGTTTGAAACAAAATTTTTCTAGGCGCAAAAAATTTGGGAGGTGCACAAAAAAGTTGGTGGGGAACTGCCCCCGAATGCCCCCCGTGACTACGGGCCTGAACACAGGCGCCCTTCGCCTGCTGTGTTTTGTGAAGGCGCAATGTTTTTACGAAAATAATTGCACGCACAAGCCCCCGCCACAGACTTCAGTGAGGAGCGAAATCTGCCAAGGCCTCCTAGAGAGACGAAAAACTTGAAGTCCTAATCAAAAAACTCTCTGTAGGAGACCTCGACTCTACGCCGCAGTAACGTTTTCGTATGAAGTCATTCAGGGCCGCAACCAGGAACGGGCAAACCGGGCAATTGCCCACACCCGAAATTTTTGCAAACATGATGGCGTTCACGTACTGCACACGAAAAGTTATTTCTCGAGACTGCGTTACTTCTACGTGAACTTCTCAACACCATTTTTTAAAAATTAACCAATCAATGTACCACGCTTCTGAAAGTATAATTTTTGAAATCACACAGTATAATTTTTGAAATCCATGATTTTTCCAACACTCAAAACGAATCCATCTTTCGTTTGGTTTCGTGAATCTGTGAGCATCACTGAAACGTCAACAGGACTTCTTGAAAGACCTAGAAAAGATTTGCACGAATTTTTTGCCATAGTTTTAGGAATTAAATCGCCAAAATGTAAATACCAGCTCTTTCTGCATCCTACAGCTGTGTCGCGTTTCTTTGTTGGTGTTTTGAAAAAGGAATTTGAGGAAAGGCGGATGCAACCTGTAAAGAGGCTTGCTGTGCAGGAGGCCATCCCACTGTCCGGTATAGCCTGCTGTTTCCTGATTTAAGCCAAGCACTTGTTCCTTTGCTATCGAAGCACTTTAACTGCTGACGTCAGATGCAACGCTTCGTGTCATGCCGGTTTCATGACAGGCTGCTGCCACTGTGACGACACAACGCTGAGCGAAGTTTCGGTTAATGTTTGATGACTCTCCGCCGCTGTTTCCACATATCGTTTTTTTGCTGTAGTCGCAAGCTAATGATGTTTGCGTGTTTGCTTTGTCCGGCGTTTATCTCATTATCTCAAAAACCGTTTAACGGATACACAAATCTTCTCTTATTTAAGCCAAGTCTCTGGCAAAACACTAATTTTGAGTTGAGTTTGTGAAAACGCATGTTTCAGAGGGATCGCAATGGCGTTTCGAACGTTGGTCTTGGGATACAGTCAAGAAAAAGGCTCACTGTGCCACGTTACGTGAAAACGACTCTTTGGTGTATTAACAGCGACTACGTTTTCATCCAAATCAGCGTTATGTCAAAATCTTCGGGTCAGATTCAGCTGCATACTGTTTTTATATGGTAATCTTTGTCACATGTCCAATGTGCTTGGTTTTTCCCACGATCTAAACAGCTTTCGTCCCGCAACATTTTTCCTTTCACTATGTTTTCAGTTCGATGTCAACGCCCGCCGCTCAGGCGTTTGCTTGGGACAGCAAAGGTCGTTTAGATTCAGTTGCTGTCCGTGAAACAAAAAAACGGGGTTTGTGAAGAAGTTCCAGCAGGCAGTGAAGTTTTACAAAATGGAGCCAGAATGTGCAGAGCATGCGCACGCGTCGTTCCATCAGCTCAGAACATCCAGCCGGTAAAACAAAAAAGCAAGTTCTTGTCTTGAAAAGCGAATTTGTTTGTCAACTGCGAATACTGTGCTGAGATTGACCCCGCCACGGACTCAGCCAGGGTTAAAGATTTGCCACTGCATTGGTTGAGCCTGATTCGCCTCTTAGACCAAGCCTACACACGTATAAGCTGTGTTTAACTGTCGACTTGCTAACTGTAAGGCCTATTTACACTTCAGCAGCCCGACCCGACCAAGAAGGGATTCGGAAAGCTATTCCCATCGCTCTCAATATTTCCCTCGAAGAAAAAGAAGGAAAAAAGCGACAAATGATTCTTGCTGTAGTTTGCGTCGGTAAGCCCAACCCTGAACGATCGCGTTCATCAAGGCATGTCTTGCAAAGCATGGGTTGACGCCGGACTCCAAAAGTTGATTTTGTTCTTTCAGTCGTTTGCCTCTTGCTACGAAATTGTTTTTAGCGAAATTCCCGGGTATTTTGATTTGCTGATTTACTTCTTGTTCATTTATTTATTTCTTTATATAAATTTTATTTCTTGCCTTTTTAAACTTTTTGATGAACATAGTATGGCGGTTTTTATTGGTCCTTTTTTGTTCACTTTACAGACAACTTGGAGTTACCTACGAAGAAATTAGTACCTACTGTAATACTACTTTTGTTACGAGCTCCAAGTGAAGTGACCACCCATACATCACCACTGGTTGGCGCCCGGATTAATCGGAATTTCCCTAATGTAGCATTTAATAACTTGTTAAGAAACAAGTCTGTAGGCTACATCTGAAATAGTCGTGGGAATGACCAAACTGATATATCGGCAAATGTGCATCTAAAGCTGATAACGTTGAACGTGCATTCGTTAATTCTCACTTATCTTGAATGCTCGCATTCGAATGAGACTTGGCTGACGTAGAAGTCATTTTCGATCTACTGCGACTCTACACAAAGCAAGTACCCCTTTCCGTATCGTTATGGGACGTGACTCACGATGTACGATTCCTGATTGTGAGTTTGACTCCAAATTGACCTTGCTTGATGCGGCGACTCTTGTTATGCAGCATCCAGGAGCAAAAAAACGGCTTGTCGATTTAATTTGGACAAGTCAATTTAATTTCGAAGTGTGGAGTGATAAACCGTATCCCAGTTAGTTTTCCTGTCTTTCAAAAGCAGAAACCGATCGTTTGGAAGCTGAAGAAGTGTCGCAAATTTGCAAAATCATGTAAGGCAACCCACGACACACGTGGCCGTCGTCGTCGGCTTGTCGCTTCTTGCAGCGCACAAACACTCCGGCTGTTGAATGTCAGGCATCAAACAAATCGCTCGGCAATGGGCGAAGCTTATGTAGTCATCGTTTACTTATTATCTTCCAGCAGTCGTTGGCCGTTTTCGCCATCACATGCGCATCTCCCAGCAGAAATCTCGGTAACTTTTATGCAACCGCGAGTGCTCTACTCCGCTTGCGTCGTATATTTTTGTCTGTGCATCAGCTGTTGGCATGCCCCTCGGTTTATTTGGTTTTCGTTGCAACCTTTGTTAGTGTTATTTTCAATAATTTTTTCCCTGCGAAGCATGTTTAGGAAAGGAACATTAATTTATTTTACCTGTTTTCTTTTTGTTTTTTGCTCCTAGCTCGTCATAGAACAGGTTTACTTTTCAAATAGTCCGAAACCTCTGTTGTCCGATTAACCTTCGGCAGCTTGAATTACTTTGCACTATTTGTAGCATGAAAAGCGGTCTTGCATCCAGCCGTTAATCTCAGGCTTTCTCCTCGCACGAGACGCAATTAAAGTGACCTGCGTTCGTTGTGGTTTTATTGTTCAGTTCCCACACTCGCCTGAACCTTCGTCGAACGAACCGAAACCTGAGCAAGCTGCACAGCCCTTGTCCGACCTTGCGTCGGGGCCGGCCACGCCAATCGCAGATCCGGAACTACGGAGCGCGGACACTGCGGGCCGTCTGGCGGACAACGAAGACGAAACCGCGCTGAAACTGCCGCTTGCTGCAGAATCGAAGCAGCAAGCGGATTTGTTCCCAGCCAATCAAGGGCAAGCAAACGGAATTGTTTCCAGCCAATCTGGCGAGACTTTACCAGAGTTCAAGCGACGACGCTCAGAGAACTCGAAAAACAAAGTGCCGCGCACGGGCAATGGGCAACCGGCAAGCGACGCGGACAAGGCCATACTGTACGGCAAGTCCAGGAAAAAGAAACAGTCTTGCGTAATACTGTAACTTCGTCGCACTTGGCGTCTGTTCTTACTCCTGCACTTTCTGCAATCCCTGAACTTGTGCGCTGTGGACAGTGTTTTCCGGCGAAGCGTTTTTTTCTTTGTTTGTCGAGAAAGTTGCTGAACGCCCGCAAAGCATGAGGTGCCTGTTGCTGCTGTACTGCGATCGTGTTTGTTTGAAAGGTGTAAGCGACTTCAGTTGAGTTCGTGCACTTCTGATTGAAGCAATCGTGAAAACGAGTAAAACAGCGTTGTGCCCCTTGAACTAAGCAAGCTTGTGTTCATCTGGCAGGGGCGTACCGAGGTTAGATGGCGCCCGGGGCAAGAAACACGTTCCGCGCCCCCGTGTTCGAACCTAAGGTCTTTCGGGAGTAAATTTACCGCACTGAAGGAAGTACTTGTGACATTGTCGGGACATTTTGGCGCCTCTCAGTGATTCGGCGCCAGGGGCATTGTACCCCCCTCGCTGCACCCCTGTCATCTGGCGACAGTCGAGGTGTGTGAGAGTGTGAATTGTCATGGACGCCCGCTTCCAGTTTCGTCTGCTCCTTTCCTGACCAGTTCAACCTCTCAATAATAGAACCTTATATTTCTTTGTGCTTCGGAGAACCTTATTTTGTTTCTGCAACTTGACGTCGTTGATGTTCGTCCTTCTTGAAAATTGATTGTGTATATTTGTGTACGTTTTTTTCGTGTGCTCAGAACAGATTTAGACGTTTACCGATCGCTGGACCAGTTTGCACAGTTTAAACGCCAATCGTTCTCCCAGCTTGTCTGTCGCATGACGGGACGCCATGTCTGTTACGAACTAATCTCCGACGCATTTCACTTTCATTCGCGAACTTCTAAAGTGTCTTAATTCTGCTTCATTACCTGCTTTACAGATAAAACCAGTTTGTTTTTGCGTGCTGTCGTCACCGTGATGTTTGCAAAACACCAAGATCATGGCCGTCGGAAGGATTTTTTCCAGGGGACAACAGTGGATTTTTCCAGGGGGTGGCCAAAAGGACTTTTTCCAAGGGAGGGCAACCGTGGTTAAACTTAATTTTACCAGCTCGAAACAAAGAGAAAAACATCAATAAAAAGTTAATGGGAAAATATCAAATTTCAAACTCCAGGTGTTTGCCCTCCTTGACCCCCCTTCCGACGCCCATGAGCGGAATTGCAAAGTCTTTGTGCTAACATGTGCCGTTATCATTTTCCCCTCTTAGCGGGACGATGAAACGTCTGTATCAAGTCTCTCAACCCGTCAATGAATTCACCTAGTATCTTCACGTGGTTGTCAACCTTAGATTCGTTTTTGTTGCAGCAACCACCGCTGTGCAGCGTCGAGATGCTCACAGCTTTTGTACCGAGCTGTTTCCCGGCCTGTCTTTGGCCTTTCCTCGACGAAATTCTCAAACTCACCGAACGCGTATCACGTCGTAGTGTTTCCTGTTTGCCTGAACGTTTTTGCCGACTGATACGCGAAGATAGCGTCTTCATGTTTCAAAACTATTGACACAAGTTGTTTGCCATTAACGGCGTTTTATAAATGTTTTTTTTCCCTCAAAGTACTTTCATTTTCGCTTTTCCGAAACAGCCCAGCAGCTGTTGTTTGACCTGCCTCTTCATGAACCATCAAGCGAAAAGTATGTTCCCAGTCGGACCCGGCCTTGTTTCTTCCCCGACGTCACAACCGTCAGATAGCACCGGCCAGCAACCTTGTTTTTAGGCGCAGTTTGATTTGAGTTCATGCATAACGTCTTTCCGAGGAAGCTGCTACTGCTGTGGTGAACTTCTGAGCATATGTGCGGGTGGAAAACACCGTTTCGGATATCGATTGTCGCCAAAGTGGAAATGGAGTCGACTGCCAACATGCATCTAGCACCGTATTTCTTCCAAACCGGTTCTCGGCCCGGGGCCTCTGCGCGCCGTCGTCAGTTTTCTGCTGATGGGGCCCAGAAGAAGGTCATCGACGATTTCCAGCACGGGAGGCGCCATGGGCTCCATTAATGACGACCTTGAACCGCTGCCTACTGTTTTCAAAGGACGTCGAACCTATTAGTTCCTCATTTGCTTTTCGCCAGCGATTGAATGGTGTACAAAGGCTAGGTATCTGGCACACGCTTGCCTTTCGTGCTTCGCGCCTAAACTATCGTGCGCTCGTCTCCACAGTCATTAACGTGCATTAAGCTCTGCGCTCGAGTCGGGTTTCGAATTGTTTATCGCGGTAAGGTTACGCCGTTGTGCAATATTCCACGCTTCTTCATATACAGATGTGTAGTCAATTTTAACACGCTGCAGGCAGCTTGTACCGTATGGTCGAGATTGAAGTTGTGTGAAATTAAAATACGATTATGATCGCCGTTGAGGAAGAAATGCGTAAATGGCATTGGGCATTTCGCTGAGCTTTTTAGTTGTGCGGCCTAAAGTTGACCTAAAACAATGACACATTTTGAACCGGTGCGAGAACACAAGCCATGTGTAAACCCAAGAAGCACTGACCAGTTGCTCTTCATAACGTGGCGTCATCGAAGTAGGTTTAGCAGTAACTCAGCTGGCGGGCATACATTCGTAGACCCCCCCTCCTCCCCTTTCTCACAATCGTACGCCTGGGCAGCTGCCTTGGCGCTTTATTCATTTCTTTGCGTTGTAGCGATTGTATTTCCCCCGTTCGGGCTGCCAACCCTTACGGGGTTTCGGCCTAGTCGAAGACCACCTTAACATCGGGGGCGCAAAGCCCAATGCAGACCGAAAAAGGTTACAGCTGATCTCATGCTGCGGGACGCTTGTCCTTAGTCGAAAACATGGGCAACAGCATAGAATGCGAGTTCCCAGAACGGAATCATCGAGCATTACTATCCGCATGTTTAACTAGCTCACTGACACAGTATACCAGGTATTGACTAATCATCTTTGTGCCCCCCCCCCC
>Ga0210059_1012218_pt1 | contig 13019 bp, 9 predicted proteins | sample Ectturendosymbi2_FD_188042 | JGI IMG/M metagenome (GOLD analysis project Ga0210059, IMG submission 188042) | Ecteinascidia turbinata endosymbiont from Florida, USA - Sample 2 (SPAdes) (version 2) | ecosystem: Host-associated > Tunicates > Ascidians > Unclassified | place: Key West, Florida...
CGACAATGGAAACGTTTTCGAAACTGAATCTGTACACTCTGGTATGATTTTGTTGCAAAATAGGTCTCCAGGGAGAATATCTTCTGCTGATTTGTCCAAGACATTTTTGGGGCAACTATAGCTGCAAACGATCATCCATAGATTCACCTATCACGTCCTGCAACAGAAAAGACATTTGTTAAAAAATGGGTTTTTTATCGAACAAAATATGGGTACGCATCTTTTTGGGTCACCCTGTATAAAATTTAATTTTTATTTGAAAGTTTCTGCAAATGTCAAAAGTGCTATACAATGTTTTGAAAATTTCGGGGGGGGGGGACAAACGCCACCCCCTGGTAGCGCGCCTGCTCAGATGTCATGAGTAAGTAAAAACCAATGCGCGATGCATTAAAACCATCACTTCACTGCGATGAAGAACCGTACAACATCGAATTCTGTGCCAACCTGGGTCATTTTACTTCTCGCTGTGACGGACAGGAACGCAAAGCATATAATTCTTTGACTTAGTCTAAATGACATTTCAGAGGTGCAACGCTCCCTTCCAAACCTGAGGTATAAAGAGTTTTCTGGTCTCCGCGGTGTTTTAAAGTGCGTGTGCATTTACAACCCAGCGTGAATCACCCCTGGACACGGAAGGACGTAACCTTGCAAAATTTTAGGTCTTCCCAAAGAAGTGGAAGGTACATCATAATAATCTGATGGACAGTAAATCAAAACAGCTTCACTACAACGTGGCGTAAAATGAATGTGATCTCAAATGGATGTGGTCTCAAATGAAAAAGTCTCAAGTGAATGCGGTCTGAAATGAACGTGGTCTCAAATAAATTGGTCTCAATAGTCATGGAACCATTCTCCACAGTTCATAGTGTCTGGCTGTGCTCAGCTATAATTGAAACCTCATTAAGGTGAACAGCGAACAGGTATGGACTTCGTTGGTAATGGTGAAGGGTCTTAAAGGCAAGTGCTCCATTTCATTTGCATGGTCTAATTGCCATGCCAACTATCAGTCGTCTTACTACACAGTACACACATAGGTACATTGCGCTCAATCAGCTGTGTAAACTATAGTTTGTAGTTAGTTCTGCCAAGTGCCTTACATGCATCTGAAAACGTTGAAAACACAATGGTGCCTTTGGTTCAGGGTTGGGGAAAACTCGTTTTTTTTCAAAAAAAGCAACCCACCTGTTTTTTCTTAAACCCGTCTTTTGTTTTTTTTAAACAGGTTTTTGTTCTTTTTTCACGAAAAACACAAAAATCACATTCTGAATTGTTTTTATGGCATCATGCAATATCACCATTTTCAGAATTACACAATAACTTGTACCTGTTATGGCATTCAAAATTGAGAGTAAAGAAATGTACCCATCTTTGTTTTCGCGAAGTGTTGTTGGGCAATTCACTACAAAGTGGAAAGGCTTGGCAAGCACGCGCACAGCAAATATAAACGCCACTACCACACAACCTCTGTAGTTTCACGTCAAGTTTGTGTGCATACCCTGCTAGTCAACATCTCTAGAGTGTATTTTTAAAGATATGGTTTGGTATTGTCCAACATCAGAAACAGTTTGGATGCAGGGAGGGCAGAAAAATTGGTAAAAAGATACTGATTTTACAGAACTCAAGAAGATAACCAGTAAAATTTACTCAAATTGTTCGAATTAGTCTTTCATTTCAAGTAATTCAAATTGCGTTCCTGCTCGTTTCGTTTGATATAAAAAAATGTACAGTTACCTGCGAAGAGTGCTGCTTATTTTACTTTTTACTTCATAGTTCACAATAGATTTTTTCAAAAGAAAAGTAAAGAGTGGTTTTTCAGTGTGTTTTATTCAGGGTTGATGTCAATGGAGCCAACGGGTTCATTTCCATTCTGGGTTGGGTCCAATTGCGTCAACCCTGCTTTGCTTGCATAATATGATACAAATAGTTTGAGTAAAACTACACACACATGTCGATCCCACGTTGCATCTTAAAGCTAAACTGGTTGTCAGAGGTGGCAGTAAGTGGTGAAATGCAGGATGAAATGTAACGTTCAGATAGTTTGGAGATAGTTGTAGCGAGTGAGCATGTCTGAAGTGACCAACATCACTCACATCGCCATTCTTAATTTTGGTATGCAATAAAGCACCTTTTGAATAGATTGCTGAGATAAATGCACACATGGAATTAGCATAGGTGATGTACCTAGAAAATTTTCAGCTGGCATTGTTTAGGGGAGGTCCGTGAATTAGGGATTCAAGCTTAGCACTTTTGCGGGTAAAATTATACTATCAATCTCTTGAAAATTGTCATGGTTTTTTTACAAGTTGATTTACAATGGTGTCGATATTGCTGTTTCTTTGATAAATAAAGTGGAGCATTCCAATAACCTTTACGGCAGAATAAATTTCTGCGTATGAGGTCTTCATCCGTGACAGTTGTATTGGCCAAACAGTATGCAAATACGGCTTTGTACACTTTCGTAAGTCTTTAGTCCGACGATTGTCATAAAAAATATAGCCCCTTGCAAAAATTTTGTGATTTAGTCTAAACCTGTTTGCGTAAACATTTTGTCTAACTAAGATTTGCACACTGTTGTACAGAGGTAAGAAAATGTACTGATTAAGAGGATTGAAATCGTACTTTCATGATCCTTGCTAACAGGTAACTAATTTTAGCCTTGATGATAAAATTTTAGTATGACTAAACAAAAGGCAGGGTGAAATAGCAGCAACTTGCTATTGATTCAGCGGAAACTAACTTTGCGTCAGAAGCCAATCGAGCCTCAGCAGTGGCATGTCTTGAGGTTTGTTTTTATGATATGTCGATGGGCAAGTATGATGAAAATGTTTCAGCCTCAGTCCTGTGTGCCACTTGCGTTTGCCTAATCCGTTCCTGTAGCAGCGATTTCACACCAATACGTGCATTAGTACAGCGCTGTGCTGATTTTGACTATGACTTTGTAATCAGCTTCCTGGCGGTGGTGGAATATCGGTAGTTCCTCACTTCCATCCGACGGTACCTCCAGCGAGTGGAATGCAGAACTTCCAGCCAAGTCAAGTGATGGTGCATGTGCCTTCGCAACAGCAGCAACCACATCAACAGAGCGTCACGATGAGCCTGCCCTCGTGCTCGGCTCACGGTAAGTCAGCTTTTGCGAATACACTCTTTGAAGTCGGTCACTTACCACGAGTTGCAACCATGCTCAGGAATCCTGGGTGGTCTACCACTCAGGTAACCCTGGGTAGTATAGTACCAATTTTGTTTATGTATAGGCTTTCAGGGACATTTGTGTAAAATAACTCTGGCACCATTCCACGAGTTGCAACCAAGCTCAGGAATCCTGGGTGGTCAACCACCCAGGGGCTTCATTTTTGTTGATTTTATATACTAAGCAAAACGTCAGAAACCTGTGTTTCCATGACCTGTGATTTGCAGAGACAAGTGGAATGGTGCCAGAGTTATTTTACAAAAATGTCCTGGAAAGCCTATACATAAACAAAATTGGTACTATACTACCCAGGGTTACCTGATGTGTAACAAACTTTGTGCACCTTACATTACCTTAACACAGGGGTGGCCAACCTTTCGCACGCCATGCGCCAAATTTTCAAAACGTTAGTAGAGATGCGCCATACCGTCGGATATTTCTTGTGGCAATGTTACTTCACATCATTAGTTATTTACCGGGTAATATAATCAAACACAAATTAAATGTCTGGTAAACAAGCAAATACACTTCAAATTTACTTAATTTTTAATGAGACTTATGAAACATTTCACCAGTTTTTCAATGTTTGGAGTGATATTTGTTACTGAGAGCAGCACAAAATTCTTCAATTTTGAATCATTCAGGCGCGACCTCGTTTTGCTTTTTATCAATTTCATGGACGAAAATGCTTATTTGCATGTAGGTCGTTTCAAAACGACATACATATAACTCAGTCCCGTGGCCACGGGTGACTTTTCCCCTCCAAACAAAGCACCAAGCCCCCCGAATTGAACGATGAAACATTATAAATCAGTGGAGTTTTATCGCCCCCCTGCACCAACGTAAAGCCCCCCCCTGTTAAACACTTCTGGCGACTGTTCTGATACGACTTTGAGCGAATTTTCTTAGTTCTGGGAAATTTTCACAAGGTAAGAATCGCCAGAAATTAATCACGTCGTAAGTACCAGAGACTGAAGAAAGCCCATCAAATTTCGTTTTCAATATTAAATTTGTTTTCAGGTCAAGAAGTTCCATTTATGTGTTACTTGACATTTTCATTATCTTTCTTTCACTTAGTGAGAATGGGTTTATAAATGTCAAAATTTGGTCTTCTTTAGCAAAATCACAAAAGCGATTTTCAAATGAGTTGTGCAATAATTTGATCTTAATAATGTATTTTCTCAAATTGCCATTGTCAGCAGCACATTCAATTTGCTCCACTGAATACGGAGACTAGCTGATATCAGCATTTCCTAACTGCGAAATGAAGAGTTTTAATGTAATCGTCAAAGTTTCTTGCAAGATGATAACAGGCATCTCATAAGGGATTTGTACCTAACAAAAAATCAATAAAAAATTGTAAAGGCTTTCTTTATTACGATTACAGGTATACAATGCGCCACTTCAAATCATCCAATGCGCCAGATTTGGCGCATGCGTCATAGGTTGGCCACCCCTGCCTTAACATTTCAATGCAATTTTAAGTGCAAAACGTGCTTGGCCAAATATGACATCGGAAACCTTATATGTGAAGATTATCTTCCTACACCATGACTTGATATGAAGAAAACACGGATCTGATGTCGTTTTCTACGCACAAACAAAAATTTCCTTCTAAAATATCCCCTTTTTGGGAGTACAGTGCATAAAATTTGTATGCTATGTATGTTTCACTTCGCAGATAAGATTGTGTTGTGAAAGTGATTAAAATGGACGTCGGGAAGTCAAGTTTGGTCCGGAAATAACGGATGTCGCATGTGCCAGGAAAACGTAATCAAATTTTAGGTGGCATTGCACCCTTTTCATGACTCGTATAGCGTTTTAAGGTCTCCTGAGAAGTTTTTTGCTTTGGCAACTTACAATGGCATTCCCCTTGTTGCACTAGGATAAGGTTTTGCTGTTGCCAATCTTCATCATAAGCTTTATCAATTGGGTAACCAGTCACAGTCGAGTCGATGTGTGTGTCACTGCTGGAGGTTGATGATCAACTTTCACCTCTTTGCGAACGATTTGGTGCCACTTGTATTTTCTGTACAGGTCTTCAACGTATGCTTTGATTTGCAGCCGCGTGCGATCGAGCACTAAGCAGACTGAGGTTATGTCTTTGAACACCAAGTAGGTGTGTGCTGCAAGTAAGCGGCATACACTGCAGTTGATCCAGCAATACACTGCGGCTGATCCAGCAATACATTGTAGCAGATCAAGAACTTCAAGTACCTTGGGGTTTTATTCAAGAGTGACGGAAGGCCGATGAAGGAGATTGACCCACGGGTTGGCAAAGCAAACGCATTGTTGCGTAAGCTTCATCGCTCCGTTGTCGCAAAACGGGAGCTTTCAAATTCGCAAAGCTTTTAGTTTTTAAATTGGTCTTGTTCTAATCCTCACCTATGGTCATAAATCTTGACCAAGTGGAAGCGGCGGATTCAAGATTTTTACGAAGAGTTCATCCGTCATAACGCTACGCGACAAAATTGTCAAAACACTGAATGTCGAGCCACTCCTACTTATAGAGGAATACCAGTCAACATTGGTTCGGTCACCTGACCAGAATACCTCAAACAAGGTTGGTGGGCTTGTCCTGTTAGCTGCAATCACGGGAAAGTGACCCATGGCCAACCTTGTCTTGGTCACGCCTTGGTGTGGAGCCAGCAGGGTTATCAGAAGTTTCTGAGAATCATGAGGTGTTGTGCCGCCCCCACCAAATTTTTGAAACAGCGATTTTGGGACAAATAAAAATAGTTCAATGTTTTTCAGTGCTCACACTTGTTCTTCAGTAATAATCATCACAGTGTCAGGAACGTGTTTATTCTACCTTTTATTTCAGTTAGAGCTACACCTACTGAGCTTAATAAAATGAACCGCGATGCAGAATAACTCGTAAGGATTTAAGCGTTTTGCACTCTTTCTAGTAGTTACTGGCACACTTTGAAATTGGTTGAAGTCTCTCAACTGCCATGTTTAATTAAAGTTCAAAGTGAAATTCAGAGGACGGAGGGGAGAAACGTCAAAGCCTGTGGAAAGCGATACACAAAATGCAACGGGGAAAGATACTCCGTCAAAGCTTAAAATTCAGCTCTACCTTGAAACTGTCAATTCTGAATACCGGGACACTTGAAAGTTGATTCAGTTGAAACTGATTATTTGATGAACTACTCCAACACAATAGCCAACATTGTTGCCAAGATTAAATAGAATTCACTGCTTCGGCATGAATTTGATTTCCTTTTCAATCTTCGTGACCATTTGGTTGTTTCAGCTTTTTGAACTGGACATTACGAAATACCTTATTGATGTTTTAGCCGTGCAGGATTGAATTTTGTTCATACTTGCCTGGTTTCTTTGTAACCACAAGATTGGTGTTTTGGAGAATTCATTGTACCGGTAGCGATTGACGTTTGCTTTCTGAAGAAAAGCCTGGTGTAAAGGCCAAGCTACACTGAGGACGAGCCAGGAGTTGCGAGGCGTAATCCTGTGTTTGATGTGCGTTATCATTCACTACTGTGGACAAGCTTTGTACCTGACTGGCAGCGCGTTGTCTTCAATATCGGTTTATTGCTTGATACTTCACACTGTGAAGTTGGACGTCGGGTCCTTGACTCTGGATTTTGAAATTCTATATTTTCCTATTAACGTTTTAGTAGAAAAGTGTTTATTTTTCTCTTAGTTTCGAGTTGGTTAAATGAAATTTCAGCACTGTTGGCCACCCCCTGGAAAAACCTATTTGGCTACACCCTGGTAAAATCTACTATAGCGACGCTGATAGAAGTTACGTAGACTTATCATAGTAATGTATCGTTTGTCGCGTTGGTAGTAAGTTAAAGAAACTGTGCGCGCGTTAAGTTTTTCCTCACCACTGCAAAATCAATTTCACGCTAAAGAACGCCATGTTCGTGTCTTTTGGTTTCAACTCTAAAGGCAGCACCTCTCGCAAAAAATATTTGATGAGAATATGGCCAGTCTGATCTCTTGATAACCTTCTGTATTGACAGATGATGTTGCAACCGGCCCTGAAGCTCACGCTTCTGTTGTGGTCGATCCAGCCGCTCAACTGATGACCCACAACCACGATGCTCCATTTCAAAGGCTACCAGTTCCGGTTCAACTGAACCCATCACTGGCCAGTCCACCTATGGTGCTTTCCGGGTGTTCCGCTGGTGGTCCCGCATTTCCGTCTGTGGGGTTCGCTGCTCAGTATCACGGTTATCAAGGTGGGGTTAGCTGCGGATCAGGCCTGGCGATGTATGAACACAACACCCATGCAACGCCCAACCAAGCGCCATCAAGGCTGCCTTCCAGGAACCAGCTCTAATAAATTGATGAAGGTGATTTTATGAGGCAATTTCTGGTAATTAACGTTGCCCTGTGTTTCGTTCTTCCTGACTCAAGTCATTCTGAGTTCATTTCTAATGTTTACGTAAGTTTTATTTGCATTGTTATGTTTTTCATTCTTTCATCAGTTCGTGTTTGCTGTACTTCTTTCAGGGAACATTAATGTTTGCTCTTGCGTTCGTGTCAGACCTCAATCAGTTCTAGGAGTATAAAACGCAAGTCAACCGTGTCGCGCCGTGATCATTTGCATATGCAGATTTTGTTTGTAAGGCTTGGTTTGACAGTTTTTGATGATTGCAAACAAGCATCAAATTTCCGTTCAAACATTTCTGGTTTTATTCAATGTGCATATATCATTATTTTTTGCCCGACGTCACCGTCATTTTGGGTAAATTTAAGTCCATGACTCTCTTTCACGTATGTTGTGAGCTTTGCACAGATTTCATATCAAGTTGCCGGCTCTGAGCTGCATCATATGAGCTTGGAGGGCCGATTTTCACTGCCGTTGATCTGTCTCTCGGTGATTTCATTTTGATCGTGATATTCCTCGATTACTGTTGTCTTTTTCTTCGATCGGTATTGTCTTTGCCACAAGCTGTCCTGTTACGTTTCGCTATGCTGATGAAATTCAATGTTGGTTTGCCGCAGGTAAATTTGTTGTATTGCTCAGGTGCTTCTTGTTTGCAATTTACACTGCGTGTTGTGCCTCTTTGACGATGTTTTTGAGTGTTGATTCCCAACTGTTTCTCTGTGTTGCATTTTGCTTTTTCCTTGGCGTGCTTTGTTATTACCCACGATACATGAGTTCTTCAAGTTTCGTTTTTGGTACGCAAGGGCATTGTGCCATTTGTTCAATCTTTTCGTAATGCGTACAGTGACATATGTGCTTCATTACACTCACATTAAAACCTACTTCCTCCGAGGAAAATCAGACAGTGTTTACCTCAAACGTGGACGATCTAGGTCGAATGATTTTTATTTCACTTATTGCGAGTGTTTTGTGCTAGATTTCTTCTGAATGCACTTTCGCCCAAGTTTAAAACATTGTCCTTGTTTTCAGCGGAGGCTCATTACCTCAGTCAAAATTTCTACCGTATTTAACCGTACAATAGTGCAACCACTGTTACTGTCATGCCAACATATCCGAATTTATAGAAGTTCGAAATATAGTGCGGTCACACCTTCCATAAATGTTAGGGAAGTCCGGTACTATACTTTAAGAATTCTCATATTTGGAACGGTTCCCTTTTTTCTCCACTGTCCACTTCTTTGCAGTCATTTAGAAAGAAAATTCCGCTTTCTGAATATGCAACCAACTCATACGGTATGTTTGACACGCGCCACCAAAACTGGTCGACTGGGTTGGATTCCCGGTCAGGTCATACCAAAGACTTAACAAAGCGGGTCCAGCCTCGTGCTGGAGGCTTGCCTCGTGCTGGACCCGCTAACTTGCCCGAAAAGAACTAAATAAAACATGACCTCAAAAAATAATAAAAAAAACGTCTGCACTTCGGTTTTGGGTGGCAGTTTTTTAAATCTAAGCACATGCAGCGATTTTGCGAAGGTATTTACACATTTTGCCCAAATTTCCACCGATTTTGTCCTGATTTTCACCAAATCAAAAGTTTTGGGTGTGCGCTTTCACCCCCGCCTCCTACACCAGTGCACAGAAGTACGCTGAGAATAAAGATTTGATTATTCTAAATGCTGTCAGAAATGCAAGCACGTCCATGTTACTGTGATGTAAGAATTCCGACAGACACAAAAGTTCATTGGAAAAGGTACAGTATATAGCCACTCGCACGTTTTGTGACTTAGATGCCCAGGTATGGCAGATAGCAGAAAGATTCATCTAATCTTGTGTCTACCGGTACCTGGGATTTTATGTTCAACTATATTTTTTTGATGAGTCTCTTTGGGATTTTTCAACAAATCTTATTAGCAGCCTTGGATTTGGCATTTGCTCAGTAGCCATCGGTTAGTGTACGTTGAGTCTTTCACAAATGAGGGAAATTATTTGGGCATTTATTTGACTCTCATGGTGACCAACTGCAGTGGAGAACGCTCATTTTCTAAACTTAAGATGATATAATTAACAAACGAGCGCCATTAGACAAAACAAGCTGAACAGCCTGATTCTAAGTACAGTAAACCTCGGTTAATCCGGATTCGATTTGACCGACGATTTTATCCGGTTTAGGCGGAGATACGGATTAACCGAAGATGGTTGTTTCTAGCTTGACGTCATCAAAGTACTGAGATGTCGGTGAAAATTACTTACAGCAGACTTTCGCAGAAGCAAAATGAATTTAGTGATGTATTTACAATGGTACAAAAGACTAGTAACCGCCATATCCAGGCATTTATGAACAATCATAAGTTAATAATATTAGATTACCTGGCTGCGAAGAAATCCGGAATTTTGGACTGACGAAGGGATTTCTGCGACTGGTCAATAAGCAGTGGCTAAGACATGTTACCGGGTACAATACACAAGGGATAATACTCCTGCATACGCACACCCCACACTGATCAATAGATTGAAACCGTGGTGTAGTGGCGTGCTTTGAGAGCGGTATGTTCAACAGGGGCGGCTCGTTTAGACGGGCTGCAGCCCTCCCAGAAAAATGTAAGGCAAAAGATTCCGCCAAACGGCCAAACTCGTCTTGAGTTTGGATTTAGTTAGGAATTTTCACAGCACACTTATTTTCGGTACGTCCGACACCATTTTGGCTCAACGTTTCATAGGAATTCAACAAAATCAATGTTTCGCTGTTTTCCAATGACGCCGTTTATGCGATAACGTTTTCAGCACACTTGCCGATGAATTTGGCGATTTCGGGGCTGTCTTCGGCACAGCCCTAAAGGAAAGAAACCAAATAATTGGCTACAAGAAACATGGTGGTATATCCACCTATCGCAAATCGTTTTTGTTATTTCGACGATTAATTTTTAAAGAAAAAAACGGAGGAAATATGATCTTGGCTGTTTTTTACTACCTGAATTTCTTGGATATTCAATTTTATAATTAAGTTTAGCAATGCTTTTACTAGTACTTTGGCGGCATTGGATTCAAATCTGGTCGCCAATCTCGGGCTGCGAAAATACAGCCCTTCGTTTATGTGCAGCTTGCATAAGTAGGCTAAGCTGATGAGCTGTCTAGGGTTGGCGTTTGAAGATGTACGGCAGTAGTTGGTGGATATCATTCGTAGACAACGAAAGGTTTGACTGATTTAAAACATTGAAATGTGAAAATTTTAAAGCATGATAAATCTGACAAGCCTATAATAAGCATTCAAGTAGACCTTTTATTTTTTGGTAAGAACAACATTGCAGCTGCAATTGATACAGGATACAAACTTTTACTGGAAAAGCATAACAATCCAGTTAAAAATACCAGAAATTTTGTGTAAAATCATAAACTGTTTGAAATTTTGTGGAAAATCTAAACTTCATTTGAAAGAACATGGTGGTACAGTACCAGCTCAAAGAAACTGGCTGTAGCCTAGGTCTGCTGGCATAATACGGTTTGAATAAAATGCTAAGCTTTGTCTTGTTAACCAATAACGCCTTGGTAGTCGAGCGGAATGTTCTAAGTTTAGTATGCGAGTGGTGCTGGGTTCGACTCTCGCCTTTTGCAGCTTTGGTGGCAGTGGTTATGCGTCATACTTTTTATGGGACCGGTTTAATACTTTTGTGTTCGTGTTTACGCTTTAGGGTTTGGGTTTCATTTCATTAAACTGAATTGAATGTTCTTTTATGCAGGTTTTTTAAGGTGTTTTAGGGACCCGATTCGGGTCCCTAGAATTGAAAATGGGGTCCCTAGAATCAGAGAAAATTATCATCGGGTCCCTACAGGTTCATACCGGGTACCTAACATTTTCCTTTAAAAAAACTGTTTAGGTATCAACAAGGACAACTGAAAATTACGAGTTTGATCAGATTAGGAATGCCGGAGTGACTGGAAATGCCACTAATTATAAAAAACAGCCAGGGCGACAATCCTACATGTTCAACCAGAGATGAAATTCCGCAGCCCTCCCGGCCATTTTCACCACGAGCCGCCACTGATGTTCAATGTAATATGCTATGTCCGTGTGTGACGTAAGAATCGACTCTACGATTGGTCAAATGCAGTGACGGATTTGCGCATAGGCCATGGCCTGGGGTCCCGTGCAACTCTTTCCTATGACGACTCAATATAAAACTAAAAATTTGCGAAACTGCGCAGAGGCACAACTTCGTAATTTCCCTTGAAACGAGCAGAAATGCAAATGTCTACTCTAGACTTTTATCAGTACGGTAACAATACGACAATATTGTGCATCTGGGCGTGAGAGAGATGCAGGATATCTTTAAGTGCTTACAAAAAAGAATGAAAAAGAAAACAACGGTACTTAATTGACATTCAATTTTTCACTGACAAAAAGCTCGCAACAAGACCGCTAAACACTGCAAACCTCCGATGAAAAGCAATATAGTCAGTAGAGTATTGGATTCTACGTTTGGTTGTTCTTACTAGATTTCGTGCAAACAGAGATTGCTTGTTGAAACTAAGTTAGTTAAATCAGCTAGAACAGTTTCTCGTGAGCTTTACAAGGAAAAACGTGTCTATATTGCACTTACTTCATATGGTTAGCTGAGGGTGTTGCGACAATACTTTTCTGCTGTGCAAAACTTGTCTTCATGCTGTGTACTGTTTCAACGTCTCCGTTAGCGTTGCGTTGAATGTGTGATTCACCACAAACGGGATGTGCGCGAAGAACAACACATATAAGTGGCGCGTATGGGGCACCGTTCGTAAAAATATTACATCTGACAGATTTAGCACAAACACTGCTATCTCTGCGCACATTTAGCATTTCTGCGCAGATATAGCTATCTCCGTGTGCATTTAGCTATCGCTGCGCAGAGATAGCTATCTCTGCGTGCATTTAGCTATCTCTGCGTGCATTTAGCCATCTCTGCGCGCATTTAGCTGTCTCTGCATGTATTTAGCTATCTCTGTACATGTATAGCTAAATCTGCATGCATATATAGCGCTGAAGGATGTCGGAGGAAAACATGGTATCCTGTCTGAAGAAAAACTTGGTGTTCTGTTTCAGTAATCCAGACAAAAGCTAGGCTACTGCAAGGCATGAATTCCCTGGCGTCATAGGAAGCTCGGTGGTTTCAGGTCTAAATTATACTGGTCTGATAATAACATTGGTTGGCGCAGACAATGGGCTACAGTAAACTTGTGGTGGTGGTGTTGAGGTGTCTCTCGCTCTGTAACACGCAAGCACCAGCGGTGAATCTGATTCACGCTGTCCTATGCGATGATGAAGGCATTACTCAGGCTCGCGGCTGTTAGAGACACGAAACAGGCAGGAGAGTTGAGAGGTGACACTGTACACTTTATTGCCTCGAGTTCTGCACGGTTTTTATGATGCAAAACGCAGCATTTATCGACCATTAAAACAGACGGTGACTTGTCTTTTACGATTATACCGCAGCAAACATA
>Ga0210059_1012220_pt1 | contig 13019 bp, 7 predicted proteins | sample Ectturendosymbi2_FD_188042 | JGI IMG/M metagenome (GOLD analysis project Ga0210059, IMG submission 188042) | Ecteinascidia turbinata endosymbiont from Florida, USA - Sample 2 (SPAdes) (version 2) | ecosystem: Host-associated > Tunicates > Ascidians > Unclassified | place: Key West, Florida...
TCTTCTTTTCTGTATATAAACCAGTTCGGTAGTATCTCCACTTCATTCTGACGATATCCCCTGAAGAGTGTCAGACGAAAAGCTTTGGGATGAATCTCCTACTTCACGCCATCTTAAAGAATTTCTCATTCCGCGCCCGTCCCGTAAATGCGGGTACCTGCAACTCGCACGGGTTAACCCAGCCCGGGCAGAACTCTATTCTACAATCAAGTTGATTGAAACTGTATGGAGAAATCAAATAGGAATTACAATGGTGATAATGTGAACCTCACAAAGATCTGCCCGTGTTTCGGTTTTGATAATGCAGGACAAAATGTTGATATACGAAGATCTAAATATTCGAGACTGCAGCAAACTACCCGCGAACCCACAACCACTCCTCCGCGACCCACCGGTTAGGAACCACTGCTTTAGAGGGTTTGAACAGCTCTCTAGCTCAATCTGACGGCGAGGTATTGCCTGGGGTGAAATGCAACCCAGAGTGGCTTTTGAGGGAGCAAAATTTTGGTTCATGAGCCATAATTTTGGCTCCCGATATGCTAAAAAGTTAATCAAGGGCTCTAAAGGCTCATATTCGAGTCAAGATTCCAACAAAACATTGAGTCCAAAAAATGTCCCATTGGTTCGGCGCCCAGGACCAGGAAAAGATGGCCAAGATAACGCAAAAACACCCCTACTTGTGACGTTCCCCCCAGAAAAGCTCAAATCCAAAACGAAAAAAATTTTTTTTTTATCTGCAGTTCAAGATTTGCTGAATCCATAGAGGATTTGAACAGCTCTCTAGCTCAATCGCCTGGCAAGTTATGGCTTTGCAAAATGTTTTAAAGTTGGAAAAAAGTGGCACACCCGGGACTTAAAGGGTTAAAGCTTTTCTTTATTTGCTCATTGGAGATTGTGGTGGGGTCCGTTTGAAAGTAAGGTACTTACATATTACAGTTGCTATTTGGATCCCCTTTGAAAGCAAAGTACTTACACATTACAATTACAGTTGGGGGCCTTTGAAAGCAAGATATTTACACATTGCCATTGCTGCTGGTTGCCCCTTTGAAAGCAACGTACTAACACATTACAACTGCTGTTGATGATCTCTTTGAAAGCAAGGTACTTATATATTACAATTGGTGTGTTGGGGCCCTTTTGAAAACATAGTACTTGCACATTAATAGATCGCTGTGAGTGGCGATTCTAGAATGAAAGTGGTGGGGTACACCACTGCGGGGCCAAGGAAAAAAGTAGGGGGCCAGCATAAATGTCTCTTCTGCATGGTGACTTACCGTTGTAATGAAGATTGATTTGTTTTGATTAACCCTATCAAACCCAATATAGGCTTGCGAATATCGTCAGAAACGTCGCAAGAAAGTCTTCAAATGTGGGGCTTTACGTTTGTGCAGGGTTGCTTGACATTCTGAAAATTGACAAAAACTCCACTGATTTAAATTGTTTCGTATTTCAATTCAGGGGTATTGGAGCTTTGTTTTGAGGGTGTAAGCTCATCAAAGCCCCCCGTGTCGTCGGGACTGAATTATCGTTATATGACCTAGCGCTATTATTCACTAGAGACACCTAAGCACCACTAGATGCAATTGCACACTTGCACTGCTATGTCGAATATTTTGTGTTACACATGCAGGTTCCACAGCACTACACTCTGATTCTGCACATGTAAAATGAAACACCATTTCCCGCACACAGTTGTGTCGGTGCGGGCCCCACATGAATGAAAACAGCTGCACGAAAGTGAAAACAATTCACATGAAAGCGAAATGGTTCCAACGACGAATGCTATCCTTACACAGAGGCAAGTAGGCTGTTGATAGCCAACTATTTCCGCCAAACTATTCTTACTACAAAGCAAGTTTTTTTAAACAAACCATCTGCCAACAAATTAGTGACTATGGCTAATCTGTTTTTGTGGTAGCTCACGAACACTGTGATGTAACAATAACAATGTCATGCAACTACTATCACAAGTGCAATACCGTCTGCAGCGTGGGTAGGGTAAGGACCTTTCAATGCACTATGCAGTTAACAACAGCGAGGTTTCGGCACCAGTCGACCAGTGGCACCTAAACTATCAAAGCCGCACCGCAGATATGTATGTGTGCAGTGGTGTGTTTAGGTTGGGGTCTTAAACTCAAATTGCTCTGTGGGCCACATGAGGACTTATAAGGTAACCTGCGGGCCGCATTATGACGCTGACGCAACAATAGCGGTAACTGAACTTAATTTTACATCTTATTTCCTGCTAAAGGTAACATGAATTACAGGCAAATCATTTCTAGCCGTCTCTACGTTCGTATTAATCAATTCTAACCATCTAAGGAACTTTTTCACTTGCTAACTGAGCACTTTCAAACACCGGTGAATAAAGAAACGTAAATATTCATTTCATGCATTTTCATGCCCGCTTTTCCTCTAGGGAGAGTTGTGGGGGCAACATCCATAGGAGAACTTGGAACACCCCACGGTCAATAGCAATATCGGTTAGTTCTGCTGGCTCCACACCAAGACGGGACCAAGCAAGGTCGGAGACGCAGTTATTCCACCTAGGCCTTGAACAACGTCTGGGTCGCTTTCCCGTGGGTTTAGCCAGCAGGGCTTGCCTCGCCAGTCTTACGTTGGGCATTCTGGATACATGGCCCAACTAACTTTAGTTGTGTTTTCTCAGTTAGGAGAAGTGTTTCGACATTCAGGGCTCTGCGAATTTCACAGCTGCGCACTTTGTCGCGAAGTGTCACACCAGGGGTGTAACGAGGGGTCTCAATGCCCCGGGCGCCGAATCACTGGAGGGTGCTGACAAGTCGCAACAATGTCGTAAGTTTTTTCTTCAATGCAATACATTTACTTCCAAAATACCTTAGGTTCAAATATGGAGGCGCCAAATTTGTTTCTTGCCCTGGGCGCAATCTAACCCCAGTACACCCCTTTGTCACACTGTGGACTCTTCACAAAAATCCCATCTTTGGTGCTTGCACCTGAGTTAATATCCTTTCGGTCATAAACCAAGATTCATTGCCATAGCTATAGGTAAGGATCGGAACAAAGACCGATGTAAAACTGACAGTTTTGCGGTGTTTGAAAGCTTCCTTTTTGTCCAGAGAACGATAAACCTCACGCAGAACTGCGTTAGCTTTACCCATGCGCGCAATTTGGTGAGGGACACGGGGGAAGTGTACCCACCATTTTTTCAGGTGGGGGGATATAATATGCCATGTCCCCCCTCACTTTTTCTTTTCAGGTTTTGTATTTGGAGAAGCTCCAAAAATGAAAGTGACGTTTGCCATCTTTGTGTGGAGTGCTTTTCATGTTAGATGTTACACATAGCCCAGTTGATGTTGAAACAGAGTTTGGTGCCATAGGCGGATCCAGGATTTTTTTAGGGGGGGGGGGCTCAGAGACGAGTTCATCCGGATGTGTGCTGACTGCATGTCAGTGAAGACCCAACTGCTCATACACGGTTAATAACCATACACATTTTGGCTAAATTGCATCTCACCATTACCCAGGCTTACTGGGACGTTTCCGGAGCAGAAGCGGCCTTCAAAACAATTCCGAGATTGTGCTCAAACTAATCTAACCTTAAAAAAGTCACTTGTTGAATGTCGGAAAAGTTTTATTATTCGCGAAACAAACACAGGTCCACGCCAAAAAAACGCCTGGGGCGGGCATAGAAGTGACACAAAAACTACACGAAGAAACCTGAATTACCGCCAACAACCTTTGTTGACAGTCTGTGCAAAATCCATGCCGTATTGTGTTCGAAAATTGCAGATGCTTATGGAATAGAAGTTCATGACGTTTGGATATGAAAATTTGTTTATTTTTGGAACATTTTCCGATTTTTATTGCATAACACCAGAGACGTAACGAGTGGGCAAGGGGAATATTTCCCGGAAGTCGAATCACTGCGGGGGGCCAAAACTCACAACAATGCCATAAGCACTTTTTCAAAACAGTACATTTGCTTCCCAAAGACCTCAGGTTCGAATATGGGGACGCCAAACTTTTTTCTTGTCCCAGGCGCCATCTAACCTCGTTACGCCCCTACACATCACGATTGTCTAGCTAGAATGGCAAAATTTGTTTACGAAATTACCTGCCCATCAGTGGCAAACTATCAATCACAAAAAATTTGAAACAAAATGCTGTTGATTATCGAAATCAGTTGACCATCGAAAATAACTTGAAGGTCGAAAAAATGGTATATTATTTCGAAAACAAGCACAACTTTCCCTCCCCCCATAAAAGACTTGGGGTATGCGTAGAGACAAACATACCAAAAAACTCGAAAGCAATTATGCAATTTGCCAGGAAGTTGTTTATTGCATCACAAGGGAATTGAAAATGATTAGACAATATTTTTCCACGTCACAGCGGGAAACGTGAAGTTTGCAGAAGGTCTAAGTCAATGACAAAATTCTCATCCATTCAATTTTTTGTACGAAACGCGACTATATCGCGGTAACGAAATTTTAGAAATGTTGTACAGTAGGTTGAAAAAAATTATTAGAGACAACAGAATACTGGTCGCTAGAATAGCATCTTATTTCGTGCTGAGCTGAACTTTTGTCCAAAAATTGTTGCTGGCAGGCAGGGGTGCATTGTTAAAATTAGAGGTGTGGGAACCAGGCTCGTAACCAACTTGGGACACCAGGGGGGAGAGTTTTCTGAGAAGGGGCCAAATTTTTTAAACTGTGCCCAATAATTTTAAACTATGTACTATATATTTCTCCAGGGGGAAAGGCGAAAATTTTGTATGGGGAGTCTTCGCCTCCCCTGGTTATGGGCCTGGTGGGAACGCCGTTCCCAGACCAAACGTAAAGGAAGACTGATTCGTCTACAAGAATTTTCACACTGGGTCTTCCTGTTTCACTTTAGTGCTACGCTGCTATGCACGAGATAGCTTGTCATTTATTCATTTATGCTGCTCCAGGCGCTACACGTAGAAATTGAAATGAAAAATCTAAATCTTCAAGTAACGTTACTAGTGCAAAAAAGCGTGGGAACGCCGTTCCCGCTTCCTACCCCACTACACCCCTGCTGACAGGCCTGGTGCTAACCAGCAGTCATCTTTAGTATAGCCTGCAGCTAATCTAGCGTGCTTCATTTTAAGCCTACCTGACATGTAGGCTACGTTTTACGGTTAGGTTTGCTGTTTTGGAATTTACGCTGTCATTGAGCGCTCTAACCCAGCCTGTAGTTAACTGCATTGCAAGTTCGTTGTAATGTAATTTTAATGCCTTCGCTTGCTAAAGTAATAACAAGAGCTGAACTCATTCATAAAAGCTTGTAGGAAAAAATAGTACGATCTGCAGCTTATTCAAATTTTATCCACAGTCTGCTCCGTCCAGTCGCCACGAGGGGCCGTTGGTGGGCTTAGCCCCTCCCAAACAAAGCTCCAAGCCCCACAAATTGAAACATGAAACACTATAAGTCAGTGGAGTTTGTCAATTTTTAGAATGTCAAGCCACTCCGTAAAAAAGCAAAACCCCTATTGAAACTTTCTAGCGACGATTCTGAGTCTGCTGCTTATCCATGTTTTGTACACAAAAAGCCCAATCTGACCTAACGGAACAAAAGTTTAATCTTAGGCACAAAATGACTAGATATTCTAAAAATTTGGAGGTTCCCTGACCCACTGGCCCTCCTGGCTACACGTATGTACGCGGGGTATATATAACCAGCTTTTTTAAGGTGTTTTAGGGACCAGATTCGGGTTCCTAGAATTGAAAATCGGATCCCTAGAATCAGAGAAAATCGGGTCTCTAGAACCAGAGAAATCGGGTCCCTACATGTCCATTCCGGGTAGCTAACATTTTCCTTGAAAAAACTGATATAACGTATATGTAATGTAACAAATACTTTATGTAAACACTTCCCTATTTATATAACATTGCGACCATATTTTTTTATATAAATCTTGTTTGTTAGAAGTTTCATTTATAATGAAATAAACACATTCGGACTGCCCAAATTCAGCAAAATAAGCTTTGCATTTAATATTTTCGTCCCTATCCCTGTGTAAGAAATGGTTTATTTCAAGGCTATGCAAAAAATCACCCCAATGGGCGTTTCTGTGTCAGGAACCATCGATCAAAAAACGTATCTGAAAAATTTAGGGGGGCTTCATCCCCCTTAACCCCCCTGGATCCGCCTGTGGTGATATCACTGGATTCTGTTAGTTTATCGATTTTAGCTTCAATAAAATGATATTTAGCATTTTTCAAGTTTCTAGAGACCGCGAAAGATGGTTAATTGCTTCTGTCCGACATTTTACCCTGTGCAGTATACCGTTAGAAATGTTATTTTCTTGAAACAGTGATAGTTTTACAGCTGCACATGTGAGAGACCACAGTACAGCATGGATTTGGTTCGCGTAGAAATGTAACTGGTTTTGCTGTAACGTTGATTGTCACGTATTCAGAAACAGAAAACGTAAAATTTAATGATGCTAGCGTATACTTGCATACCATATTTTTGTGATTGGAAACAGGGACGCTTCAGAACAGGAAGTCAAACAAGTTCCGGTACGAAATAAATCCTTTCAATAACCTATAATTGCAAAGAGAACACCCCCTCCTACTAGCCAACTTTACTGAACTAGCCAATGCGCTAACAATCAACTCATTACGCGGCCAGTTACCCAATACAATGATGTATCAATTGCCTTTTCATCTAAAACAACGAAACAAGATCACGCATCATTCTTCAGCAAGTTGGTTAAACAGTCTAATCATAGCATGACAATAGTCGTGTGGGGCTATGCTGCCTGACTGAATGCCTTACCGGGACTTTTTGGTTGACCAACCAGGATGCCGGGACAAAGCCTAACGGGTCTGTCCTGGTTTAAACAGGACGTCTGGTAAACCTAAGTGTATATAATGTTAGAAAGTTACATTTTCAGGCAAATATCTGCAAAGCCTTTGCCGAAGACAAAAGCAGCACTATTGTGGAGACTTAGTTTTAGGATGGGCAGTTTTGCAAAAGCCTGTCTTCAACCATTAGCCTAGTAAATAGGATTTCAATCAAAACCTCGGAGAACTATTTACCTTGCTATATATTGACATGTAGCTCAAAACATAAGGACTTGACCAGGAATCAAAGATAAAATATACATTTATCCTCACTTCTTGTAATGCCGCGACAATGGTGACCAACAAATCCAAAATATATTTATTCGTGACTCTTATACTTTGTGCTTGTGCTGAATGGTGAAACTTGTACATTTGTAGCAACTTACCGCTGTGCGTTTTTATTTCTGTTTAATCTCAAATCCATTGTCGTGGGGTATGCAAGTAGAACTCTTAAAATTAAACTTTTGACATTAATTTCATGCATTAAAATCTGATGTTCAACATGAAAAATTGATTGTGAAAAGACCGAGCTCAGTTGCATCACATACAAAAGACAACAGCCACCAAACGATCATGTATGCAGAAATTGCATTGTAGACTAGATGGGAATGTATGCAGAGGTCAACAAGGCGAGATTGAAAGGATGCATCCACCACCTGGTGAGAGGATATCAATGGAGATTTTGGTAGGAGTGGGGCTGCAGGCATGATGCGCAGTAGCATTGAAAAGATTTGTAGCTTTTACAAAGAGCGGAAATGTGCAAGAAAATATTTATCGTCTTTGTAACGTTAAGCAACTTGAAAGAGACTTCAAATCGCGATGTAAACAACACCTCCAGCGCCGGTTTATCTACAGGCTGTATAGGCTTAAGCCTAGGGCCTCAAGATCCAAAGGGGCCTCCAAAAACTGTGGTACGCATAGAGTCAGTGGCCGGTATATGATCATTTAGATTAAACTTCGTCAAAAATGTATGTCTTAATTACGTAGTATTCGCGAAATTTAGTTTTATTCAAATTTCGTGGTGATAACGCCAAGTCTCCCAACGAGTTTCCATGAATCTCGATATGACCGTCGGTCAGGCCGCATGCCAACTATTGTGTCGACATACTCAAAGCACGCTGGCTGCGTCCTGCGTTTGCTGAATCGTGCCGATTGTGACGCGTGACTCTATCAAAAGAAGTTGTGGCTGTTCATGTATGAGATGCACCTGATCAGTGGCATATCTGACGGGTGGCAGGGGTGCGAACCGCCTTCCCCTGCCAAACTAAATGTAAAAATCGGGCCCCTACCTAGCTTGTATATCGGTATTTACTATCCTTTTGGTTTCAGTAGATTGTTGTTTTTTTTGCGTTTTTCGGAGTGTTTTCCGGTGATTTCGGGTTTTTGTATAGCCGTTCAGTACCGGATTTTCTATTGTTTCTCAACTATTTTCTGAGTGTTAGCCAGTGGGCTCCCTTCATCTAAGTTTCCTCGTGGCTCAAACCTCTAGTTAGGTCACTGCGCCTGATCAAAGCAAGGTTGTACTGCAGATACGAGCTATGTGTAGGGCTAGCAGCAGTATCCTACAATAAGAGCATAGTTATTTCTGAGGTGACTGAGCAATACAGCAGTTTTGTCAGCGTTTGTATCGCGTAAAGTTCGGTTGGTACTTTTAGATCTGATTTTTTCCATTTGAATTTTCTTGAGTAAGGACATTCAGAAATCAGATCGCTATTGAGTACTTGCGCAAGTTTGTACTGCTTCCATGCTAAGCAAATCAGAGAAGATCTTGATGAGCTTGAATAGCAAGCAAAAGTCACTTTGCCAACTGGCAACCACAGAACTCTTCCCCAAAAAACAAAGATCAGGGAAACAGCTTGAAAATGACAAAAGCGCGTTTGGGTCTGATGCCTTAGATTAGTAATTCTAAGTTTTTGCAACCACGCGGAGCTTTATTCCTTAGCTTGATGGTCACTAACTGCTCAGGCGAAAGATCCTTTTCAAGATTCAAAAGAATTAAAAATGAATTGGACAGTCGCAATGTTGCAGGAGAGGTTGTCCAAAGTGACAAACTTAGGCAAACAAATTGTAATAAATTCTTAGATAATTTTGTTATGAAGAAGGCCAGGAAAAAACTTTTAACTGTTTACTGCAGGGTATTTTTAAGGAAAATGTTAGGAACCCGGTATGGATCTGTAGGGACCCGATTTCTCTGATTCTAAGGACCCGATTTTCTCTGATTCTAGGGACCCGATTTGGAATTCTAGGGACCCGAATCGGGTCCCTAAAACGCCTTAAAAAACCTGGTTTACTGTGTTATGTTCAACCTTACTTGATTCGATTATTGTAGCTTTTTATTTCTTTATACGTATTTCAATAATGACAGCATAAGCGAAATTTAAACCAGTTCAGTCGCCACGGTGGACATTGGTGAGCTCAGCCCTTCCAAATTTCAATATAAAACACTATAAATCAGTAAAGCTTTTATGAAATTTTCTAAAAGCTACAACCATTTGGGTGCGTTTACCGTGACGTAGGCCTATTTTGCTCGTGTGTGTGAGATTTTTACAGCCGTGGTAAGCGAGTTGCAATCTGGTCCTCACTCTGTGCTTCAAAGTCATTATGCCGCCACACATACTATATAGATGCAGAGTGTTTGTTTTTTTTTTTTTTTTTTTTTTTTTTTGAACACAGGTAAGAAAAAACAGATGTGATTCTTGAAAAAACGTAGACCATGTGTTTTATTAAATATTTCAATTGCGGCGATTTCGGTTGGTTTGCCTGTGGCCGTTAATAATCCTGTTCCCGCCAGCCAAGTAGGATTTCAACAAATCCGTGCAATTCAACATTTTTGCGTCGAAGGCAGCAACAAACGCAGTGATCGTGGGCACTCCAGCAATGACTTAGAATTTTTTACTAACCGTACTTTGAGAGGGTCATTTTCGGATTTTGGCAAATAGATTTAACGCTTTCCATTTTTTTCCTCGCAACAATGAAAGAGTGGGCCTCACAAGTGGATTAGCCTAGGGCCTCGAATCAGTTAAATCCGGCCCTGAATACCTCGTATATAGTGCATGAAAAGTGATGTGTTCTACTACAAGAGTGATGTGCACGTGCGACCAATGCGATTCAGCATTTTGTGCACTCCAACTGACAGCTCTGATGAAACCCAACTGATGTATTAGCGTGATTAGTCTTGCTTTTGAAACACCTCTGTAAACAAGATTACAAATCTGTATTTATAAAACTTTACTTCTGCATCGACCCAATGACTTCATTGATTTCACACTAAACTGTCCCCCCCACATGTTACAACAAAATTGCCCCCGTGGCTTTATCAATCCGTGTATCAATCTCTTGGCGCTCCTCCTTCCGTCACTCGTAAATACCACTTCTAGGTAATTGAACTTCTCCATCTGCTGCAGTGTATCGCCCCTCACCTGCCGCATACACTGCCTTGGGTTTGTAGACAGACACAGAGTATTACCTCGGTATTTTTAGCACTGATTTTCATTCCGGCTCGGTCTCACGCAGCAGAAAACTGATCTAGTGCATGCTGAAGACTATTGAGAAGACGCTAGCAGCACCAAATCGTCTGCACAAAGTAAACAGTTGATCCTGCAGCTCCCGACTGTGACAACCTCGTCGACTAAGCTGTGACTTTCTATCCAATTCATGTAGACGACCAGTGGTTTTCAACCCCGGTTCTGAGGGCCGCATTCGGCTCCCAAGCACCCTTTGTGCGGCCCTCAGCAGTCTTTCAATAAATGTCTAACATTTTGTGTAACAGACTTCGTTCTGCTGTAAAACAAATTGTGTCAATTGAATTGTGTTAAAAAATTTTAGTGAGACTCTCCAACAAAATCATTGGTCTGGATTTGGCTCCCTTCAGCAAAAAGGTTGAGAATCACTGAGGTGGACTATGAAAAAGAGCGTTGACAGCACACACCCTTGTCGGAGTCGAACACCAACGGTGAACGGTCGTGATTTAACTATCCCGACACGGACACAAACTTCTGAGCAGGAACACAGTGATTTGACGGCCAGTAGCAGGCGGCCGTCAACACCGTACTCACAGAACATTCCGCAAAACTTTTCACAAGGAACCCGGTCGTATGCTTTCTCGAAGTCAACAAAGCATGTGAAGACGTTTTTAGCATACTCCCAAGATTTCTCAAATTCTTGCTGGAGAGTGAAATGTTGTCTGTAGTGTTACGGCCGGACGAAAACCGAACCGCGCATCATTCAGCTTTGATTCAATTATTTCGCGGCATCTTTCTTAAAGACACTTGGTAACGAAATGTTAATCATTTGAAAATTCCCAAAAAGCAGCGCGAGCCGCACAAAAGGCCCTCGGGGGCCGCATGTTTTAGACCCCTTTGTTTAAGGGGAGGCGAGCGATGCACTTGCCTCGTGCCCCCTTTTTGGGGCCCCCCACTGAAATATTACACGCGTAAATTTTCCTTATTTTTGGTAAAAACTTATTATTCATTCATATAATGTACTACAAAGCAGATCATAAGTAAGTACTCTGCTTTCCCTACAAAAACAACAATGTGCAGGTACTTTGCTTTCAAATGGGTCCCCAGCAGCCACTGAAATGTGTAAGTACTGTTGAGGACTGATCATGTGCTACTGTTGAGGACTGATCATGTGTATCTTATGCTGATGTCACACGTTGAGATGTAATGTCGCGCATGCGCAACGGTGGTTCTTGTTCGTTAATGTTTGGAAACAAGCTGTGCAGTTTGGTATCTGAGTGTGGTTGATATTCCCAAGCCTTTCAGCTAGGCTAGCAGTGCCACTTACGAAACTTAGGAACCCTAGCGAGCATTTATCAACATGGTGGCAGCAGTGTATGGTTGCTGATCTCGTAAGCGTCGCTCTCGTCCATTGTTGGTGGATTACGTCAGATAAACATAGGCTGGTCGACAGTTAGGCCTACCTTTGTGCACTATGGCTGATATTGCTGCTCGACTACCGCCGTTCCTCGACATGCGTGACAGCAACCTTGCCCTCACCTATGCTGCCTGGAAGCGACAGCTTGATGTCTACTTGCTAGCCAGCGGCTACACAGAGAAGCCACCCAAGATTAGGCGTGTCATCATTCTCAGTGTTGGAGGCCCCCAAGTTATTTAGGCAGCTGTCCAGTTCACATATTCGGAGGAAGAAAAAACTGTCCAGATGCCCTCCTCGAGAAATTGCAGGAGTTATGCACCTCACGTCAGAATGTCATAGTGGCGCGTTACCGTTTCTGGAACTTGGCCTACCATGAGCATTTTCGTGATTTCCTGTGTGCCTTGCGGGAGCATGCTGCCCTCTGCGAATTTGCTGAGAAAGACAACATCATCCGGGACAAAATAGCTTTCGCAGTTCCCCCTTCCCTTTGTGAAACGCTTTTGCGCGAGCCCAAGCTAACCTTGACCAGAGCTGTAGAACTCTACAATGCTTGGGAAACATCACGAGAACAGGCCGCTGAGATGACAGTCAAAACGGAAGAAGTACAGAAGATCTCAGAACAACGGCAGTAGTGTTGATTTCGATCTCACACCAACACTGCGCAGGACAAACACTTCGCCAAGCAGATTGATTGTAAATTCTGCGGGAAGACGCATCGCGTAGGCAAATCCTATTGCCCAGCATTTGGCAAAATATGCACAAAGTGCCAGAAAAAGAACCACTTTGCTGCCGTCTGCAAGCAGAAGATCAACGTTGTAGAAGAAGACGATGACCTGTCCTCGTCGGAAGACGACGCTTTCCTGCATAGCATCCAAGCAGACCCACATCGCCGGTTGACTGCTTTATGGACAATAAATGACTGTGCTGTGCACTTTCAGATTGATACGGGCGCAGATGTGAGCACGATATGTCAGAAGTTCGTTTATCAAGACCAAGTGCGTCCATGCTCACGCAACCTCGTTATGTGGAACAAAACTACCATGACTCCGGTGGGTGAAACCAGTTTCCAGGTGTGTAACCCCAAAAATGGTGAAGTAGCTAGTGTTGATTTCATTGTTGTCAAAAACTAATTTGATTGCTTATTGAGCTTATCTGCTGTGCGAACCTTGAGCCTAGTTACCGTTAATAATAATAATTTCATTGCGAATATTGCCACAGATGCTGATCTGGGTGACTTAGGCACCGTGACACTGCACATTGATCCTAATATTGTGCCCAGAGCCTTAC
>Ga0210059_1012221_pt1 | contig 13018 bp, 8 predicted proteins | sample Ectturendosymbi2_FD_188042 | JGI IMG/M metagenome (GOLD analysis project Ga0210059, IMG submission 188042) | Ecteinascidia turbinata endosymbiont from Florida, USA - Sample 2 (SPAdes) (version 2) | ecosystem: Host-associated > Tunicates > Ascidians > Unclassified | place: Key West, Florida...
ACGCTTCAGCAAGTTTGAACTGGCTTGTTTCGCTCTTCGAACAGCTGCTGGTTTCAAGTTTTTACCTTCCAAAACATCAGAAGTGAATTGGTTTCCAGACCTCAGAGCCTCGCGCCCGATTGCACGAGCACCCGACTTGACGAGTGGCAGGACAGCGCGGCCCGTGCTCGCCAAAACACCACCCAGACCGTAACCTTTCTGTTGTTGGGCTCTGGCGAAATGCGGCATACAACTGGCAGCTTGGTTCACGTAGTATTGATAAGCTTTGGCATCGCAGCAGTAAGACACTTGGGCGACATGCTTACGATTTCGACTGCTTTTGTTTGCAAAAATGCAACGACACAAGCACTTTTCCGCTGTTGAAAGGAACAACCGCTCGCTGGTCGTCACTTAACATAATATGAATGTCATCAAGTTTTCTTTTACACTGGGAAGTAATGCATTTTTTCATATCGTCGATAAACAGCATAACCGTGTTATCCTTCCACGGGTACGATGGAAAGTAAAGGGCAGGTGTATCGCCGACAACGCAATACTCCAGCAAGTCGCAGCAAATGCAGATGGCGTACAAACCTTGATGAATGTCTCCCGGTAACCGGCTGTGAACAACCTGGTTAGTCGAAGTAACCAGTTTCAAAGCCGAGCAATCGTCTGAGTTTTTCACTAAACCTGATATAGACGACGGACACTGTAATGTTGAGCGTAGCATTTCGAGAATGCTCGCTGTAAGACAGAGTGCACGGAGGGGTCTTTTCTTAAGTTTTCTATCCAACGATCGGGCGAGCTGAAAAAGTATATCCTCGGGATACTTGTAGTAACCCGTTTTCAGATCCGCTTTGTTTGGTACACCAACTTTCACGTAATACTCGCGACCTTCGGCAATATTGTTCTACGTGCTGGGATACATAATTTCGGAAAGTGCAACCTCCCACGAACCGATCAAAGCAACGTCACGAGGTAGCTTCGTCGTGTAATCTGACAAGGTGTTTTCGGGAAGCAACGCCATGGGGTTATTGCTCAGGTAGAGCATGATCTATCTCCACTTTGATAACAGGACTAGTGCTCAATAGAGTGATCCACAAACTCAGCTTGCTATTGATAGTCGATGCCGCTGACGACAATACGACGACGTTGGACCAGGGCGATGCAAAGTGTACGTTTTTTGACTCGACAACCACTCTTTAGCTGGTTGGCTGCGAATTTTGACAGACTTTGAACACCTCCAAAACTTCCAGGATTTTCCGGGTCGTAGTAAATTACATTAAGGTCTCCTGTTTCCGCTTGCTTTTCCGACAAGTCAAAAGCGGTTGAGGACCCTGAAAACTTTGAAGCGTTTTCTGAAACTCGTTTCAACGCGGCAATCGACTTTCTTTGTGTTGCGCGCCGTTGCCGCGGTCAGGTCTTTGATGTTGCTCTAGGGGACCACTCGGTTCTCGCAAACAAACTCACCAGAATCGTTCCAACCCAAAGAAAAGTTGCTCTTAATAATGTCGAAAAGCTCTTCATTTTTTGTATTGTTTTGTAACCCCACCCAGTGTCTCGCTTTCCGGAAAGTCTTTCAATGTACCGCTGCAAGATTTGGTGGCGCAGCTTCACTTTTTCGCGAGTTGAGAGATCGATGCAGGCGAGAGCTTCATTCATTTGCGTGTCCAAATCTGTCACAACCTTGACGGGTGGTGGTTGATGTGTATTGCTTTCCTTCATCTTGGCCAGAACGCGCGGTCCAACCAACATCATTTTCTTTACGCTCTCCATTATCGTCTCGAAAAACCAGTCAACAAACTGGCGATGGCCAGGATAACGGCTGACCGCAGTGGTGCTAAAAAAACACCTTTCTGAATGATCTGCCGCTTACGTTTGAGACTGACTTGTTTCTTTGCAAGATCTCGCAAAGCTTTTTTTGTGCCGCTTCAGCTTCTACTTTTGCTTTGGAGAGACACGCACTTTTCCTTTGAATGCGTTGAGTGTGCAGTCGCAAATACACTTAATGAGATTGTCACCTCCACGTTTAAGGATATTTTGAGCTATTTGCTTTCAATGCTGCTTCTCACCGTAACACCAAACGATTCTCTGCGGCGCAGGTGTCATCATTTGTTTCACATGCTGAATAAATTTTACCACAAACTCGTGTTTACGAAACTGGTTGGCCCTGGCACGACGTACGTGAACTGGTGATGAAAACGCTCATCCATCTTTCTTAAATCAAACGCACATCAACACACATCAAGGGTTTATAGAAATCGACTTTTTTCGTTTTAGAAATAGGAACACGACAAATCTGATATGGATCAAGGTGAAGTGTAGGAACAAGGTGAAAAGATAGCTCTTATCGTAATAGATTGTGTACTGCAACGAATATGGGTAAAATCGTGGTTTGGACGAGTGACGTAAAAATTTTGTTGTATCGTCTACTGTGTTGAGTTCGCGCTGGTGGTGTATTTGCTTATCGGACTACCTTTTTTTATGTTGCGAAAATACCGACATATGACGAAACTGTAACCAACAGTGCAGAAGGGTTTAAACGAGGAGCACGCCCAGAGTTGCTCCTTTCAGTGAATCGCTGCATATATTATGACATAAACGTAAAGAGTTGCACCATCATCTGTAGTGACATCACAAGTGGCGCAGGGATCGGACGTCAGTCGGCGACTGTGACGTCGTTGTTTGGTAATCAGAGGGAAACATGACATACCTAATGATAAGCTCCTTGCAGAAGCTCGAAATATAAAAAGACAAAAATCCGAAAGTTAAAAAATATGATAAATATTACGTAAAATGTTGTATCTTCTGTGATGAATTTCCAGTGACGAAATAGTAGCGTCGGTGGCGTATTATCGCCACGCTTTATTGCAATCAGTGACAAGTGAGGAGGGGGACAGTTCATTTCTAGAAAAGATAGGAAAGAGCAGAGAGATTGGGGAAAACCCCCTAACTGAAAACCGTACAGTTTCAGACCCTGATGCCTTCTTTATACATATTACTTATGAATGAGCGGATAAAGCAAGATAAAGAAAAACAATAATTAAATAATTCACGATCACACCCACTTTTACTATGGGGACATTCGCCAGGGCAGCAGACCTAGGAGGTCTTGAAATACATCACGGTTTTCAGCAATCTTTCATTGTTTCGCTGGTTCCGCTCCAAGCAGGTATAAGTCAGTTTGCAGATTCAGTAACGCCACCTTGACCTCGTATGAGCTCTGTGCCCCTTTTCCGTAGGTGTAGGAATATGGACGTGCTTCGCCAGTGTTTCTCGGGACATTATGGACTCTTGACCCTACTAACGTTGTTAATATCTCTCTAAGTCATTCGTGAGTGCGACCCATGCAAGTTTTGGTGGAAATTGCGTTGCGATTGTTTTGCGTCTTTCCGATATAATGTTGGATTTTACTTAGAGCAAGCAACTCAAGCAACACCTTCGTCTTTACGAAAATTCTTTCTAAGACTTCGTATGCCTGGTAAGTTGTTTTAAAATATTTGTTTAAAAGAAAACAAATGTTAAGTATTGCCGCTTGTTGACACTCTTTGCAATACCTTTGTAATAGACTTTAATTTTTTTAAAGAAACTTAATACGAGCCATATCTGGTGAAGGTATTTCATTCAAAACATAATAAGCTATAGTTTGTCTCAAATAAATCATTGTTGTTCATATCATATTGTTATTGACATGCTTTAAATCGAAAACACTTCAGATTTCACATTCAACGAAACAAGCAGAAAGCATTCAAAACTTCATGAATGTCGATAAATGTACTTTGCCTAGCTTGGACAGAAATCTTAGCATCTTCATGTATAAGCTTGTTTGCATTTCGAAATAACAATTTCGTGACATCAAATGAAGTGCATTTATCGAGAAAGAAATTTGAACCAAAATGTGGACTGCATGTGCTGTGAAAATTTAGATTTCAGCCAAAATGACTACTATCATTTAAATTTTACCCAAAATGATTACATACTTTGAAAATTCAGATTTTAGCCAAAGTGGTTACTAAGGCCGATCATTCAGATTATTCACTTGCTTTCATCAATTCTGGTATTGTTATAAAAGAATGGATTGTTTATGCAAGGCAACGCATTTTAGTTGAAGCGCTGGAAGCAATAAGAACTTGTGAAAGAATAATTTGTATATTGATCTTTTATTCTTTTTGTTGTAGTTATGTCGTATAGCAAACAAAAGTTGAATATTGGAATATAATTTTCAATGCAAATTAAAGCGTTGTATTTCTTGTTTTTGTAGTCACTCGTTACAAACTGAGAAAAAAATTGATGAAAAACGCAAAGGTCATTCACGGAAAAAGAGACGGTCCAATTAACATGGATCGTGTCGTCAACCATGTTGTTCTTCAACTTTCAACTGAGGCTGAAAAGGACTTGAACGAACTTGACATTGAAAAAGTTGCAAACAACAGAGAAATGTTTGAAAAGGCATTTTCAGAACAAGACAAAATTCTCCTTAATCATCTGTTTTCTGAGGCACAAAAGGTGGCACTCAATGCAGCTAGTCAACTAAACAATTACGTAGCAGAGCAAAATTATCTTAATCGCCATGGTAACGTTGTTGCAATTACAGGTTCAGGTGGTATAGGGAAAACCACGCTGTCTAAGATGGTAGTTGAATTAAAATTAGACGACAAGCTCTTCAAAGAAAAAGGGTTCATTTTCTACATCCGGTTCCGAGAAATCGATTTTAATATTCCCATCACTCTTCTCCAACTTTTGTTGACTGGCTCCAACATTTCTTGGAATCACTGCCAGTGGTTTGACCAAAAACTCACAAATTCTCTCGAAGATGGTTCTAATATCTTGATAATCATGGATGGTTTAGATGAAGCCAACACAACTGCTTTCACATCAAGTGCTTCCTCACAAATTACTGCGAGTGTTGTCACTGCTGACGAACATATAAAGCGCCTTCTTCTCGGTAAAGTGCTTCCCAAAGCTCAAAAGTTGATCACTTCCAGACTTAGGCAGTTCCTTGATCTTAATGCAGAACTTCAACCAAAATTTGTGGTTAGGGTTCTTGGCTTCGGTCCTGAAGCACAGCTCAACATTTCCACACAAATCTGTCAAGGACAGCCTCTAGACGTTTTCGATAAAACCCAGGATTTTCTCAACAAAAATCCACGCATTTCTTCGTTGTGCTTTGTTCCAGTATTGTGCATTCTAATTAATTTTGTTGTCAGCAGAGATATCGCAGAAAAGCAGACAACAGACATCCAGTCCCTCACAGCAGTTTTTGTTAAAACTTTGAAGTATTTTTCCTCCGGACCCAACTTTAAAGGTGAACGTGCAGAACTATGGATGGTCGCTAAATTGGCATGGGAAGGTTTCCGAGAGGGAAAAATAATTTTTGATCAGACAGATTTCAAAAAGCATGGTTTGAGTCCGACGAAAATGCATGACTTCTTGGTTCCTCACATCGATCTTGAGGATCGTGTTCAAATCAACATACTTGAAGGATCTGTGAAAACCACCTTTACCCATTTGACATGGCAAGAGCTTTTCACAGCTATTCACATTGTTTTTTTCTCACCTGAAGAAAAACTCCAGGATATTTTTCCAGACCTAATGACGAGCAAATTTGATGTTGTCGCCAATTTTGTGTTTGGTTTACTTGACGAAAAAAATGCAAGTGACGTGTCTAAGGTGTTCAACCTTTCCAAAACAAATCATTTTGTGAAAAACAAAACAAAATTGGTTGCTTTAGCCACAAACATAGTTAGCACAGTAACAAAAGATGATTCAGACTCAGTCCAAATTATCAGCAAATGGCTTTGCGATCTTAAGAGTGACGACGTTGCTGTCCAAATCTTTTCTCTTCTCTGTGACCAGTATTTGCAAGGAGTTATCGACACTTCCAATGTATCTACTCTCACCAAAGCATTAAAACTAAGTCAACAACCAATACACCTTTGTGCAAGAGAATCAGGTAAGAAATTCAAGACATGTTTGATTGATAGATGTTGAGAAGCCAATGCTATAAGTATAAAACTAATGAAAAGCGAAGGTTTTGCAAAACCAAACTAGAGGATACAACGCAACAACTGAATGGTTGCAATAAAACAACATCGATCGTCCCAAAAATCAACTTTTTAATCGATAGCACTCATGCACCATGCCTTACACGGTAGCTGCTCGTCAACGTTAACATTAGCCCTGAATACCTCATGACAATTTTCAATGTAAGAGATCCTCAAAAATGAAACTAAAAAATTTTGTCTTTTTATATATTTCGTCTTCTTTCAGACTTCAAGTCTAACCTAAGGTATTTTCATAATCTCAAGATGTCTGTTACTAGGCATACTTTCGCTGAACAAGGCACAACCTACAGCCTATTCCACAAACTGAGGATGGGCAATGTTGACCACCGATAACTTCTCAGGCAATGATAAGATCAACAAACTCATTCAACTCATCCAAAGGTATCTCCCAGGGGGGATCACCCGAAACTCGGTGAGCTTGAGCAGTAGTACATCTTTTGATGTTTCTCTGCTGCATAGGCTCGTTGAAAAAAACAGAACGATGGAAGAGGACAATTATAAATGATGTTAGCGGCAGCAATCGCAGTAGGACCTGCTCGAGTTCTGATTATACTTTGCTGCTGCGAGCGCCCACAAACAAGCTTGACTTGGCACTAAAGCCTGCCAACATGTCCTATCGTTACTCCAAAAGATCTGTACATCATTTTCTTTCTCAGCTTCAGTGTTCACGCTCCTTGGAAAAACAGCGGCTCCAGAATCTAATGCGTAGTCATTACACGAATCCACTTCTGACAAAGCTGCTTGTACTTCCATATTTTCTATATCATTTATGTTGTCACCCAACTGTTCTGCGTGTGAACAATCATAGGACATACCTCGGTGCAATCCTAAAGCTACAATAGCGTTAAGTCTATACGTGACATTTTTTCCCTGAAAACAAAATACCAAGCAATCATTTCACAATGTTATTGAAAAGCCATGATGATCGACTAAAAACCAACAAGACGTATTTTTACTTCTGTTTGGTCCAACCACATCTCTCCATTCTGTTTCAACCAACCACATCCCTGATTTGTCAAGAGTTTTTCACAGCTATTCACATTGTTTTTTTCTTACCCGAGGAAAAACGTCATGACATTTTTCCAGATCTAAAGAAGAGTAAACTTGAAGTTGTCGCTAATTTTGTGTTTGGTTTAATTGACGAAAAAATGCAAGTAACATCCCTAAGGTGTTCAGACTTTCCAAAACAAATTCTTTTGCGAAAAACAAAATTGGTTGCTTTAGCGAAATACGTAGTTTAGCACGGTAACAAAAGATGATTCAGACTCAGTCAAAATTATCAGCAAATGACTTTGCGACCTAAGGGTGACGATGTTGCAATCCAATTATTTTGTCGTCTTTGTGACCAGTACTCGCAGGGAGTTATCGACACCTCTAATATATCTACTCTCGTCAAAGCATTCAAACTGAGCCAACAACCAATGAAACTTTGTGCAAATGAATCAGATAAGAATTTGAAGAAATGTTTAAAGCAGATGCTGCGCAGCGAATATTATAAGTATAGAACAAAATGAAAAGCGAAGGTTTTTTCAAAACCAAATTAGGATAAACCACGCAAAAATTGAATGATTTCAATGAAATAGAATTGAACGTCCCAGAAATAAACTTTTTTATTGACAGCAAAAATTTATTAGGAAAATATCAGGCTGCCTGACTGTAATTGCAAAATTCAAGGCAATGATAACATTGGAATCATTACTGCATGGAAAATTTTACAGAAAAAGCATACGTATTTAAGGAGGAATATTTGCAAGTAAACACAGAGCAATACCCTGTATACAACACTATTTTTTACGGAACAGAAGCCTTGCCGTGCGGATTCCTGAGGTTTGGGTGCACTTGAATTATTCTCAATGCAAAAATACAAAAAGGTTTTTGATTTGACTCTTGTCTCTGCAGTGCGCTGAAGACAATATTGTATATTAAGCGGATGTTTGATATTTGGTTTCAGTGTTGGATGCATAACATATATCAAAGGATGATATTCTCCTGCTTTAAAATAGAACATAATTGGAATTTACTGCAATAAAGTTCAACGCTGAATGTAACAAATTTTATTTCGATGATTATTTATGCTTGGTTGGGATTGTCTGATCTCAAGTCTTTCTGTTCTGTAACCGCCCACCTACTTGACTGATTTTTTGTACCACCTTTTGTTCTTTTCGGTTGTGTCTTGTTTTGTAGGCTCAAAAGCTTCCTTTCATTCAGTGATTTGTGAAGTTTTTATAGAAAATAATTGAAAATATCCAACACTAAGTATTAAAAAACTAAGGTTCCATTGCGTAACAAAACTGTAGCATATATTGGTGCTTACAACACGACTGAAATGTCAATATTACACTATGCCCAATAGTTTAATTTTTCTAAAAAAAGGATAGCTGTCACGAATAAACAGTCAAAAACCAAAGATTCCAAAATATGGTGATCACTAGTTTTCGCGATAATCTAATTGAGCGAATCAGCACGATTCCTTGTTTTGATCACTCACTCTCGTTTCAAGCACACGTTTCGTATGTGCTATGTGAGGACCGTGATAACAGCAACTGAAGGGAATCATGATATACTGTACTTCACGGTATTCAGTAATCTCCGGTTGTTCAGCTGGCTCCACACCAAGATGAGAACCAAGATGTTAATCTCGTCACATGGCCGAAACATCGTATCTATACGGAGGAGAAAGGGCACGGACACTCGGGATTTTACGAACTTCTGTTCACTTTTTCGCAAATCGTCACGCCATGATCTTACCGCAAACTTCCATATCTGCCCTTTGTACTTCGTAAAGTACTCATTCAGCCACTACCCATTTCCCAGTCATTGTCCAAGATTCATGAATACAGGTGAGGATCGGAACAAAGAGGGATTTGTAAACTGGCAGCTTTGCGATACTTGAAAGCTCCCGTTTAGTGACCACAGAGCGATAAAGCTAATGCAAACTTGGGTTTGCCTCACCGATCGGTGTATCGTCTTGTTCTGCCTTTCGGCACTCGCAAATACTCGAATATCTCCATCATTAAGTGTTTAAACTTCTCCACCTGCTCTGGGGCTTTGACGATTGCTTTCAGCCCACACTGGCGCAGGTTTTTAGACAGACGTAATATCTTGTTCTTTTTGTGCTGATTTTTACACGCGCTTGGTTGCATGCAGCTGAAAACCAACCAAGTGCGTACTGAAAGTCTGTTCAGGGGATGCAAACAGAAACAAATCGCCTGAAAAAGAAAGCACCTGACCCCTCAGTCGCAAACAGTTACACCGTCGTCGATTCGGTTGCAACCGTGTCTCTAGTTCATATAGAATATCATGATGAGTGTGACCACACACATACTCTGGTTACACTGCAACACCATGGTGAGGTGTTGTGATTGAATTCCACCCAAAACAATGACTTGACTTCCTGAAACGACAAGATCAAAACGGTCTGAGCAGGAATACATCGTCTTAATAGGCGGCCGTCAGCAGTCTACTTCTAAACAATTTTCCAAAGCTTTTCACGGGGACTCGGTCCTTAAACTTTCGAGGTAGGTGTCTTCAACAGTATAACATACTCCAACAATTTCTGGAAAACTTGATAGAGAAGGAATATTCTATCTGTAATGTTACGGCAAGAACGAACACTGCCTCGGGAAGTCTCACCTCATCTTCAGCTGAGGTTAGGATGCGTCGCGGCATCTTGTTTTAAAGCAACCTTGTTGCAAGGAATTCACTTTCTAGAAAGACTTACGAAACGTAATTCAAAATATTTAATGCACTGCCTCCCGTTTCCTTTCTTGTGCATACGGATAACGACCTTACTTTGTTGATCTTTCGTTGCCCTACCAGAAGACACTTGACACACACAAATTAATGAAAGACCTCATCTGTAAAAGACGAAAGACTTTAGAAAAGGCGTAGATGGTTCATCCGGTCTGCAGCTGGTATTAAAAACACAGTAACCATCACTACGTAATGTTGGACAATGGTTTTGAAATGCATCTTTACTTTTCTACGTCACTGGTTTAATCTTCAAATTGTCCGAGAAAGATTGATGGCAATGGTAAGGCAGGTTTATATCATTGGACAAACCACGGTTCATCAATGAAACACAAGTCATTCATAGCCTAGTTGGAATTATGTGAAAAAACTCAATTGCATGAAACTCATTATTTGAATTATATAATATCAATCAATTTACCTGTGGTGAATCTCATCATGCGAGACTCGATTCGTTATGTAAATGTGAATATAAAAGGTTTTGATACACACTGTAGCACACACACTAGATTTTAGCGTTTAAATATTAGTCAGTAGATATTCTTGTGATGTTTATAATTAGGCTTAATTTTTCGTTTATTTTTGGATTTTCTTTTTACATATACTTTCGTCTTATGTGAAAGAAGAAACACTTTCAACTCAAAAAAAGTCTGTTTTGGAACTTCTTACACCATGTAAGTTGGTTTAAAGTATTTTGTGTTTGTTTGAAAACAAACATTAGTTTCTTCATTAAAAACTCTGTGTACTTCAAATCATGCCTAACAAAGTTATATTCATATCATAGAACAGTGTTTTCCAAAGTCTGGGCCGCGACCCATACAAGGTCGCGAAGGGTCAAAAAATGGGTGACCCCGGGGCGATCCAAACCTGGGTTGTATATTTTTGAAGTTCCTTTTTTCCTCATTTCAAGTTCTTCCAACAATTTTCTCATAAGACTGAATTATTGCATCATGCATATTTCATCAGGGAATTTTAAGAGCTGGGGGCAACACAAAACTGGGGTCATAGTGCAAAAGCCAATATTACTTGATTACGGTACAATTTTCCAATAAAGTTTTCAAGGGTACTGTTTTTACTGTGCTCTGGTTGATTTGTTTTACTACTTTGGTTCAGGGTTCATTAAGTTAGATGTTAAAAGATTCAAAACTTTGATTCAGTGTTGAATAGTTTTTGACCGACGATATCTTCACTGACTCTCTTGTACAATCTGGTGGCGAGTTATGGCCAATCATAACTTCAAAAGCCATAATCGTGGCGTCTGCGGGTGTTAAAGATATTTAAATGAAAAAAACTAACGTAAAAACTTAAAATTATTTGTTAGTGTTACTTTAATGCTTTTTATCCTCGCATATTTTCAAGGCGATTTTGACCCGTTGAAGCAGAGATGGACATTTTATATCTATTGTAGAAAAAACACACCTGATATTTTAAGTGTTTTGCATCATTTTTTCTTGTACTAATAAATATTATATTGCTTCAGGCACTCCCCTCTCAGAAAACTGCATTGAATTGTTTATGAGATCAGTACAAGAGGAAAACTATAAAGTAAGTGTTTATGTCCCAAGATTGCTTTGAAAAGCAACAAAATGGGGAAATTATTTTGTGGAAAGTGTTGTCTGTTTGATACACATTCGTATTGAGACGACAACTTACAAGTGCTTGACTAAAGGTTTGATGAAATATTTTTTCAATCTTTGTATCGTTGTCAACAAAACTTTATACGATTTTTAATCAGAATTTACTCCATTTCAAGGTATATTAATTGAAAGATGCACTTTAAATGCGCAGGTTTGTTTGGATCAAGCTTATTGGCAATTTAACCTTTGAATAAAGAAGAGCAATGAAATTATAGTTATGCCAAGTTTGGTGTTCAAACATAAATCACGCTATTTAATGAATTGGATCTGAATTACATTTATCATTATTTATTTTATAAACCTGTGAAAATCTGGTAATTTTTTTGAAATCAAATGTGTGTTCTGCAACAGTATAGATAAAAAAAACTGAGCTATGCACCTGTTTGAATGACATTCAACAAAATATCTTTAGATGTGTTGTACAATACAGATAAGAAGAGTGTTGTATTGTATTGAGTAACGTCGTCACTCCCACACGCAAGGCGCTTGAATTTAAGCATTCATCGCAGTAACATGGAATACGCAAATACATGAAGGAAGACGAGGATACATACATCGCGGTGGTAGAGAGTATACGTTTGTTGGCGCAAATACATTTACTGTGATGAAACACAAGCTTTTGAGATATGCGCATGAACGACGTCATCATGCTTATTGTAATGTAGTACTGCGATGACTTCCAAGTGCATCGATTTGTAAAAGGCTGGAGGGAGTGGGAGGCTGCGCAGGACCAAAGGTCATCTAGGTTGCAGACCTCCCATGGGCGAAACTGCCTATTTTGTATAGGGAGTAGTGCATAATAGTTAGTAAATGTCTTTTGCTCTGGGTGTAAAATGTAATATGGGTAATGCAGTTACAAGGTAAATTGAAGTAAAATGTAGTGCAGGCAAAGCCAACCCAACAGAATAAAATGGTTCAGAGTTATGGAACACATTCAAAAATATTCGTGTATGCCAGAGAGGAAATGCGTCAAAAGCTGCAGATCGCTTCAGAACTGCAATGGTGTCACGAAATTTAAGCAGGTTGAGAACCAGTCGCGCAATCATGCTTTGCGGAAAAGAACTTGCTGTCAATGCATCCTGATGCTGAGAACGGAAATTTGCCAATCTGTGTCTGCAGGCTACAGCATCCCACTACTTCATACACTGGTTTGATGCGATCAATTTTTGTGAACAACCAGACAATGTAACATTTAACAGATATACTTCATTATTTGACAATTTCCACTGTAACAACGTTGCGTAATTAAATCAATCCACTTGGTTTATGTACACCAATCAATGAGATCACACAGTATATTTCTATTATCGGAGTTATACATATTTCTTATTTCTTATCCTCCTGCAAAAAAAGTGCCAAACACGTTTTATTTTTTGTTTCTAAAGGAATTCTTGACCAGATTTCTATTGCACTATGTTTTATCATTTTAGCACCTGAGTTCGAACGTGCTATTGCTAAATCAAATTATTGATCGCTGTCAGAGCGGTTGTTCCTTGTTAAGCATTCACAATCAGGAAGCAATTAAGCATTGCAATGTGTACAGTCCATTCATCTAGGTTTAGGTGGGAAGCACACTTCGCACAGCTG
>Ga0210059_1012222_pt1 | contig 13017 bp, 11 predicted proteins | sample Ectturendosymbi2_FD_188042 | JGI IMG/M metagenome (GOLD analysis project Ga0210059, IMG submission 188042) | Ecteinascidia turbinata endosymbiont from Florida, USA - Sample 2 (SPAdes) (version 2) | ecosystem: Host-associated > Tunicates > Ascidians > Unclassified | place: Key West, Florida...
GGTGGAAGCAAACCAGCATTACGCGATCGTACGTCATGAAGATGGAAGTGAGAGTTCCGTTTCAACGTCGGATCTAGCTCCGTACCCGAGAAGTGAGAGTGATGCTACTTCCGAAACGACTGAAGATACCAGCTCTGCAGACGTCACGTCACGTACTCCCGAAATGGAAGAACGTTTGCCAGACGAACCAGAAGAGTCGACAGACGCTGGTGAGAAGAACGATGTCATGCACGGTCCCCGTGACTTCGGTGACGAAACTTCGGTGCTTCTGAGACGTTCCAACCGAGAACGTAGACCTCCGGACTGATTCGGTGACTGGACTACTTAGCAGCGACAGTGTCGGCTGCGTGTTGAAATCTGTGCTGGGGAGATTGTGATGGTTGCTGTTCGTACGTGCATGGTCGTTGCTTGTAGTTTGATCGATTGATTGTTGCTGTTGCCCGGAGCCGTCTTGCTTATCGGTAGAGCGCCTTTCGTTTGTTGAGGCGTGAGTAATTGCTGCGCTCTGACCGAAGTGTTCTTGCTGCCTCGTATTCAGTTATGTTCTCTGCATCGTTTGAACTGGATGCTTCTGCCGTACGACTATCGTCATGACTATTTTCTGGTCTCTAGTATGTTGAAACTCAGTTCTTAGCCTAGTAAATATACTCGCTGGATATTTGCATCGATAGGCCGTTTTGTCACAGTAAAGTTCACGTGCTTCCATATTGTCGTGGTTAATTTTCTTCAGGTCAGGCTTTGGTGCTCACTTTTTGCGACAAATAGTTTCCACTGGATTGCTTCCATTGGTTTAGGTAGTTCTGTTGTTCCAAAAATAAGTTGCTTAATAGTTATGGATGACTCACTGGAGTCATCTGATTATTATAGAGAGCCTCCGGGAAAGGCTCAAAGGTTGAAGAGGAAAGCAATAAGTGATTGTGGAATAACTGTGTTACATCCAGTCATCCTCCAAAATGCAGAGGAAAAACCCTGAAATCCTACAACCCAATTTTCATTGACAAAAGTTTAAAGAAATTAACCAGTACTTACCAGGCATGTGTTCCATTAAGAAACGGCAATCTTATGATAAAATGTGAAAACATCCCAGAAATGAGTCAGTTACTTAACAGCAGGTTTCTGTCAGATGGCGTTAAATCAGTGCATATTGTGACATCGGTTGTCCAACCAGCACGAGCTGAAGGAGTTATTTACCGTGTTCCTCCAGACCTTACAGACGAGGATTTACTGGAGAGCTTAAAACCCCAAAAAGTTACCTACATAAAAAGGTTTGAAAACAAGGATTCGAGATGGTCGACAACGGTTTTCCTACAGTTTTCTTCTCCCCAGCTACCCACCGAAGTCAGAGTGGGATATCTGTTGCAGAGATGATCGGATAGTGGATTTTTACTTTCTGATCCTATCCTGTTTTTGAAAAATGATATCCGTATCCGATCCGAATCCTGTTTTGGTTGAAACCATAATATCTGTATCCAAAAACTATTCGAAAGTGTATTGTGATGCATAACATACATTTTTGTGCTGTGTCTATTTTGCCTCGTGAGGCAAAATAACTGCTGGGGTTATTTTGCCTATAGCCGAACAGGATTGGTTGAAGTAGTTACATGACAAGTTTGGAAGGCATGTGCTGCTTAGTTGACCATGACATCTCCAACAGCTCAGTCCCATACATGGATGGTGGTTGTCATGGTTTCAGGGCTGGCAAGCAGTTAGCAACATCTTGTTTGCATTAAGTGAACTGCAGGCTAAACCCTAACCCTTAACACTGAACCATTAAAGCTAAAACTTGACCCTAAACCTTGACCAAAATCCCTGATCCTAAACCCTAACCATAAACTCTTAAACCCCAACCAATTGTCTCTGCATATTGTACTTGTCACATGACCACTTCAACCAATTATGCTCAACTGAAGGCAAAATAGTCCCTGCATAGCTTTTGCCTCATGAAGTAGAATAGACACTACCTGAATGCGTTGTGTACTTTGGGCCCTGTCATGCTCAAACAGAAAGTTTGACATATCTTGCAAGCTTCACATATCACGTAACCTAAGTACATTTCCGAGTCAATTGCAGTAAGAAGCAAGCTGAAGCGTTGGCACATTGTCCCGTCACCATGGGGGTGGGCTGGGCTTAGCCCTTCCGAAACAAAGCTCCAAGCCCCCCCCCAATTTGAAATATGAAGCACTATAAAACAGTAGTATTTGTTCAAATTTCAGAACATCAAGCCCCACTGCACAAATGCAAAGCCCCCATAGAAGACTTTCTGGTGACGGTTCTGTTGCCACACCATGCTTTTCAATAGCCATTTCTTCGGTAACACTGGTTAGATTTTAACACCATCCATGAGTTCACATTCATAAAAACCAATACAGCATTCAAAACAATACATACACTGGCTTAAAATATGTTATTTATATTGAAATGACTGACTAAAAATTGAATCTGATAAGTCAGTGTCACAAAACAACAATTTTGCATATCATTTAAGAAATAAAAAAGTTAACTGGCCTGATATCATCCAACAACCAGTCAATGCAGCCTCACGTAGAATAGGCATGAAGACTGCAGGGCCTGGTGTAGACTACAGACCACAAGATCTAGAGTGATCTAGATAGTCTAGTTTAGACTACACATCAAAGTAGGCCTACCCTAGCTAGGCTTAGTCCAAGTACGCAGCAAACAGCGTCCTTAATGTACACTGAAACAGCCCTATCTTGCCACACCGGGTACAGATTCATGCTGACAATATTGGCAGGTCCAATTGGCAGATTAAGAGGTGGAATGGGATTACACTACGGTACAGAGATTACACCATAGACAGACTCGGAGTCATGGCACAGAAGTCAAGACGGTTCTGATGATACTAAAATAAATGAATGATTGCGCAATGTGTACCTGTATCCAAAAGTCTGAATCCTCGAAATATCGACAAACACAAAAGCGTTTCGGATATCTGGATCCGTATCCGGTTCCCGTTTGAAAACAGTTTTTGGATATCTGTATCCGGTTGCAAACTCCCTATCCTGCTGGATATCCAACCGGTAAACCAGATAGTGATCATCTCTGATCTTTAATCAAATTAAAATCCTACATTCCAAAACCATTGTGCTGTTTTAACTGCAACCGCTTCGGGCATGTCGCCTCCAACTGCTATGGAAAGAAGCGCTGTTTGAACTGTGGTGGAGAGCACGAATGGAAAGAATGCTCTGCCCCCGATAAAAAATGTCTAAACTGTGCCAGCGAGCATGGTGCCTTGGATAAAATCTGCCCCAGGTTCACAAACGAGTCTGTGGTCTTAAAAACAAAACATCCCCAGAACTTGACTTATACAGAGGCTTGCAAACAAGATTCTAAAACGCAGGATAGTGCCAGTATCCCTGGGTTTAAAAACTCCGACTTCCTTCCCCTCAACTCCAGCTGCAGTCGAATTATGGACATAGATCATTGTCCCCCTGTCAACATAAGCTATGACCATACCACTACTGATTCCACTTTGTCTGCACATCACACGGGTGACGAAAACTGTCCCAGCGGCCTTATGCTAGGCAATCCCGTGCTATTCCGTGTGTTCTTAGCGGACGTCATCAATCAAACTATCTCTGCTAAAGAAAATAATGAACCTATTGATCTGTTTAAAATCATCACCGATGCAGCCGGTGTTGGAATGGGGTTGCCTGTTGAGGCCGATCAGTTGAAAGCCCTATTCTCATAAATGGCGGTCCAAGTTTTACAATGGAATTGCCAATCAATCTTTAGGAAACTTCCAGAGTTTAAACAATTTCTGTCTACGTTCCACACTCTCGCAGATATTATTTGCCTGCAAGAAACCCACCTTACCCCGAAATATCAGCCTTCTCTCCCGGGTTACACCTCATTACGTAAAGACAGACCTCCTCACCTAGGCAAAGGGGGAGGATTATGTATTGCTGTAAAGCAATCAATAGCCTACTCCGACGTGACCACTGTAAGCCACACTGCTTTGGAAGCCATGGATATAAAATTAAACGACTTGTATCTTTTCAACATCTACAACCCACCAGGCACTAACCTGGATCAACAATTTTTAACCAATTGACAGGATACAGGAAATTCATCATATGTGGCGACTTTAATAGCCGTCACGGCCTGTGGGGCAGTCCCACTTCCAACGCTGCCGGAAGATTTTTGTTCTCCTTTATTGAAAACCATGATTTCGTTGTCTTGAACACTTCCACCCCCACGCACCTTTCTTTTACCTGTTCAAACATGTGGTGCATTTAAATCTTGCCATAACTTCCCATTCCATTGCCTGTAATTGCTCCACGGAAATAACGAACGAATTTCTAGGCAGTAACCATTCCATCATTACCATACATATAAATCATGTTCAACCTGGCTTGGACAACTTCCTGCCTCGATGGCTCCTCTCTAAGGCAAACAGGAGCAACTTTCGTCTTCTTTGTGACAGTAAATTTTCGGATAGGTTAAATTATCTGTCAGTCAGTGAGATGTACTCTATGTTTGAAGACTGCATGCTCGAGACCGCTGTGGCGTCTATCTCGCAATCCAAAAATTCCCACAAAATTAGCGTTCCTTGGTGGAATAAAGAATGCGAGCTTGCAGTAAAAAATAAAAAGCATGCGTTCAATCGCATGCAGCGCACAAGACAACCCCTTGACATACTCATCTTCAAACGACGCAGGGCTATCACCAGAAAAGTCATCCTGGCTGCTAAACAGCAGTCTTGGCGTAGCTACTGTACCTCCATCAATAACAACACGAAACTTCCCATGGTTTGGCGCACAATAAAAAAATTCTCTGATTCTCTCACCTTCACTCATATTCCACAGCTTGAGCAGAACGGCATAAGGGCAAACAACAACCAACACAAAGCAAACGTTCTGGGCAACCAATTCCAGGCTGTGAGCTCCTCCGACTATCCCCAAGCCTTCACAAGAAACCAACCGACCTTACATTGAGATCTTCGCAAAGCCACCCTTGCGACTAGGCCACGTGACCCACGAATTAATGCTTTTTTCTCAATGGATGAACTGAAAACAGCCATTTCTGAAACCAAAAATACTGCACCAGGCCATGACCAACTTTGTTATAAAATGTTTAAACATTTGTCCCACGACTGTCTTGAAACCGTTCTCTTTTTGTTCAACAATATCTGGTCCACTGGCGTAGTCCCACAATCTTGGCTACATTCCATCTTCATTCCGATTTACAGACCTGGAAAACCTTCCAACCTCCCTTCCTCGTATAGACCAATTTTTCTCACAAGCAACACCTGCAAAATAATGGAAAAATGGTGGTCAACCGACTAAAATGGTATTTGGAATTTTACAGCCTCCTCAATTATGTTCAATCTGGTTTTTGCCACAGAAGAAAAACAACTGACCACATCATGCACCTCCATGACATTGTAACCAAGTCGCTAGCAAATAAACATCACGTTCTGGCAGTGTTCATTGACATTGAGAAAGCATACGATAAGGTTTCTAAAGACGCTCTACTTCTCAAACTTCTCAAAACCGGCATAAATGGAAACATGTTCTCCTTCATTCGCTCCTTTCTTTCCAACCAGAGTTTTCAGGTTCTGGTTGGTTCTTCTCTCTCACAGACCAAATATCCTGCCAATGGCATTCCCCAAGGGAGTATTTTATGTCCAGTCCTGTTTTCCATACTCATTAACGATCTTCCAAGTGGCATTCGAACACGAACTGCACTACATGCAGATATGCAACTGCACTATATATGCTGTATGCAGACTTCTCGTTTTGGGAGAGTGGATCGCGTATCAGACAATAAATGACTTGTGCCAACAATCTTTTACGAAAGTAATAAAATGGTGTGATAAATGGGGTTTTCAAATTTCACAATCAAAATCAGCAGCAGTTCTCTTCACCAATAAACGAAACCTCCCACCTATCTGCCTAAAACTGCAGAAACACTCCATTCCCGTACGAAAAGAATACAAGTTTCTAGGCATTATCTTCCAGAGAAATGGTACCTACCACAGTCACATCCAGAGAGTGCACTCTAAATGCTTGAAGCGACTGAACCTTCTGTGGATGCTGACTGGCACGACTTGGGGTGCCGCCAAAAAGCCGCTCCTTCACATTTACCAAGCCCTTGTCCGCTCAGTGCTAGAGTATGGTATGTAAGCATATTTTTTTCATCTACTTCTTCCCTCGAAAAACTTAACAAAATACAATATGCCACACTGTGCCTGTGTAGAAGGGCAATGAAAAGTAGCCTACATCTTCACTTTGTCTTCTCCATTCCTGTGATGAACTCCGCTCCATATTAAACACAAGCTGCTTTGTTTAAATTACAAGGCACACCTGCTCACGTTCCCACACCACCCCACTTTACCCTTGATTTCAGACTCATGGCATGAGGTGCATCCCGATGCCCCAACTTTCCAAAGTTTCAACTTGTATACCAAGCGCGCAGTTCTGCAGCACCATCTCAATGTAAATGCCCTTGATGCGCTACACATAGCACCTTAGCTCCTCCACAGGGCACAATTCGATCTTTCCATGACCCACCTTCCCTACCTCCAAAATCCGCACGTCACCGTAACTACTATCCTTTCTCATTTACAAGACAACTATTCCGATCTCATCCAGGTTTATACGAGGGGTTCCAAAACGGCATACCGGACAGGTAGTGGAATCTACATACCAGAATGTAATATAAAGAAAACAATCGAGATAAATCGTCACTCAACACTCCTCACCTCCGAACTTTATGCGATTCTCTCTGCTCTCTATTGGCTGACTCGATCCAACTTACGCGGGGCGCTCATCATCTCAGATAGTCTTAAGGCCACAAATTCCATCCGCCATGCCACCTGGAATAAACATGGACTTGTCAACAAAATTGTTTGCCTAAATCACGTCTTCTTCAAAGAGGAACCCGAGTTGTTTCTTTTTGGATCCCAGCGCACCGAGATATCCCAGGCAATGACACAGCAGATACATTGGCGCGACTCTCCACTATAAATGGCCCTTCATCCACCGATGTCGTCAACAAAATGTCTTGAACAAATTAAATCTGTCCGAATCCACCTCATCAATATCAAAGCACTGCTGGCAACTATGGAATGACCAATATACAGCTTCCAATAAAGTAACGCAATACAAATTACTTTTCCCAAATATCTACAAAACACTGCAACACTCCCTCCCAAGATCTTCCGTCTATGTACAGGCCCAGTGGTGTGCAGAGGGGGGGCGAACGGGGCGACGGCCCCGGGCCAAGAGGTCATCCAAAGAGTAAAATTACAAATATTTAAATGCTGTAACTAGATTATTTTTCCTCTTGTAAGGCTACTAACACATGCTACATGGATTTAATTTTGCGAAACTTGTTTTGTTGTCAACACTAATTTTACCTATTCAAATGCCAGTAATTCTCAGCTTCTTCAGTACCAGGGACCTATACTCTAGGTGTACGACGCACACCCAATCAACCTGATAATGACGTGACTTGTTCCAGATCGTGCGATCAAGGGAAAATCACAAAAAAGGATTGAAAGATAATCAGTGTTGAGAAACACCCAACCCGCTTGGATTTTTTGCTTTTTTAAATCCGTTTTTCTGGGTTATTTGAAAAGAAACAGGTTTTTGTTCTTTAAAAAGACACAAAAAAACATTCTGATATGTTTTCATTGCATCATGCAATATCACCATTTTCAGAATTGCACAATAATAACTTATTATACCAATTATGGCATTCAAATTTGAGGGTAAAGAAATGTGTCCCATCTTTGTTTTCGCAGATGTTTTTGGTCAATTCACTTCAAAGTTGTAACGCTTGACAAGCATGCGCACAGCAAACAGAGAAAAGCCACTCCCACCAAACTCTGCAGTTTCATGTCTCGTTTATGTACATGCCGTACTAGTTCAGCATCTATACAGTCGGTGGTGAGATTCAAATTTCTTAAGAAGAGATTCTCTCACTCCAGGAGTCACTAATAACAGGTTCTCTCCTTATCACTTGAGTTCGCTGGATTAAGCCATACAAACACTAGCCAGAACAGGTTCTTGCGAACCGGTCGAATGCCATCACTGTACAAAATGTATTTTTTCAACATATGTTTTGGTATGGTTCAACATCAGAAACAGCTAGGGTGAAGAGAAGGCAGAAAATTGATTAAAATATACCGATTTTACAGAGCTGAAGAAAATAAGCAGTAGACTTTACTCAAAATGTTCGAATTATTCTTCTCTTTTTTTCAAGCCCTTCAAATTTCGTTGCTGTTCATTTTGTTTCATTAAAAACAAATTGACAGTTAACTATGCAAGTGTGCTGCTTATTTTACTTTTTACTTCATAGTATTTTTTCAAAAGAAAAGAATAAAGTGAGATTTTTGGTAGGTTTTATTGTTTTTTAAAAGCGGGCTGTTTGAAATAAAACGGGTATTTTTTTGGTTGGGTCCAATTACATCAAACCTGAAGATAATTATGGATGCTTGATTGATTTTCTAAGCCAAATTTCAAAATTGTCCTATTTCGATTTGCTTGATTTAGCTGATTTTATAATGCATTGCACTAGTTTCCCGTTTCGTTTTTGTGTTAATAAAATCGCACATCTGCGCTTGCAATATGTGCAGCGTTTTGAGCTTCATCATAAATTAGCAGTTCAGGCCGATTGATCATAACCGCTCACACAAGCCACACCTGTTCTTGCCCCTAAGCAGGGACCAAGTTTATGGGGGGGGACATGTTCCTCCCAAGTTTTGGACAGGGGAGACATAATATCTTTTGTCCCCGCCAACATTTTTTGATGAGAAGTAATGTAGTTGTGCAAATTTCATGGTTACATTACTGTTGGAAACGTTTCCCCAGCGTAAAACCAGGGCATAAATGAGGAAAATGAACGTTATCGCTGGATTATCTGTAGACACACCAGTCTGGAATCCGTGGCAAGCGCACGCACAATTTTTTTTCTTGACCTTAGGTGTCACGCGGCAAGAAATAATTCAATTTACTACTCACGATTCTGTAAAAACCGTCATGTTCCATACATTTTTTCACTCAGAAAACCATATTTCTGTGCAAACGTTTTTCAGTAAGCTGATAGAGTCAGTCCAACTAGGCAGAATTCTAACTGGTGCAATAAGTTGACAATTCCGCACCTGAGTTTTGTAAAAGCCATCACAAAAATATTTTTGTTGTATTTTGATCAAATTAAAAAAGTTTTTCCAAAAAGCAACGTTTCACAGTTAGAGTTTCATTAGATTTATTTTTCAAAGTCTCACAAGATATTGAAATGTATAATCTTAGCATGTCTGATACAAATCCGACCACGAAGACCGAAGCACACAATTCTGTTCCATTCATTACAAAGGTTCGTGTCAATGCATAGTAGGCCTACTCGATAACATCGACTATAATTTGGAAATGGGCAAGTAGAACAATTATTACAGTTTCCCTACTTGTGATTGTTTTGCTTTTTGTATACTCGGACATTATGAAAAAGGTCCGAGAACACTGAAGTTTAGCTCCTTTTCCTGGATTTTCGAAGCGACTGGACACAAGAATTTATCCTAAACATAACGATGCATCAGAAGACTTATCTGACAAATAGCCTAGAACAGCAAACATTTGTTGTTATTCAAACGATAAAATTTGAAAGTTTCAAAAGATTTTTGAACTCGTCTTTTTCACATAGTTTCGTTTTTTGGCAATAAATGCATTACTGGGCTAGGGTTATGCAATTTTTATACATGCAAACGTTTCATCCGGTTCATGTAGAATTACCTCAAGTAGTCAATAACAGCTTAAGTTGTGTAAGAAATCTTATACGTTTTAGATTGGAGTCATTCTTATATATTTTGTATATCCTATATAGATGTTTGATTTTTTTAATTACTTGTAGAATATGCAGCAATTTGAAACTGTTTTCCGTATAGATATTGAGGTTGTATTGCGTTGAAAAGATACCAGCACTCGCCACTCAAAAGCGTGTTAACAAAGCCATTCATCCACAATCTTCACTCAAATTGCAAGAGAAGTCAAATTTTTTACCAATGGTTTTTCAATTGATTCCTCCAGTGCGAGTCAAAACATGCGCTTGAAATACTTTGCTTGCTGGGGAATTGATGATATGGATCCCTTCAATAACAGTTTCTCGTTTCGGCGCAACCCACATATGTATTTTTAAAAGTTTCATACTATACAGCATTACTGTGGGTAGTAAGTGGGTCCAAATGTCACTCCTTATTTTGGCTGAAGCGTTTAGGCCATTGATTTTCAACCCTTTTTGTACCGCGACCCATTGTAGCAATCCACTATAACCCAACGACTCCCATCTAAACTCGGATAAAGCAAATGTAATACAGCTATGTGTATAAAATATCTTCTGGCGACCCTTCCGCAAATGGTTCATAACCTCTGTGGGGCCCGCCACTTCCAGGTTGAAAACCACTGGTCTAAGCTATTTAAGAGAAAACAAACATTTCTTCCATAACTGAGCGAAAATCTTTCATCAAAATTTTGCCTGGGACCTGTCCTTCTTTATTAGCTATCCAGCAATTCACATATAATGTATAACAGTATGTATACCTTGGTTCCCAACCACACTTCCATCGATCACGGTACCATTCTTCAGAAGGTTAATGTACGGTCGCAAAAAAATTGTATGGGGTATGCCTACCTTTTTGATCAGTAGTTTTCAACCTTTTCATACAGCGACCCATTTTGCAACCCAATTTAACCTAACGACCTCCTTCCAAACATTTCCAGTCATGCACATGAAATGCAGTTGTGTTTGCACAATAGAAAATCACAATGACTAAAAAGTAACGTATGATATCACTATGTTTAACAAAGACTCATTCTATAAAACTAATGCATATGGCAGCATCAGTGCGAGAGACCCGTGCCGTATACAAATCACTCCATAACACAACTCATTGAAAACTAGATAACTCGCAAGTTAGCTACTGCAATCAGATATCCAATTACAAACACAGCACGTTCCTAGGTCGCAAAGTTATTCGTGCGCTACCAAACGCAACAGCACTGTAGTGGTCATAATCACACCTAAACAATTTTGAACAAAAAGTAGGCTATCGTTTTTGCCAGGTAATCAGGGGTGTAGTGCTACCAAAATAGGTGTGGGAACGCTGCTCCCACCCCACAACACCCCTGATTTAGGTCTTTACGTTTGTGCAGGGGGGCTTGACATCCAAAATTTTGACAAAAACTCCCGATTTGTAGTGCTTGTTATTTCAGTTTGGGAGGCTTGAACTTTTGTTTGGGATTGATTAGCCCAGGGTTTTGAAGGTGTTTTAGGGACCCGAATCGGTTCCCTAGAATTGAACATCGGATCCCTAGAATTAGCAAAAATGTTCATCGGGTACCAAGCATCAGAGAAAATCGGGTCCCTAGAATCAGAGAAATCAGGTCCCTAGAAATCAGCACCGGGTACATAACATTTTCCTTAAAAGCCCTGGATCAGCCCACAAAAAAACTCGTGGCGACGGGAATGGAACTTTCTAGTGGAACGAATATGTTTTTTGTTGAATGAGAAACAGTTATACATCATACAGACGTATGACTTTTCAAGGTTACAAACGAGTATTTTCTGGTTGTTCAGGGTTGTAAAATATAGCCGGCTACATCCGTAATTACATTCAATTCTCAAATTTTTTTCTGAGTGTTGGCTAGTAGCCCCCCTACAATGACCCGTGGGCCCTTTCAGCTAAGTTTTCCTCTGGATAAAACCTCTAGTAACGCCAATGAACGCATGACGCACTGGAGCTGCTAAAAAAAAACTGATAAAGGTTTTTATTCATAAAAGCTTTTTGGAAAAGAGATTTCACGCACCATTATGATTTCAGTGAAAAGCAGTCACGCGTGAATGTCACGAGCCAAAGTTTGGTCAAGCGTGTCATGCCTCAAAATCTCCTTGTCACTCACGATATCTCGTCGACAACTGCCACGTTTTCCAGTCTGGGAACCAGGTGCGTAGTCAGAAATTTTACTAGGGCTTGGGGAAAACAACTGAGTTCCAACATTTAAATATTTTAGATGCTTTTTGTTTTTAAAGCATCATCCATGAAATGTGCATATTTCTGGCGTTTTCTCCTGAACATTTGTGTTCGGATTTAAGCCGACAAATAAAAAGTTTCCTTGCATTGAATTGACAAGTTTCAAAGTTTTGATAGTAAAGTTCCAAGATTCTAGTTTGGATCTTTACTTTGGATCAATGCTCATAAATCTTTCTTGCAAAAGTGCTAGTGAACCTCTCAATGCACAATATTGCACTTGAGCAGGAAGTCATCACGGCCACCATTACGATTGCGCTTATACTGTATTTACACGCTTCTGATGTACACCAATACAGCACGTTCAACCCAGGCTGGACAGCGACTTTGCTCTGAGGCACTGACATCCGAAATAGACCTTCTACAAAACTTTCGCACATATAGGTAGTGGATTCCAAATACAACCTAAATATCTGTACGGAAAGCAGATTCAAATTGCTGCATATTCTACAAGTAATTAAAAAATCAAACATCTATATAGGATATTCTAAATATATAAGAATCACTCCAATCTAAAACGTATAAGATTTCTCTTAGACAACCTAGGCTGTTATTGACTACTTTAGGTAATTCTACATGAACCGGATAAAACGTTTGCATGTATAAAAATTGCATAATCCTAGCCCAGTAATGCATTTATTGCCAAAAAACGAAACTATGTAAAAAAAGACGCATTCAAAAATCTTTTGAAACTTTCAAATTTATCGTTTGAATAACAGCAACTGTTTGATGTTGTAGGCTATTTGTCAGATAAGCCTTCTGATGTATCGTTATGGTTAGGACAAATTCTTGTGTCCATGTAGCAGAACAATTATATTGTTCTCTACATGTCAAAAAACTTAAAGTTACAACAACCGAACATGAAGGACAAACTGGAGACTAAAGTAAAAAACTACTGAACAACTGCTAGATTGTGCAGTTGCTGGGGGGCTGCTGGACAGCTACTGAAAGCCTGAAAATGCAGCGGTTTCAAC
>Ga0210059_1012223_pt1 | contig 13016 bp, 6 predicted proteins | sample Ectturendosymbi2_FD_188042 | JGI IMG/M metagenome (GOLD analysis project Ga0210059, IMG submission 188042) | Ecteinascidia turbinata endosymbiont from Florida, USA - Sample 2 (SPAdes) (version 2) | ecosystem: Host-associated > Tunicates > Ascidians > Unclassified | place: Key West, Florida...
AACCAGTGGACGACTGCAAATGTCACGGCTAATATCAAGAACGTTTAAAATATGCAAGTTAAATTCAATCCTGCACTGCTCCGAACTCAAAATTTACTAAAAATGTGACAGAGTATTAATGGATTGATTGAAGGACACCAAAGGGTTTAGAAGTGTTCTGCTAAGTTTAGGCAATGTGGTGCTCTCGGATAATGATGAAGAGAGTTTGTACGCCTGTTGCTGCACACAGAATCTGATTACCAATGGGTGTCATAGATACAGTATCTTGTCTATCACCAGTAGCGTACGAAGAAACTTTCCGAGGGAGGGGGCAAAGTTTTGTCACAATCGTGTGACGTCATAAATCAACTTTAGGAAAAGTTCCGAAGGCACAACCATTCTAGGGGGTCCGGATGCATGACCATAAAAAAATTTTGCAAGATTACACCTAAAAATATACATTTTTATGCATTCTGGAAGCAAGTTTTAGTATGATGCTTTTACGAGACTTATTGGCCGGTGAGAGAGAAAAGTGAACTTTTGTTGTCTGAGGCTCATAAAGTAAACCTATATGCGTACTTGGTTGTTTTAAGTTTCAGACATGTATTGCTTACAAAAGACGCTTATTGAAGTTTGTGGGCTCAAATCTCACGCCAGCCGAAGCTTTTTTCTGGTGTTCATTGTTACCTGCGTTAAGTTACCTAACAGCCACGTGTGAAGCAATTTTGTCAGTGAAAGAATGAACTCGTAAAATGAAAATCAAGCAGATGAAACGTACAATAGTCATAAAAAAATTTGCGCAGTGCGTAAATCAGTGACCAGAAAATAAAGTCAGTTTATTTTAAATTGAGGCCCTTGCCCCGCCCTTAGTTACGCCACTGCCGAATACTGTTTATAGATGTTTTTATTTTTAGGGTCTGAGGGGGGCATGACACAGTGCCCCCCTTCCGTACGCTAGTGGCTGTCACAGTCCACAGATGTCTTCACGAAGTTCAATGAAGTTAATTTGCAATTGCAGGGGAATGGTGTTAACCTCATTAAAGCCAAATCAGCAATCTTCACCTTCTTGTCCAAGTTCAGTTCAGCTTATTTTTGTATTCCGACCACGCACAGAATACTTGATCAGGAATACAGGGACAGGAAGCGACGGCCGTTGCTGTCATTTAAGTCACTGCCCCCACAAGTTTGTCCAAGTTTAATGCTGTTCAAACGAAATCGAGCCCTTCACGATCTCTAATAGTCTTCAGATCATTAACTCTAACAGTTTCCGACTGCTAAATGAGTTAATTTACTAAATTAAGTTTTATAGTGAAATGCATCTTTGCGCTCATTGTTGTTTCAATCATTTTCAAACAACCCAAATATACAATACGAAAAAATTGTGTTGATATGTGTGCTAGGCGTGGTAGAGGGCGATAGAAATTTGTCAGAAAAGGGGGCGCTAGCCAAAAAAAGATTGGGAAACCCTGGTCTATATGAATTGAATAAACTATCACAGCCTTGTTGACGAGGTGGCACCGTTGGAAGCTGCAGGATCAACCATTTGCTTTTCGTGGACGGTTTGAAGCAGCTTGCATCCTCTGAAGAGGACGTGTATTTGATCGCTGCTTGCCAGGTCTTGCGAGACCTCCTAGAACCACTACCCCGGCGACCCTCTTGGTAGGAAAAGCGGGTGTGAAAAGTGAGTAACATAAACTGAAGGACAGTATGTGAACGTGGAATAAGTCAAAGTAACTTTGCAGACTACATATGAGGATTGACGATTTTATAAGTCTTGAACTGTACGATTATTGCAGCAAGATATTTGTTGAGTGGATCTTGCCACTACTTTATGGTCAAATTCTTACAGAACGAAATGGCATGCTGGTTTTTACTGTACTAGCAGTCTTGGCATAAAGCCATTTTTCTGATAAGGTTAATTGGTGGTTTTAGAGTTTGGACGTTTTTCTGTTTTGCTCAAAATTCTGTTTGATTTTTAATCCCACATAATTAAAATAATGATCTGCAGACTTGCTTTTCCCGCCTCTCACGCCTCTGCGTGACAGCTTTCGCAATCCTCAAACTCTTTTCTTTGAAACCAACACACAAGCAAGCATTCTGTGTGCTAAACTCTAGGTATTCAAAACCCGTACCATACTCAAACGCACTAAGTGTTTCTCTTGACACGGGTCAAATTACTATAGCTACTGTATAACCTGCTTTGTTCGCTCATTTTTATGAACAAACCGAACACTTTAAGAAAGTAAAACTCGCACACAGCAACTTCATTCGCGAATATAATACAAATCTCGCAAATCTTGCATGGAATAACCCAGAAAAGTCCATTTACCCATAATGCTTTTTTCCCTGGCACGGCTTCGTTTATTGTTTGCTCATTCCGAAATAAAACTAAGAACTGAAAAAAATCCTCGTTTTTTGCCTTTTTTATCATTTTAGCACGAAATTCCCGTAAGCGCTGGTAGTGCACATTCTTTACGCCATACATTTGCAGTGGTGTGTTTTTCATTTGCTGTGCTTTTTTCGTGTATGGCAACTCCACCTCTTCACTCCTGCGGATTAACTGGTGTATACGTCAAATTTAACTTACGCTTAAATTTTCTTTTGCTGTCTAATGATTTCTTTCATTTGTTTCATTAGGCTTTCATTGGGTAACTTTCTTTTTGCCATTGACATCTTTATACGCTTTCGATGCTTTCGCGTCATAAAATAGAATGTGACCATTTTTACGACGGTCACTTCAAGTGCCAGAGCCTGCCACACCACCAAGTAACTCCACTAACTTATCATTGTACGGAGTTGAATATGGCGATATTATTTGATGAATGCGTCTTGGTTTTCTGCGTCTTAATAAGATTTCCAAGCTCTAAGCAACTTTTTTCATCAACGGCCGTGATAAAAATTTCAGCGCAATTCTGAATCTTCTTTCTCTATTTATATCAGAAAAAGCGAACCGGTGAAGTGAAGTGACCAACTTACGTCAATTTAGTCTTTGTTTATTTTTGAGCATTAGTTGCCTTAATTTGTCGACAACTAGGAGGAAAGTTTCTTTATAGTTTTTGAATGCACTTTCGTCGCAATTCCCTGCAACTGACACAATCGGTCAAGCGTGAACGACACTCGGTCAAGCGTGAACGTCACTGCTTCGAAGTTGTGTGAGCGTGCTTTTACTGACTTTTGTAAATCTAAAAAAGTGCTGGATGTTTTATGCAATTAGATTCACAAAGACAGCCAAGAGGCAATATAACATTTTCCTATCTCTAATGGCCAAAAGAAAAATAGGATTTCGTTTATTTGTCACAAGAAATAATATTTAGAAATGAATCTGTTGCAAAATCTGATGGAATCTTTGCTTGAAATTTACAGGCCTGACACGAAGTTGTTAACCTTTGTGAACGTACTCTCACAAGTCAGACGTCGAAAACATTGATCAAGACTTGTTCTTTTTACTTTGAAACGAAATCGTGCTTGAGGATACAACGCACGAGCATTCCTTTAAAATTGTCTTGTTTTTTGTTTGGCTGAATAAAACAAGTCAGTTTTTACTGGGAAGTGAAAAGGATGCCGTAGAGTTCATTTGCTGCACACGAACAAAAGCGTTTATTATTATCTGAGTGTGACGAAAGCGTTCATGTTTAGAACAATAGTATGCATGGCTTCTCAATTTATAACAAATCTTATAAATACAACAGAAGCTGTTCATGTCCAAAAGATTTATCAGGATCGGTAATTTTCTGATAATTATACTTCCGCAAAATACTTAAACAGGGTTTCGGTTGGTAGCACATGCGTAGCTACCTTACTTAGTCGTTTGCCTTTCGTCAAGTGCATTGCAATCATGGGCACAACAGCGTTAAATCTTGCCATAAACGTCAGAACAAACAAAGATGAAGGAAAAAATATAAGAAAGCAGTGCAGATGGTGTTGAGTAGGTAGAACATTTTATTCTTGTGATGCGATCAAGCCAGGTCGTTGGCTGTAACAAAAAAAAGATGGAAATTCGATCAAATGTTTTGCGGAGATAAATCTGCAGCAAAAAATCTAATTTTCGTGAAGTCTGAATCATTCCATTTCTTCTTTTTTATATCATCTGATCAAAATATTTCGCTACAAAGGCAAGAAAAGCCCTCATCACTAAGTTTTTCAATTTGTTTTAAGCCAAATAAAAGTTACAAATTTCAGTTAGTGGGCGCCTATTGATAGTTCTGTATTCTTTATTTTCGTCAGTCATGCATTAAAAGTGTTAAATGGTAGGTTGTACTAGAGCGTTTCTATGTGCAACACAAATGAAGGAAACGATTTTCTTCTATCTGCGAAGTAAACAGGTTCAGCAATCTTGTTTTCTCATCGCCATCGCATTGCAAAATCAAAGAAAGCGGATGTAAACTCAGATACCAAACACACTCTTTTAAGCAAAACTTGATATTTTACGTAAGTTCTATAAAGAACACTTACGTCTTGAAGAAATCGAAAAAACCGGGACTTACTGAATCTGCACGATGTCGCCCAGGCCGACCGACCGTCATATGTCAGTTGACAAGTTACTTCGTTGTTTTCATGATCGAGTTCAGCCACTATCTTCGCGGGATTCAGTCGAACCTGCGATAAACCGAGTTGAACCGGGTTAAACCTTGTTGGAAAGGCGGATCTAATCAAAACTGTGAGTCGAAAAGAAGCAAAAAGGAAATAATTATTTGCTGTTGCAATTTCAGCTCTGCTTTTTTCTTTACGTAGGTCAGTACTTTTCAAACTTTTTGCTCCTTCCGTAAATGTTTGCGTAGCTCATGGAATCCTATGCAATGATCCAAGCGTCTATATTGCTACAACGGCATAGAACTGTGGTTGCAAATTTCGTGCGAGGCAAGTTCTGTCTGTTTCGTCAGAACCCCTGGCAGCCACTCGCTGAACCTCAAGGTTTTGCGAAACCCTCGTTGAAAAACACTGACGTAGGCATTTCCATTTTTGTAAAGTGCTAAATTATTAAACAAGCTATATGTTGTTCCAACCACGTCACAGATCTAGAGGTAAAGTGTGTTTTTGATTGTACGAATATTCTTCCTTATGAACATTATCACTTACTCTGATAATGTAATTGCCAGGTGAAACGTCGGTGATATCTATCCATTGACAGTCGTACCTTGCGCTGCAGAGCAAAATAATTACTTTGATCAATGGTTGTACGTAATAGTTATTGAGGCAACTTGAGCACCGCACCAACAAATAGCTTTCTTATATTTTAAGTCTTCCGAAATTTGTTAGGATTTTACCATTAATCACAAACGAAATGTTTAAATTTCCATTGATTTTTGAAAGAAGTCAGCAATATTTCTTATTTCGAATTTCAGAGGAACCTTTACATTCAGGTTTGTGTAAATGAAACTGTGAAAATCACGCTTTTTGACAAGAGTGCTTTTACACAGAATAATGTTAGAATTTCGCCAAACCCGAAGTGTTCGCTGTTTCCAATAATGCGAAACTATGCGATGTTCTACACAGTGTACGGTTATGATATAATAACCGCATTTATCGGTTCGTTTGCACTTACTAATAAATGTCTGTGCATCCGACTGAGATTCCTTGTCGAGCCCTAACTCCTGCTTGTTGTGAGCAGACATAGGTTTTCGCATATCCAGGCTCGCACCGGGTATCCGACAGGCAGAATGAAGCCTTGTGACCTTGCGCTACGGTTTGGCCTGGATTGGAAGTGGACAGAATGTCGTAGTGCGCAAACTCTCCCATGCTGTGGTAATGCCTGTGCGATAATTCACAATAGATAAAGCGTAGAATTCCGTGCTAAGTCTGCAGTGGAAGTCCACTTGTGTAGGGTTGAGAATAACTCTTCTGATGTACGATTTCGAGCAGAAAACCCTGTCAACGATTGCAGTTTTGTTCGCAAGCAGCGACGTTCCATTCCAGTTACGGAGTTTTTCAAAGTGATGACCCGGTTTAATCAGGTGCATTAAAATAAAAGCTTTTCAGTTTTGTAAATGATAAGAAAGACCTATTTTTATGTATAAACAAAATCACATAACTGATATCTATATTTGTTTTTAACAATATGTCACAAAACCAAATTGAGAGTTAATGGTATAACTAGCAACAACTACGAATAGGTTGCAAGCTTCGTTTTCAAGCAACCTTATTAAAAATTCTCGTAGAGTTTTCCACACTATATCGGCAAAAAGTTTGTTGGGAATGTGAATCCGTCGTTTCTAGTAAACTGGCAAGTATTCTTGTTGCGGCAATTGCTTTGATATGGTTGAGCACTTTGCCGGTCAACAGCCCAAGTGCTGGGTTTTGTTCGGTCGACACTCAAATGCAGGCTTATCCAAATTGACCAACTGGGAGAGAAACTTTACAAGCAAAGCGCCGGCATGTCTGCGCTAACTTATTTTGCTAAGTTAAAATTAGTGTGTGTACATCGTTGAATAAAATACAATTTTTCAAAACCGAATATCGTACGCAGCTCACCGATGACACTGATGCCACTCCCACTGGTTGGGCTCCTTCGCCGGGTAGAAGTCTGACGTTCCTCTGTTCCAAACGCTGGTAGTCATCCGTAGAAGCCTCCTAGATGATCCACCCCTCATGGAATAAGCGTATGATGCTGAATAACTTGCTGAAGAACCCAAGCAATTTTCCTCGGCTGCGGAACAAAGAATTCTTAAAAGATAGAAAGTGAAACAAAACTACGGCAACTATTGTGCAGAGCAGATTGTGTCCTGCCTTGACTTCGCCAGGATCCTTCGCTAAAAAACTGATAAATAAGATGATCCGGGCTAATATTGCAACGACGGCAGATGAGAATCTATTAAATGACAAAGCTGAAAAATGAAATGAATCGACTTGCCTGCACAGCGAAGGGCTTGCATGGGTTTCACATCAAGGTATACTGATCTTTGAAGCTCACCAATGTCAAGCTGCAAGTCTGGCAAGTCTGCAAAATCGTTCCAAGTCGTTGTTAGTGGAAAAAAAGCACTTCGCAGGTTTTTTTCTGTTTTCTTTTACGAAGGAATTCTGCACTCGTTTTCATTTTAGTTTTTTACTGCTATATGCACTGCAGAATTTTATTCTACAGTGGGCTGTTTGGTTTTAAGCGAACAATATAAACTTGTGCATTGTTTATCATTCGCAAATGAAAACACTTACTTTTGGTGCATGCCACTCCTACGTACGAAGCTCCTTGGCCACAGTTTTGAAGACTGTTTCCGTGGTTGGTGTCGAACTTACAGTCGGTCAAACTGTTTTCAGTGCCGGTGCACCTTACATTGCTTATCAAATTGCTCAAATACATTCCGCTTGATGTCATGTAGGAGACGTCCTTGACAAAACAGAAAACGCATGAACTTTATTCCTTGTCGCTGATCGCGTAAACTGTTACAAACGCATGTGGAAATTTAAATCAAGGAGTAGTCAAGCACTTAGCATGGTTTGCAGAAGTAAAGTAACATTGAAAGTCTTATATATACGTGTCGCTTTGGTTTGAACTCCATGTATCAAAATCTGAAAGAACTATCCAGCTTCGCAAGCTTGGCCATTGCCACAAGTTTTCACTGCGTCCTTTGTCACATCACGTATATTTTGTCGCCCGACGTGACTTATAACAAACAAATATTTTTGGCTTTTGTTTCTTAATGAAAAGTGTCCTCTTTTCAAGAAGGCATTCACTCAAAAAGACATGGTCATGGTTCGGTCAAGATTATTTTCAGCTCACCTTCAGTGCTTTGGAGGCGTAACCGAGCCCGAGCTGTCTGCAAACCACCGATGCTTCATTCAAACCCCAGTTACCCCCGCAGACGCTCCCCCACGCGCCTCCAATGTTGACCGTTACTCGTCCAACCGTGCGGTCATAACCATCCAACAATTTTATCTGAAAAAGTTGCAAAACGCCAAAGTTTAGCGATTGTTCTGTGGTGAGTAGTAGGATGCAGAGCATTTGCTGCTCTAGTAGTTAAAAAGCTTTGTTTATAGCTTTGTATGGAAGGCGTTGTCTCAGTGAAATACAAAATTAATCTTCATCTTCTTTTTATTTGCAATGATAGGTTGACTTACTCTATGGTTGCTAAAACATTTATCTATTACCAGGGTTTTTAAAGCGTTTTAGGGGCCAGATTCGGGTCACTATAATTGAAAATCGGGTGCCTAGAATCAGAGAAATCGGGTCCCTACAGGTCCATACAGGGTACCTAACATTTTCCTTAAAAACAACTGCTATTACTGTATGCCAAAGGCATCCGAGCATTAATAACCGTGAGGTTTTGGTGAAAAAAATTAAAATTATATCCCACAGTTTGCTTGAAGGACATTGCTATGCGTATGACAATTAACATATACCGGCTTCGCCCTAAATATATATATATACATTAGGCATAAAAATAAAGAAAAAATTTTGAAAAGTAACTGACTACAACACTGAGTATTTCTTAAAATTTGATCAGAAGAAATTTAAACATCTAGGTTAAAATATAACGAAACGAATTTTGTTTTTGTTTCATCACAGCTTCCACAAAGCCATTTTGATGGGTTTGAATGTCAAACCAGGCGGAGTGTGTTTATAACACGATCTGGTATTTGCAGATATGCAACATGTCTTGATTCGGTGGTTCAGGGGACTGTAATTTGTTATAAACTATATCGCGTGTACTTGCGATTATTACTCGAGTAAGCTTGCGCATTGCAAAAATTGCTTCTGTTTGAAAAAAATAAAACGATTGGAATAGAAAGTGCTGACGTTATTCAAAAAGTGTTGCAACTGCCAAGCTTCTGTCGTACAAACTTAGGAGTGGCGTTGTTCATTTTTCCTTCAAACAGCACATTATACTGTATATTTCAAGTTACACAGTAAATATACAGTATATTCATTCTCGCAGCAGCATATCTGAAATCACGGAGTGTGCTTGCTTCAGCGCATTGACATCTTTTCCAAGCTGCAAACTGCACTCTCCGTCTTTACCTGGTCTTGGTAGGCACCGTAAGGTGTATGGCATGACACTCCAGCAAGGTTCCGGTTCGAGCACCCGTTTTGGGAGTAACTCAGGGAATTTTGGGCGGTGGCGAGGTCGTAGCTACAATCGGTGAGGCGTTTCTCCTTTCCTCGGCAGGTTACGCTTTTGAACCAAATGGTGAAGTGTCCTGAATATACAGAAATCGTATTGTTGTTGCGCAGGCTCATTCCACTGTTGTTGATTTTGCAAGCGAAAATAACTCAGCTAAACGTAAATGCAATCCGTTTTGAAGTAAAAGCTTATAAAGACATATTAGCTTTTTCTTAATCTGCACATATTTTAAATTAACACTTGCTAAAACTATTGCTAAAATTTTAAGGACAAAAGGCATCAAACTATGCGCCAAATTAAGTGCAAAAGTCTATGCGCTACAAATTAAAATTTTCTTGTTAAAACATTTATTATACTGAAACCAACAAAGTTACTGTTCATGCAATAAAACAAATCACAACAGTGATCACAAACATGATGTGTGACCAACTTCAGTCGACTGTAGATTGACTAAAAACACAGACAAACCAATCCGGCGACAGCAAGAATGTGATTTTCGATATTTTTATGAGGTACTTTCAGAATGAAGAACATTTAAGATTTACCTGAAGAAAAATCAAAACAAATAGATTCAAGCTTTTATTGACAAACTTAACTTCAACTCTATAGAACCATATTTCTCTTCGAAAACACGGTTTGGGCAACGAGCGTTTACATTAAAAAATCAACGCTGAGAATTTCAAATTCGCCGTTTTTGAAGTTGAACTTTGCGTTCCATTTTTTAATTCTCTGTATTTGCATCGAAGAGGCAATAACAAAATTTAAAAAAGATGAAAAACAGGATAATTACAAGCTTTTACAAGGGTGTTAAAACCCGTCTGCGAAAGTCGAAATTTTTGCTGTTTGAGGCATTTTCGACCATAACTCGCCGACCGATCGCGCTAGAGAGTCATGAAGACGTCACAAGATGTGGATTTTTATGCCTGTTCCGATAAACGAAAAACCAAGGACCTTTGCATTTAAAGTTTTTCCAGGCGTAGCAATGGCCTCTGCCAGATCAAATGTCAAATGCAGAGCTATCTTCCTTTTGTTTATCAGAAAGTGTGTAATATCATGCATCTTATGATGTCTTCATTGACTCTCTAGTGCAGTGGTTTTCAACCTTTTTTTATCTCGACCATGATAACAACCCTCTGTAACCCAATGACCCCCATCTGAAACTTGGATAAAGCAAATGTAATACAGTTATGTTGATAAAATATCTACTCGCGACCCCTCCAAAAATGGTTAACGACCCCTCTGCGGGTTGCGGCCCCCAGGTTGGAAACCATTGCTCTAGCGCCATCGGTGGAAAAGTTATGGCCGAAACTGCCTCAACATCCACTAGTGGGTATCGCGGTCATTAAAGGTACATTCTCGATGCAGTCAGATTTTGGCCTGTAACAATTTAAGCTGATAGGAACTTGCCAAGACGCTAGAAGATTGACGAAATCCATGCATGGCAGTCAAAAACCATCCTACTCTGTAGTTTTTCACACAAGGTTCGATGCAATCGTTCAAGAAATACAAAAATAAACAGACAAATTACTTCATTGGGATTTAAACCTAACGAGTTTGGGCTGTTGCGTGCTTATCATAATCTACAACCAGTACAAGTGCTTCTTAATGCGTTTAAACCAGTTGCAGTGGTTGTAGATTTTTTATGTCCACCAAATAGCTTGCATCAGCGTTTTCAACTTGTTTTTAACTCACGTTCATTTCTTCATGTCACTGATACATGCACAAGCAGCAGTTTTTTATGATCCCGCTGCAGTGGTAAGCGCAGTGCAGGCTGAACTCTGTTGAGGCTTCAAAGGCCGAAGTGTTATTGTCTGGGGTTTCATGTATTTTACCAGCCATCATCGTAGATTGTAACCAAGATTAAGTTTTATGATATGTACGGTCAGAGATGGTAAAACAAACCATTCATATTTGGCTCTGCAAGATTAATGTGAAAGCTTTGCATACATTTGGTAACATATGGTTTGGCTGCGAGCTGACATTGGCTCTTCTGATAAAGTTGCTGCTACAAATTTGCACCACATACTTGCAACAAAAATTGTCCAATAGTTTAGGGTCACAACTGTTGCAATCAACCAAAATTTTATGGCTAGCAAACAAAGCATGAGAAACGACCTACGAAAAATAAGACATCAATCATCGACGTTTCACAATTGATTTGGTCGCGACAACGTTTCAATTTATACCACTCTAAACACATCAGCAAGAGCTATCGGTCATGGTGCGTGATATTTAAGGGTCAAACCTTCTCGAACTTTCGGCTTTTCTTAACATTATTTATACAAAGCGACATCCTTGGACTTCAGCGATAATCACACCTCGGAAAAGCCTTATATGGCAAAACGTTCAGTTCAGGCATTGAATGTTACTGCTTGAGCAAGCCAGCTATAGCAAAGAATGTTTTAATTACAACAAGCTACGCGACCGCCCCGGGCAAAACTAATGGTAAACAATAATGGTAGATTGAAAAATGTCGCCTCAGCCACAACTTCCAAACAAATGGTGTAGCTGCTATCTCTCTCCACATTGAAACGAAACCGCATCATGTATATTACTTTAAAACTTATAGTGTTCAACCCTGTGGTTATCTGAATTTGGGGAAGGCGCGACATGTGGAGACCACACGGAGCGCTTAGTTTGTTGGATAAAAAACGTACAAAATTTGTATCGCATCTTCACCATGATTTAAGCAAATGTGAAAAAAGTAAAGACAGAAAGCAAGTTTTAAACCAAACTACAGATCAGTTTAAAATCACTTTTTAAAAATCTTCATGGGTTGTTAGCCATGCCGGGCTAGCCAAAGTATCCAGTGATTTCAATGAAGGTATTACTTCACACGTGAACAGAGGCAATCCATCAATGAGACATCACAGTATTGTCAATCGTCTTTTGCTTTTGAACGATATCATCTTGAGTAAAGCAAAACAAGGTTTTAAACAAATTCTTGTTACCTTGCCCGAACTCTGATCTGGTGTAAATTCGCCGTGCTGTGCCGAAGCCAAGTTGCCGACAAGCCACGCTGGCTGTCTGCAGATTCCACCCGCTGCTGCAAATGCCTCCGTACAAAGAGTTGTATGCGACTTGAACTCTGCCCTCGCCGGGAAGGGCGCCACCGCGAAGACGAATGCCCTGGCAGATGACAAGACTTCACTTGTACGCCAATAATAATAATCAGTCTCCGGAAAGGCGACACATCGAATTTAACAGCGAAGTTTTTTTAGTCATCAAGTTTTAATGTGATTACAATACACTACGGCTACGCTAAGAGGATGAAACGCCACTTGACTATGGCGGCAACTGAAATTGACTGTCGCTGTTTCAACTGTGATAAAACCGACTGAATTGAGGAAAAACAATGTTATTTTGCGTGTGCTGTAGTTTCTGAGAACAATATCAAAATACACACCGACGGTGTTTGTATAAAACTGCTGCTAAATAAATATTGAAATCAGTTGAACGCATAAAGGTTTGCCCTGATTTTCCGCTAGGCACAAAAATTAACAAACCGCTTGTCATTTAAAACATGTCCAAAAAACAAGTTTCTTTGCCCCGCATAACCTAAAACGTTTGCCGCATCGTCGACAAGCATTGGTGAGACACAAAATACTCCGTTCAAGTAGCGAGGAGGCTCTTTTTCAACTTTTAAAGTTCTTTGCCTCAACAAACACCACCCTGAAGTCGATTATATACCTCAGCTTTTCTCTGCCGGCAGCTGAGCGTGGCAGCAGTTCCTGAGGCGCAGGATGTGCTCGGGGCAACAACGCTCTTGCACTCCGTCAGGCGCGTCTCTGTGCCGTAGCAAAAAATGGCAGCGTACTGTATGTTTTGGTCGTAGCGGCGTTGATACCTCCTGAAAATTTAAATACAGATTTTGTTTATGTTAACGTTTCTACAACAAAAGTGGAGCTATCTCCTGGAAGTTCGCCGATAGCTACGTAACAAAGGCGACATCTCAGATTGCGGGACCACAGATCAGGCGAACGT
>Ga0210059_1012225_pt1 | contig 13014 bp, 9 predicted proteins | sample Ectturendosymbi2_FD_188042 | JGI IMG/M metagenome (GOLD analysis project Ga0210059, IMG submission 188042) | Ecteinascidia turbinata endosymbiont from Florida, USA - Sample 2 (SPAdes) (version 2) | ecosystem: Host-associated > Tunicates > Ascidians > Unclassified | place: Key West, Florida...
TATTAAACAAAAAATAGTCTAATGATGCCTTGGTCGATGGAGCAGAAGATCTTTTGTGTAAAGACATATTACGAAACGAAGTCTTTCCAGATTGTTCAAGCAAGGTTCTGAAGGAAGTTCAGCTTCAACAAATTTCCAAACAGGAGTCAGATTTTCAAGTTGGTCAAGAAGTTTGAAACTCATGGCACTTGTGGAGATCGTAGGGTAACAGGCTCATCGCCCTCTGGACCTCCAGTAACGATTCGAACTCCCGACAATGTCACTAGGGTTCAAAAGTCATTCGGTCGGAGTCCGAGCAAATCTCTGCGACGACAGAACGGTGGACATCTGGAGCATGTACTCTAGGACTCTTCTTGACATATTATTTCTGATTTGAGGGCAAACAGTTGCAGATTATAAAATGTTATCTTTTCACCTTTCAATAAATGTAATCATCATTGTGGTATCATTTAAAATCCTGGATTTGTGCCCAATCGCTTTGTTTCAACAATTGTGAAACACCCTGTACATGTGAATATCCGCATCTACATACCTATTTTAGTGCTAAACTGGAATCGTAGATGTTGATTAACTAGCCATGAATTGTTTAAGCAATGTCTTTCATACAACAAACGTGTACTTCATATCCACTTTTGCTACATAATCATTGTGATCATGGTTTAATTTCATTTGATTTGCGCATATGTCAAATTTTGCGCACTGTTTTTTCATCAGACCACTAAGGACATCTTGACCGATTTCATCCTGGGTGTGACCAGCCTCGTCGGGTGTTCTATTTCGGTCGTCGCTCTTTTGCTCACTATTTTGATACACCTCGCTGTAAGGTAAGTTGCTCAGGCCCAGTTTTTTCGAAGGACAGATATCCCTACTAATTGCACATATCGTAACATATTTTCGCAATTACAGAGTCAGACACCCAAACGACTTATCGATGGTATTCAAAACTAAAACAATGACTAAAGCTTATATTTCGTTTCCAGTCACAGTACTTTTGCTGACCGGCATTGGCGACTTTTTTCGTGATTATTGTTTAATTAATCAAAATCTGTGTTAATCCTTGCCGCACAATGAAACATACTTCTAGATACAAAAATTAATAACGCATGTAGGGCAGGAAAATTCCGTTTTCAGGGATGACGTCATTGCAAATAATGCTGTGAATATACTGGCGAAACGCCTCATAGTCCGTGCAGATAAGAATAGAGGCAGCCAAAAACTAATATTTCAAATTGATTTTTCATTCGTCAGTTAAAACTATGTTTTAACTCATTTATTAACCCAGAGGTGTTTGATAAAATCTTTAATTGTGCTAACATATCAGTCTGTTTTTTTCTTTTGACGGCGTGAGCATTGTGTCAAGGGAACTACGAAGAAGACAGCCTGCAGTTTTTCTGATCAACATCTGTGGCAACCTACTCGCATTCAATCTTGTTTTCATATTTGGTGTGGGAAAAAGTAACGACGTGATTGGTTGTTACATTTCGACTGCATTCTTGCAATTTTTTGCATTAACAACATGGTTCTGGATGAGTGCGAATGCTTACAACATGTTCATAAGTGTGAAACATGTGAGAACACTTTTGCAGTTTATTTTGCCCGCTGTGCTTTCTTCATTTAACGAAGCTATTGACTAAGCCTTCAGTTTCCAATTTAGTTGTTGGAAGAAGCAACACTCGCCAGAAAAACTAAAGCAAAAAATTAATAATAGTGAAAAACTGGAAAAGTTACGCTTACAGTAGTTCCATTTCAAACCAGAAAATGAACATTTAACTTGCTTTACAGCTGAAACTTTAACAACCGAATCGACAACTCTGCGCGAAAGGTGTCAGTATTTGCATTTTCGGCTTAAAATCTGGTCAATTTATATTCAGATGCATTTTCCCTTCCCGTGACGGGATGTATTTTCTATGACAGTTGCAGGAGGTCAAAAGATTGCCCACCGGTACGCCAGCAGCCATATGCTATATTGTGCCCTTGGTCATTGTCTTAGCAAATAGCATGATCACAGTTTTGCTCGTGGATGGGAAACAAGTTTATATGTCAGGTATGAGTCTAAACGATTGAATTAATTCTCTTCTCTGGGGAAAAAGTATTCACTGCAAACATCATTTCATGAACAAAAGCCGTTTTGCAGTAACACCAATGTCAAAATCTACGAATACAAAGTCATTTACTTGTACCGTCACCAAGCAACGCTCTTTTGCAATGCGTTGCTTTCTCAGAGTTGTAAGTCGGGCCGGGTTCGAGCTTAAGTTTGTCAAATGTTTCAGGCCGATTTTGGGCCTGCATCCAAAACTTTTTTATAACATTCAGAGCAACGATTTTTTCTTTCGTGAGGTAGATTTGTTGTGCTCACGGAGGTGACATCTGTGAGTGAAGATTGTGATTTTCTTTCTTCAGCTAAATCTATTTGCAAACACAGCTGCGTTCTTTTGTTCCCTGCTCGGAGTAATGTTGCACTCCTTTTGAGAAGGCCACAGAGTGAGGAAATTAGCAGGCAATGGCATTGCGTCCAAGAAATCAGTCGCTCTTGCGATTCTTGGCTTGTTTCAAGAAACGATGGCCTAGAAACAGGCTTTTCATGCCTATAGCGCTATACCAGATCTTTTATGCCTGTAGCGCCATCGTGGATAGCTTCGTGTTAGTTTCGTGATATTTTCATTTTTTCTTGAGAAACATTACATTCTGCAGCATTATCGTTGACTAACAAGCTAAGTTTGTGCTTGTTCTAAAACAATGTTTTGGTCAAGGTGTGATAAAGCCGTGCACTCACAGCTATACCCGCACACTACGTTTTTTTGATACTCCACAGTTGCACTTATCTTGAATCACGCGGTGAATTTGGCTTTCGGGTCTAAATTGGCCTTCAAAAACAAATGTCGGGCTCGGGCCGGGTTCGGCTTGTGATTTCGGGCTCGGGCTTCAAAATGAGGCCCGTTTACAACTCTGTGCTTTCTGCAAAACAAAATTTCCGTCAGCCTTTTACGTTGAAACAGACAAATTGAAAAGTTGTTTGAGAACAACCTACCTAACCTTCATTAAACTGTGTTTCATATTTGGAGGTTTACTTTCTGCAACCATAAGTCAGGCTGGTTTAATATTTCACGTGTTGGTTAAAACGATTTTCACTCCAGACGCAGGGAAAACTATCTCGCTACTGTCATTGTGAACAGCATGTTATGAAAAATCACATGCAAAACATTTTGAAATTACATTGATTTGTCTCTGAGATTGTTCCATTTATGCTTTTTCCACAGACGACCCAACATTTGAATCGTCTTACAGAGCACGAAATGTTTGCTGGATTCACCGTCACTCACTCCACTTCGGGTTTCTAGTACCATTTACGTTCCTGGCTCTGTTTAACTTGGTCTGCTTCACTTTCATTGTGGTTAATGTTACCTGCAAGCAAGTGAAGGTATGATTTACTCCCAGCGCGTTTGTGTGAAACAGCAAAACAAGAATTCTTCGAGTATGTCTTTCAGCTTCGATCAACTGCTCAAAAGCGGAGAAACAGAGACAACGTCATGATTGCTTTTTCAATTTGCGTCATGATGGGTTTGACCTGGGTGTTCGGATACCTGCTTCTATTTGCAGAAAACGTTCTGTATCGAACTATAGTGTCTTGGATTTTCACCGTATTCAATTCATCTCAGGTATTGTGCATTCGATTCGCGTTTAATAGAAACTTGGAGTAGAAGACATGAATGCACGATTTTTGAGATGATAAACCTAGGACGTCAAAATTAATGTCATGGATTTCAATGTAGCTACAACTACAGATTATTTTGATGGATTTTGAGATGTATTGTAGAAGTGCCGGTATTTACAAAATTTAATGGTATTTAGAAATGTTACATCACAGTATTATATACGTTGGTTCTTTATTTACTCACAAGACTTCTTCTCTGGTTGTAACGCCCAGATAAAAACGTTATCTTCAGTACTAACTGAAAGTTTTGTATATGAGGTTTGTTAATCTTGAACATGCAGCAATTCATTCCGAAAACAGCTGTTCTTTGATTTTACGTTTGGTTCTAACTCACCAAAATTTTCTCTACGTTTGGACACTCTGAACTTTAATTAATTGGTTTATGGACTCAAACAGTTGCTAGACGTCTTTTTGAAGGAGCAATTTGTAAATGAAAAATAACATCATCCATTCACCAGTCTCTTTGAACCAAAAAGCTCACGCAATGGTCAGAGTTGGGGTGTTATTCTGTACTTAATTTTGAAAGTCCCACTATCGTCAGAAAGAGAATTGTGTCCGGTAACCAAAAACTTGATTTTATGTTAGCGTACCGCTTACACTTGCACAAGCATGTTGTTTGTGATCAAGCCATACTTTTCAATTCCGTTTTGTGTTTCTTAGCATGTTTTCGGGGTGAATACGAAGCTTTAGCTAGTATTTTATTTTTTCGATCCATTTGTTCTTCCTCTGCATTTTTACATTTTGCTCATAAATCAACTGTGACGTGCGAAATGACGTAAATCTCCAAAACGAAATGTTATTCAATGATCGAGTGATCATTTATTCGCTCAGAGTTGTTGTTATTTCCAAATGCCTTGATACGCGGCAGAAATCGAAAACACAGATCTTTGATTTCAAATATCATGAACACTCTTACTGGATTTGCAAAGCGAAGCAGAGCCGCAGGCGCCCAAAGCTGTATACTGTCTGATTCTTTGCTGGGAAAGCTTTTTTTCGAAAGACACTTGAAGGAAATGATGAAGAAAGAAATAAATTGGGCGTCGTCACAACAAAATTTTTCATCTATATTTTATGTCCGAAACCTTATTTTTTGTGAGTTTCAGTTTTTCCATATATTCTAAACAGGGTTTGTTCATCTTTATCATCAACTGCCTCCGCCCAAGAAGAACGCTCGAAATGTGGATTTATCCGCTCTTGCGCTGCAATCGAAAAAGCTCGCAGCTTTCACAAGCCATCAGGAATAATGGAGAAACTAACAGTGAAAATTCAGAACAAAAACAGATAAATAATTTATACAAAAGCAGCCAAATGTAATTTGATTATCATGGTCAAACACTTGAATACAGCTTTGCAATGTGGAAATTCAATCCAGTCAAAATCAGTCATTCGCTTTTGGGTGCTTTGCAATCAGGACATTTCATTGATTAGTTAAGTGATTACGTAACAATTTTGATTTGATTTTTAAATTAAAATCTCCAATGTAATTGAAAGCAAACATGATGCTCTTGGACGCTTAAGTCACGATTTCATTCTATGGACCACGTAAACTGGCCTCCAAATTTTTGTGAACTGTGTGGCAATACAACTTGAGAATAAAATCGTTTACTGCAAAGATCCTTACCACTGTTGCAACTACACGCAGTTTTCATTCAGTTCAGCTTAGATCTAAAAAGCGTTGACCAGCAGTCGATGACCGTTCAGTTTTATGTACTATAAAAATCTTGCGGCCAAACAATAGAATATCAATCAGTAAGTAATTTTTGCCAAACTATGCAACAAAACGTTGTCTCCGTTTTCCGCAACAGCCTAAATTTGCTTGGATGCAACAAACCTTTTGGGGGTTAATTTCTATCGCATTATAGCAGTGGCTTCGTCGAATTACCAGATATTTATCTGCAACGGCCGTAACACAAGAGTTTTTGTACTGACCGTATGAGTGGTTGCATATGATCTATAGTGTGTGGAACATTCTTAATGAGTAATTTTAGTCATGTTATTTTCATAAATCAATGCAATGTGCTTGTTCGTGAACAGCCTAACCGTTGAAAAGATAAACAGCTAACCTGCATCACGACGATAAGGTCGCAATTTCCAATTGCTCCCGCAAACGCTCAACACTGTCATTCTATTTTACTCTACACTGAGTCGTTTTACGCAACGTTGCTCTGGTTTCACATCAAAGTGCTTTGGTGAATTTGTTGTGTATCTGAAGGCAATGGATGAAAGCAATGAAAATCAAACTGCTACCGGAGAATTATTAGCGGAAAAAGTGGTTTGAGCCTTTATTTCGCTTTGCATTGGCTTGGCAACCTCAAGATGTCAGGTTGCTTAGCTGGAAGACTCACGCGCACTCCTGCAACAATTAGGTTGACCCTCAACTGGTAGGGATCTCCAAGGAAACGGAAGCTACGCCAATTCGTATGCATATCTGGTCCTACAACAGGAAGAACCTTGGTTCCACGTAATTTCTGAGTCAAAGGTCGTTGTACTTGTGTATGTGTTCGTGAATGTCGCCCAACGTAAATTATGAACATTCATAGGGAACATTTTCCATTGGGGTATATAAGCATAGACAGTTCTGTTTGATGTGCAAGCTACACTGGTAATTGCTGTGAAAACAGTTTTTTGAATTAACTTGTGATATTCGCTAACTGATCTTTGTCAATAAACAATCATTTCGTAAGACAGCTTGGCGTCCATTCTCTTTGCGTTTACATATTTTTCTTGTTCCGCAACTTACTTTTGTGTTTGGAAAATGCATCTCTTCAAAGGCCTTCAGTGCTGTCAAATTCGCAAGTAGGACATGCAAAAATCTTTCCTAGCACGCCTAAAATGTTTGATATTGTGGTTAACCAGAGCCATTGCCCACGTTTGACTCTCAATGCGGGCCGCGAGAATCGATAAACATAAAAATGGGCTGAATTATTTTGGTACGGATCTAGCAATTTTCCGTCCACGATGAACGATTAACATGTGATTATTGTTTTTTTTCTTTTTTGTACTTCGCTTTTTCTGCTTGGTTAGTTATCAGACTTTTTACACTTCAGTTACTGCATTGTGTTTGAAACGAAAACACCGCTTTCAAAACCTACAATATGATTTTTTAAAAATCATGTTTACGTTTTTGTTTCTCACAAGTCTCTGGTTGTCTACCAAGCTTCACTCTGTTTCAATTGATTGTATTTTTGTGTTAACAAAACAACGTGGGAATAAGCAGCGTATTATACAAGCTATCATATATAGTGAATGCAGAAGCATCTTGTGCGTGCAGCCTTACTTTCATGAGAAAAACATCTACGAAACATGACCTTGCACACCACCCACCACTTGCGCAACAACGAAACCACTTCACTGTCAAAAATGAAACGCGTGGTGGAAAATTCAAAACTATACTTGAAACAGCAATTTGTTAACCAAGGAAGCAGCCATGATTAGCATTTTCAATATATGAGCATTTACGTTTCGCTTAGTTTTGCCGCAGAGTGGATTTTTCTACAGCTTTTACTGGTCAGAAACCGCAACTAAGGCATAATATATTTATATACAAAGTGCAAACGCCTTGTACATTTTAATTAAGTTTATTTGTTTATAGCAAACACGACGTCCATAGTATGAACACACACACTCTGCAGAATGCAGGTTGATAAAACAGACAATACAGAACGCTGTACAAGACATTGAAGCCGGCGAAATCACAGGGTTACAGACACTTTTCGCATTTTGAATTTTGGGACAAGAAAACCTTCAAAATGGGACTAAATGGCACTACCCGTGTTTGTGCAGCAAACAAATAACATCGATGTTAGATGAGCATACAAGTTGAATGCGGAATAAAAATTAAAACGGTAACAAATTATCATTACGAAACGTCTGATTTCTAGCCAAATTGTTTTGTTCGTTCATGTTAATCAATATTAACGAAAGGTTTTATTAGGTTCAAAGTATCGTTCATCTTTGCAAATCCTTATTCAACTCTGTCTTCAGTTTCCACGCACTGTAGAAATCTGTTTCGAAGGTTTGAATCTCCTACGTGAGAAAAAGTATATAATTCACTTATGACTGCGTGTTCTTGCGAATGCACATACTTGAGATCCCTGCAATACTTATAGCACTCTCAACAAATGAAATCACACAGTACTTTGATTATATTATTTGCGTAACTATGACAAGAGCAAGAGACTGTTTCAAGACTCATTAGGCCTACAACAGGTCGGCAAATTCCGTACTGCAACTTCCACATCAATCTTGTAGCATGAGGATCCGAACCGCTTTTTATGCAATTTTATGCGAACACGTACTTCCACAGGTAAATAAGCAAAACATTGCAGTATGTTCATTAAAATGATAACATTTTCTGTTGCAACTGATGTTGTGTGCAAAGGTTGTATGCTTACTCGCAATTTTTACTTGTATTACTGAGAAAGGGTATTCAAAATCATGGTAGAACTAACGAAATAAATCCATTTTACATTCCCAGAATCGCTGCTACAGTAGCTTAAAAATTAATTATGAAATCATCAATACGTTAACACTGAAATATGCGTAAAACATTTGAGTATTGAAGTATAACGAACTGGTAGCTGAAAACCAAACTTGAAATCAGAAGTCTAAATGCAAATTCAACAACAGCTCAATAGATGTTAAGACCTATGATGATTGAACCATGATTGGGAACAACCACAACTAAAAATGTAATTGACAGTTACGTGCAAGATAAAACACGATTGGCAGTCACTTGCCAAAAAAACTTGATGGACAGCTGCTTGCGATGACAGTATATATACCAAATGGTTTTGAATCCCTGGCAGTCCGTTCTGGGCTGCTGTCTGATCAACAACCTGTTCTAGAGTAGACCTATTCAGAAAAACAAGACTGGATGCACAGCCGTGTTCATAATAATTGACTCAAGTCAGTTTTTCAGCCTTTTGGAAATACTTCACCATTTGACCTTCTATCCGACAAAAATGCATTTTTGTTTTTTATAAAACTGAAGACCTGCATCTTGGGTCATGCATAGCAATAAAAAAATTAGCACTGTGATGACACAAAGGTTTGCAAGGTGCATAATATCTTGTTGGCAAACAAGTTGTTCCTCTCGATCTGTAGTGAAGTAGCAGTCAACTTGTTTTTTCTATAAAACAGAATGGCCGTTATCACACTCAGGAAGCGTACATGCATTTTTTGCGTTTCCCATCACTGTGACTACACGCAAAGAGCCATAGCAAGTATAGCGGACGTTAGTCAAACGTCTGTACCAGGATTATATGGCAACATGCAGAAACTGGTTCTGTTGTTCCGAGACGCAAGGGTAAATATGGAAGGAAACGTAAAACCACGCAAAAAAGATGAAGCTATCCTTCTTAGAAACAGCAAAAAGAGTCCACGAAAGAGTAGTTGTGGATTGCAGAACGATTTAGCATATTCTGGATTACATTTGAGCTCAGCTACAGTGAGGCATCGGCAAATAGAAGCTGGTGGAAAAGCTAAAAATACAACGAAGAACCAGCTGTTAATCAGAAAATGATGAAAAACAGATTGGCGTAAGCAAAAAAGTGCAACTCTTAGTCTGTACAAGACGGCAAAAAACTTTTATTTCCTGATGAATGTCATTTTCCTGTGAAGAGAAAGCAGAGTCGACATGTCAGGATCAGTATCGGTGAAAAGCTTAACCCTTTACCATTTCAATCAGGTGAAACACCCCCTAAAGAAATACTCTGGAGTAGTTTCAGCTTCCGTGGCGTGGGATCACTTGTTCCTGTAGATGGGATGAAGATCTCAGACAAGTATGTGGATGTGATCCAGAGTAAAGTGATTCCACACATGAGAGAAACCTTTCGTGAAGGTGGGGCATATCACAGCAAGATCTTACCCCATGCCATGCATCGAAAAATGTAAAGAAATGTTTTCAAGAAACAGAATGTAAACGTTTCAGAATGGCCTGGGAATTCACCTGATTACTATCCAACAGAAAACTTACTGTCAATTGTAAAATATCGTTTGCAAAACTGAATTGTACAACCATGACCAAGCTAATTGAGGCCAAATGCAAGGGTGGTATCGGGGCCCAAAAATCAAAGAAAACTGTGATAGACTGGTGGAATCCATGCCAAACAGAGTGCACAGCGCATCATACGCTTTGAAATCTTCCAGTGGAATTTCATACGCGATATTAGCAAAAGCACGAATCCTTCTTTTGAGTTAATTTAATTTTCTTCGAAAATTCACAACTTTGTAGTCTTTGTTTATTATGTTCTGTATCTATTCTCATGAAAATACGTTTATGGCTCAAACTCAACACCGCTTTTATCCAACCTAAATGCCTTGCTGAAGAACTGGATTGTTTGGTGAGTTTTGCTGAATTTTCAATCTGCTGCAGAGGCAGTTCAATTTACCATATTATTACGGAGTACCAATCTCGTTTTGGATTCACATTATTTTTTGAACGTAATGTTGTATCAAGAATGCTTCGATATTATTTGCGGTGGCAAAATGCATCTAATGATTTTGTTTTGCTGAACTAAGTTCGTCTTCACCATAGTTAAAATCACCCATTCCATGAAGATCACTGCTGATCGAGTAACTGTTGAAAGACATATCAAATTGGTTTCTTTCAGTTGGTAGATAAACGAAATTCTGTTTAGGAAATAGTCACAAAATCACTTCCGCCGAGGAAACGTGAAGTAGACTCAACTTCCAGCAGCATCGACGAAATTTCAAAACGTAAATGAGTGCTTCAAACTTCCATGCTGAATTCAGTGGTTACTGTCATCAAGCATAAAGATCTTTAAAAATATTTGATATGTTCCGGTTCCCAGATTCTGCTCCTCTGAAAATTGGAATGCACATCTTTCCCACACGAGGCAAAATCCTATGGGCTCTCATGGCCATGCATTTTAATGAAAAGAGTCCGTTTAGTGGACGTTCGTGCCAAACGTTGTGCAGACCTGCAGACCGATCACCACGTCCTGGTCTTCAACTAACATCTACAAAAGTCCCTAAGGCCTACAAAAACGTGCTGTTTGGGAGGTACTACCGAATAAAGTGGGAGCGCCTGCCAGACAAAACCTAAGAATACCCTTTGCAGAAAGCGTATTGTCCTTCTTCAGAGAACTCCCTGGATTGAACGCGGACGAGAAAGTGGAGTGGCGACTGTCCAAAGCAGCTGTAGCTTCATCTGCTACTCGGGTATTTGAACGGAAAGGACTCGGTGCCGTGAATAATGACAGAAATAATCACTTGGTGGAACCAAGAAGTGTAATATGTTATTCAAGCAAAGATGTAGGCACGAACGTCCACAGCCTTACCGTGGAAAAGTCAAAATTGTATTCGTGAAAGAAGTCCGGGTTAAAACTGGATTCCAATCACCGGCAAGCCAACAACGCTTTATGAAATCATCCGATGTCTTCGCAGCAAAAGATCTCATACTGCTAGATTCATCAAAGACCAAGATGGTTCCTTACTCAGCAATGAGATGAACGTCCTTGGCAGATGGAGAGAGTATTTCCAAGATCTTTCAACTTTAGTCACTATCACACTACCGGACGCACAAGAGATACATTTTCGAAAGGAAAGTACTCTAAATGCAGCCGAAATCCTCCTAGGGGTATAACGGAAAAGTTTAGGGGTTAGGCTAAACAATGCCGCATTTAGCTACATCCGAAGTTCCTACGTGAGTTCGATCATAGACGTAGCAAGGACGGTATTCACAAAAGCTAAGTTTGCTTGACCTCCCTATCAAAGACTTCTACTTTCGGCTATTTCTACATATATAAGACGCACAAGTTTAATTGATATTTCTTTTATTATAAAATTTTAATAATACAATAAACATAACTCACCAAAGAAAATGGTTTTCCAATATCATTGACTCTCAGACTGAAGTTGACCACAGCAATACACTCTGTACACTCTCAAACGCTGACTAGATGTTATTACATTACAAGATATCAATACACATTAACGTTGCACTGGCACTACATGCTAAACTGACCTCGAGTCGTGACTGTTATTGCAAAACGCATGTTAACCAACGCCTTTTTTCCTTTTTCATATTTATCACGGAAAGATTCATGCTTCTCTTTAACACGTGATTACATTTCCGAGAATCAGTATGTTAAAATTACTTTGGGGTATTGATTTGGTAGGGAAAGCTGAGTCATAAGGACTTTGTTACTTTCTCAGTGTATTGAGTCATATATGGCGACTAAAGTCCCTTCTCCAATCATTTCCATGACCGAGAGAACGGCGCTCTGTCCTCCAATGGACTCAACACGTAAACAAAGAACCAGGGTGTAACGGGGGGTAAATCAATCCCTGGGTTGTGTACGTGACGACTTGGATCGTTCCTTTTCAAGAGATCAAGCCCAGAGGTATTTACTTAGGCGACCTCTTAGAAGGATACTACAGGGCTGCGCAAGACATCGGTCTTTTGACAATAGCAGTCAAGTAGCGGCGGCCAGTCTGGTTTCTAAACCAAACTTGCTCAAGTCGTATTCTTAGTCAAGTTATTAGCACGATGGAGTCGATGCTCAAAAGCGAGTCTTACTCATCAATCCCCTTGGATCTGACTAAGTGTTACTAGTCAAGTTTATAGCACGATGGAGTCGATGCTCAAAAGCGAGTCTTACTCATCAATCCCCTTGGCTCTGACTAAGTGTTACTAGTCAAGTTTATAGCACGATGGAGTCGATGCTCAAAAGCGAGTCTTACTCATCAATCCCCTTGGCTCTGACTAGTAGTTTTACTTCAAAGGCTGACAAGCTCAAGGCAGGGCAAACCAGAGAAGGAATTCAGAAAACTGAACTCTCGAGTGGTCTGAGCAAGATTCTTTTATAGTCGAAATATAACGGTGTTTTCATGTGACTGATTACCTCATAATCATGTGATAGGTCACAAGACTGGGGGGTGTTAACCAATGATGTAAGAATCAAGTTGTTTGATTGGTTAGAGATTATATCATAGTCATGTGATATGTCACAAGACAGGGGGCGTTAACCTATGATGTAAGAATGTCCTTTTCTGATTGGTTAGTGTTTTAGGGGCGTATACGTTTTGCTGGTCACATGACTCAGGGTAGTCAGACTTCTTCTAATTTTGATTCTCTCTCTCATTTGGGTTAGGAGAGAGAATGAGTTTGCATTTTTGATTCTTCTGCTGGATCTTTTCTCTCTCATACGTCATTAAGTTTGATGTGAGAGAGTGGCTTGTACATTGTTTCCAGCAATGAGCAGATTTGTCAGACTGAGAGAGGGTTATTTTGCATTGTTGATTCTCAGCAAATAGAAGATTTCTCAAAGTGAGAG
>Ga0210059_1012226_pt1 | contig 13014 bp, 10 predicted proteins | sample Ectturendosymbi2_FD_188042 | JGI IMG/M metagenome (GOLD analysis project Ga0210059, IMG submission 188042) | Ecteinascidia turbinata endosymbiont from Florida, USA - Sample 2 (SPAdes) (version 2) | ecosystem: Host-associated > Tunicates > Ascidians > Unclassified | place: Key West, Florida...
ACTTTCTATTGTTTCCGCTGTCTGAGTGCTTTCCGCCGGGGAATCACCCTTGGACTCAGTCGATTTTTCTCGCATGTAATGGCCTAGCGCCATTACAACGGACAAGCTATACTTTTTTGACGAAGGCCCCTGAAGCTAGGGGAGCCCGGTATCGGTCTTCGTACCCTCTGGTAAAATTTCTCTCAGAGGGCCTGACGCACTGCCACCTTGGAAATCATCCCCTTTACTCAGAGGCGAATTTTCATTTTCGGGGCCCTAGGCTATTTTAAATTGGGGGTTTTCTGGAAGGACTGTGACGACTGGTACTCGCTACATTGACTGAACAAGTTGTTCCAATTCATAACCACATTGCTTTATTTTGAATTCCCTCGATGCCTGGAACGAAAACAGTCATAATGAAATCTGTGAAAAAGCCAGGGGTGAAGTTATCTGACAACACTCCTTTTCAGGGGCGGATCCAGTCAGTAAGGTTAGGGGGGGGGCGATTTCAGTAATGTTTGGTCGTTAAGTCTCGTTACGGATTCACTATTGTAAGAGAGATGAAGTAGGCCTATACTTCACAACATTGCTTTGACAAAACAATGGACAGAAACAAGACCTTATATCGTGAATGCTGTTTTCCGGTTGGTACAAAATCAGGTTGAATGAAATTACTTTCGTAGGTTTTAGGGGGGCGATCTCCCCAATCTCTCCCCCCTTGGATCCGCCCCTGCTCGTATTACATATTTATTGAGTTACCTGTGCAATTGCACGGTTTGCACGTTTCAAGAGCTGGCTCTGAGCAAGGACCTGTACTTCTTACGGCACCAACAGTAACAGCCTGTTACATAGGCAACGATCGACGAGACTTTTTGTCTGCAAAATCGATGATACTTTTTTATCGTATTTTATCTTTCTAGCTAAAGCATGTTCAACATAGAGAATAGGAAGGTTTTGCAGTATGCCCCTCCTCCCCGAAACAAACCTGCTATGAATTTTACTGGTGCTTTATGTCAATTTTCAACTGTTAGAAAATAAATGAAGGAACAGTCGGTCTCAAAACGACGTCAGTGACTGACGACGTCTATGACAGGCCCTCCCAATCAAAATTCTTGGCTGCGCTACCGGAAAACTGAAACTGGTCCTTTCGTACCTCCGAGCCTCAATCACTAAGAGAAGTCAGGGCAGATTATGTGATCTAGAGTTGATAGGGAAAGGAGCATTTTTGTGAAATTTAACCGGAAAAGGCTGGATATATTAATGTTTCGATAGAATTGTCTTTTGTGAACACAAGTGATACATGACTTGCATTAAATAATATATTGTACAATCCAAAGTAAATGTGTTTCATTTTAAAAAAAATTGTCGTTTGCAGTTGCAATATGTTGTTTGATTTTATTGTAAGATATACAATTTTGTCAGGCAACACTATTGTGGTGTCTTTGCAGCGTAATGATCGCGGTGACGGGTAATTATTGGTCGTCGCATTTTTGCGTGGCTTGCTGGAATGCAGCTGAGTGCAACCATACGTTTTCTCCGCGTGTTCACCGCAGAACGTGTTTGTCAGTCTGGTGTGCGCTGTTCGTTCAATCTACTAAGTCGAGTGGTTAGTGTAAATCGTTGTTTTCTCTTCTTTCAGTATGCTGCGTTACTAAGCTTGCTTAAAGTTATAGTAAATTAAAGCCCGAGTTTTAAAACGAAAATCTGTGGGTGCTACAGGCCAGAGCAACTATGTAGGCCTATAAATTATGAAATCGTTATTATTTGAATGTTTTGATATTATTCATAATAAAAATACATAAGTATGGTATGGTCCTTATGGATAATTACTATTTTATTTGCTGAAAATTTCAAAGCGAAAATAAACAGCAATATTTTCCGTTTTAAAACATTTATTTTCTTAATGATTTCGAAGAAATTGTGCCTACATATAATAGCCTACACAAATTCTTAGAAAGGGCGCACACTTTAACTTTGCCATTGGCCCCGTTTCGCATAGATACGCCATTCCATTTTGCACCATTGGATATCTGCAGCTGTAGCTACAGTGTGGGCTTGTCTTGTCTTTACCCTGTATCTTACCCATTAAAAGCAACAAGTGATAGACCCAGGCTGAACGAAAGTACCTCACCGGCCTCATGTAATCTGAAAAATGGATTCAGGCGTTTTGTTCCACACATTACACGTAACAATAACCAATTCTCAACCACATAAAAAGATAATGGTCATCGTCATTAACTTCAATCTCATCTATAGCAGGGCCTCCAAACTGTGGTCCGCGGGCCAAATCCGGCCCGCGAATACTTTTGTCAAATGAAAAATTAATTGACGAAAAACTTTTTGATTTGGTAGAATGTAACATAGCCCGAAACAATCCCAGTACGTAAGATGTTCGGCCCATGCATTTGTGTGTAATAGTTTGTGGCCCTCGCATAAAAAAGGTTTGGAGAGCTTATTCTATAGACATCTCTTGTTGACGGAATAGCAAAAAATCGTGCGTTGAACAAAACAAAAATACAAATGTAATTACAAAAATGCTGGAACTTCTCCTTACTCCCAAAATTTTGGGGCCCCTGAAAATCGGGGGCTCTAGGCTGAAGTTTTTTCAGCCTAATGGTAAATCCACGCCTGCCTTTACTAAAAACTACACAACATATGCAGGTTTCGATAGGGCTGCTCGACGGTGCGCATAAAAATCAGCTACTGAAAGAATCGGCTAATGTATATGTCTTCTCACAATGTGGTTAAAGACTGCATTACGCATTATTGCAACAGGTACCTGAGCGGTGTGCCTGCTAATTTTCACTAACTTAGGTAAGAAGTTCAGTTCACACACAAGTTTAAACACAGACATAATCTTCCCTTGGGTCGAAAGCACGTGTTGTAGGCCTAAACACTGGGCCACCTTCAAGGGCGTACGTAAGGGGGGGTTTTGGAGTTAAACCCCCCCGCCTTGAGCATGATATTTTACAAAAACTTTATTACCTGCGCAAAGGAAATTAATTGTTTTTGCATACTTTTTGCTTGTTAATTTGTCGACTTAATGCAAACACCACGGAATAAATTTGCATGCAAATTTCAAGGAAAATTGTAAATGGGCAAAAAAGTAATAGAATTTTGTGGGAATCTGGCTTATCGTCTGCGTCCAGAAACCATCTTGCCGCTTTTTGCAGACCTTTCGTCCACTACGCATGCAAGATAGTGTTCCGCGATAGTTCACTTTATCCGAAACAATTGTCTTTATTTTATCTTCTATGGCTGATCAGCGCAAGCGCCTACCGCATTGGCTACATTACCAATTTCTGTAGCATGACAGAACTGTTGCACAAGCTCAAAAACAGCAGTTTTTAACATAGAAGGATTCAGGCATTTAATAATGTCTCAGCAGGGAAAAAGGAAAACTAAAAGTTTGCTGGACTTCTACACATGACAAAAAAAGTTAAATTTTCTTGTGTACTTTATGCGCATTCTCAATTGTGTAGTTTCGCAAGATTCGATCTTGCAAACCGGGGTGTGCGTCACCAGTCCAGCCGCACACTTTCTATGCTCGACCAGGAGTGGATCCAGGGGGGCGATTGGGATCATCTCCCCCCTAAAATCTAAGAAAGTAACTTTATTCACAATGGTTTTGTACAATTCGGAAAACAACATTCGTGATATAAGGCCATTTTTTGTACATTGTTTTGTCACAGCAGTGTTGTGAAGTACGCTTTAACTCTCTTACGCCAGTAGCGAAGTTGTTATGAGCCATGACTGGCAATTATTACTGAAATCGCCCCCCCCCAATCTTACTGGCTGGATCCGCCCTTGTGCTCGACTGCTCGTATTCGACAAGACATTAGCACAGCCTGATTTTGCAGTTGTAAATAAATTGCTCTGACGCAGTGATGAGTGTTTTACTCTTGTTTTAACGTGAAGCCTGATATTTTTGCAGTTATGAACTGCTGTGTCGTAGCGTTGAGCGTATATTCCTCCGATATCCTAACTTGATAGCTATATAAACTATATATAGTTTATAAAATAAGGGGAGTGCGTGTAGAAACATATGCATATTATGTCAACGAACTTCGCCAAAACGTTGGTTTGGCGGTGCACATTGACGTACAGCGACATGCAAACTGTTCCGATCAAGGTTTCAAATGCTTTGCAACGCATTTATCATGAGATCAGCAGCCAAATAATTTTCCTGAATTTTAAAACAGGGTATGGTGATTAACTTTTTACCAGTTATGTCTTACTCTTTGTATGCTTAGTTTTCACACTTTGTCTGCATACTGGAACAAGTAAAGCAAGAAACCCTAGGGCACCATCAGGGGCGTAAAGAGGTTAGATGGCGCCCAGGGGCTGCATTCAACCTTTTTGTGTCGGGTTTGATTTCTACGTTGCACAATTATCAGATCAATGTTTTTACAAGAGGTGAGGACCAGTGTTCCAACTAAGAAAATTCTACACTGAACAAATATTTGTTTTTTTGCGAACGAAGCGCATGCAATTGCGCAACCATGCAGACACACAAGCAGCGAAGCGTTTCCAGCGTTAAAAGGGCTATGCGATGTATTCCTTCCGTATTAAATTTATAATGTTGGAAGAGCGCGAGAATGAGATAGCACTCCGCAAATAATCCGGTGGTACTGCGCAATTGCGCACCTTAGAGGGAACACTGGTGAGGACAGTGTTATTTAAGGCGTTTGAAGGGCCGGAACGGTCTCTCAAACTTTTCCAACGGCCTCTTAAAATACAGTAGAACCTCGCTTTGCGACCACCACCAAAATACACTAAAACCTTTCTTTACGACAATTTTGAGATTTAGATAAAATAGCTGCGGTCTAATCTCTTAGCGTCATGAATGTGAAATCTAAAAAAAACAGGGTGAGGATCAGAACAAAGACCGATTTAAAAACTGAAAGCTTTCGGTTTTTTAAAGCTCTCGTTGTGGTGATAAAGCTCACGCAGAACTGCGTTGGCTTTACCAATCCGTGTGTTCATAGTAGCTAGTTTTTGCTTTTCTAAAGGTGGCAGTCCGTTTTTCAACCCAGCCGCATATAAAAATATGAATGGATGCAAAAGAAGTTCAGCTTAGCGACAAACCTTTTACAAAATAACGCGACAAGTCAATGGTAACAACACTGGTGTAATTTTCGCTTACTCTGAGCAGGGCCACGGAGAGAGACATTTTCAGACGGAACTACAGACAAGTGTGAGGTCCATTCGCGCAGATGGATATGCTGTATTATAGCGTGAAATATGTCGGAATTTTTGTAATTTTTCTCAAACTGGAATATAGCTAAAAAATTAGGCCAACCATATTTTCAGCTGTTCCAAGCCTCAGGAACAGGCGGGCCTTGCGGTCTACACACAAAATTTTCTATTTGAATAAGCTTTTGGGAGTGAGGATACGTAGTATTGCATGAAATCGATCTCCTAGTAAAATTTTCCTGACTGATTGCTACCTTACCCCCTTTGTGGAGAGTAGGCTACTTGAAAATGGAGCACGCAGTCAGGAAAATTTCGGTTACCAACATGCGTTGCGTTGCACTCACATCTTTGAGGAAGAGTGAGCATTAGCGTAATGTTCCGAGATAGGGTTGACTTTTACATAGGAGTGTAACAACATTCTTATTATACAGGTTCAACCTATATTACCATCAAGATTATATCATTTTATGAATGAGTCCACGTGAAACCTTTATCACAGCAACCGTGTTGGCACTATTTATGCGTATACTTTTGTTACCTAATCACTTTGAATAACTACTTTTCTGAGATCGCATCAGTCCAACAAACATCATGCAAGGTTTGCTTCTTTGGAAAAATATCATTTACCCTGAATGAAAATGTCTCCGGGTCAGCTCTCTATAAAGTATATTGGTTTCAAAATGTGGTCTGATATTCCTGAAAATTATCAATTTCTTTCGCCTTATTCGTTTGGAAAACAATATGAGAAAGTCCTGTTATCTTGCCAAAATTCCTGTTGATTTTCGTTTCATATGCTGTCACTTTTCTATAGGAATATTGTGTTGATGCTCTTCTTTTCCCATACGTCTTTTACTTCTGCAGTTGCTCACCTCAACCTAGGGTTGCCAGATACGTTTTGCAAAAATTCCGGCCATTTTTTCAACAGTAATAGATCCGGGCTGTGCCGTAATTCGTAAGTGCATACGGCACGGGATTCTCGAATAACGTGTTTTAAAAAGAACGATTTTTTTGACAATGCATTTATTTTTTGTGTTATTTTCTTTTCAATTCAATAAAACTCCCACGTCGTTTAGAAAATTTTTCAAGCAGTGTATAAACGTGTGGTTTGTGAACAGAGTCTCTGGCCCTATGCTGAGATTTAGTAAACTAACCTACTTTAAATATAAAACGATAATTGCAGTGTTTCATGTGATCGATGGTTTTCCTAAAATATCAAAAAATAATGCACTTATAAAAATGCAGTATTCTATGTTGTACAGTAGAATTTGCCTAATTCGTCATCACAAGGGGATTAAACAAAAGTGAAGAATTAGGCGAAGCAACGAATTACGCAAACAGGTGAAAACTCTATCATAGAAGCTCGTATACTTTATCATAGTAACTCGTATGCATACATAGTGCTCTTATTTGCAGTAAAATACAAGTTTATTGACGTTATGGTTGAATATAATAATTAATTCGTCTCTATCTGGACTCTCCATTCAATCAAGCACCTTTTAAATCTTTCCGCGTTCTCTCAATGGGGAGTCGGATCGCGCTTCACACCTCGTGTATAAATTCGATAAACAACTTGCAAGGTGCAGCATTTCTCAGATAAAGATGCTAAAATTTGTTTGAATTTCCACACGTACTAGCTGCTTAGACATCTAAAGCGAACCTGCAAATGACGAATTAGACGAACAAAACGCTTCTCAGGGATAGAAAGAGGTGGCGAATTAAGCAACTTGACGAATTAGACGAACAGAAATATGCACAAAAGATAGGGATTCTGTCGGGACCGACGAAAAAGACTGCGATGACGAATTAGACGAGTTCTACTGTATATCAATTCCTCAAGTCAACATCTTCTGCATTAGTTTTTTTACAGTTACTGCATACATTCATTTTCAAAATACCGGCTGCAGGCACGGATTTCAAAAATACCGGCCACTGCCAAATTTGCAGTAAAACACCGACCAGGCCGGTAAAATAGCGGTCAACTGGCAACCCTACCTCAACCCCTGTGCATAGGCATGCTTTTCTCCCACTGTTTTTAGTAGTTTGTTTGCTTATTTTAACTGGTGTTGATATGATGCATTTTGTTGTTTTTCTTTCACTACTTGTGAAACTGCTAGACTTCAATTAAAAAATGATTTGTGCTAGCAGCACGGCTGGCTAAGAACTGGACCCACATGGTCTTTCACCAACCCTCTGTGATTCAACATGTTTGAACAAGATATTAACCTGCGTAAACCTGAAGTTTTTCTCGTCAACATGAAGCTGATTTCTCATCATTGAGGTGATTTTTTTCTTGCTGCATTCGTTTTACTTCGTGATTTGAGTCACAAAAATGCATGAATGAGCCATTGCCTATTCTATTTTTCCGTAACCACGTCATTTTTGTTGCCAAAAAACGACTTTTCTTGCGAAGTAGCCCAAACCATTTTATTATTTTACGGTTTTCTTTAGTTTCAGAGCCTTGTTATGAAGTTTTATATTTCCGTTTATCAGCGTTACCACAATGCGTCCCCACAAGTGACTTCTTTCCATCAGCAATTGATTGCTACCATGTTTAAAGTGATGATAGACATGTTTCACACCGACACTGCAGGACATTTCACTGCCGTTACGATGACAATTCAAAAACATCAACATTCAGTTTTCAGACTTGTGTTTCTCGAATGTTCCTTGTGCAGGTTTGGCGCAAATGCCGCGGCGCTGATTGTTACATAGTTTCTGCGGGCAAATGATTTATTCCACGCCGCGCGTCGATTCGTTTTGGGCCTGCTGTACCTCTTTCTCGATCGCTAAATACTGTCGCCTTTGTTGGTAACTCATTCTATTCGATACGCTCTCTACAGCTCTACATTACTGCACTCAAACCGAAAGCGGAACTGCCTGCCTTGTTTTGCATTATCTTCTCCGAATAAAGTACAGTGCATTTTGTACAAGGTGCTCTGAGTTTTGAAACTGTCAGGGAAAAACACAACAGAGTTTTACTGGCGACGAGGATTCTCTTATTTCTTTTTTGCACTGAACGAGGTCGAGCGTTCTTCAGCCGCAGTTACACTGAACCATGCGAGAAGATTGTCAAACTGATGCAATTGCAACTTCAGGGAAAAACACAACATGCCCAAATATATTTGGCTGAAAACTTTTGCAAGAAGTCATACGTTATTTGGACGAATCCAGAGCTGCCCCTGCGGGATGCTAAACCTTTAATGAAAGTTCAATAAACAACAAAGCTCACCCACTTGAAACGCTTTAATAAAGCGTAAGAATCACACTACTAGACGTAAAATGATTTAACAAGATTGTGAAAAGAAATCTAAACTTAACGCCAAAAACGCACTTCCACGAGTATTCAGCCAAAAGACATCAAGAAACAGTGTGGAGTGTGGAAACTATCGACGCATTTCGCCCCATAACTACTGTACTACAAATCATGTTGCGATTTTTGCCTTTGCATGCTGCGACGAATGTTTGTTCAACAGCACGCTGCCGTTTCACGATTGTGAAAAGATCAGCCAAATCTTCGTGTTGGCAAGCGTCACATATAGATCGCGCAGCGAGTTTCGCGAAGGAAATTTTGTTCAGTGTAGAGCAGGGGTGCACAACCTGCGGCGGCCTGCGATAAAAGGTTATGCGGCCGTACACATGTAATTTAAAATATCAATATGGCGGCTGTGTACAAATAGAAAGTCGTTGTCTGCTTTATGATACCGAGTAGAAATACGGCCAAACAGACGTCTGGAAGCAGGCTAGGCTTGGTGTGTGGAAGCAGAACAGAAGCAATGCAAAAGACTGAAGATATCTTGAACCCACTGGCGGCCGTAATTCATAAAAGTAAACGTAAACAGCGAAAAGGTAGTGCACCCCTGGCATGCGGCCGTCTTCAATAAATGGATGTTTCTGATTCCACTCAATGGCCGGCCATGACAACAACACACCAACTTCTAACATTTATCACTTGAATGTTTTTGCCACATGCCAAGCTGCGTTAGTTTATTGCACTAGAAGCTGAAAAACCTTGGTCCTACTCAGGGACGTATCAAAGTTACATGGCGCCCGGGGCAAGAAACAAGTGCGGCTCCCCAATTTTCGAACCTAGGGTCTTTCGCGATAAAATGGAGTACTTGCGATACTGTTGGGGCTTTTCGGCGCATCCTCAGTGATTCGGCGCCCGGGGCATTGTGCTCCTCTCGTTACGTCCCTGGTCCCACTTGCTTCAAGGTTAAAATAGAGCAAAAAACATACAGCGCATAAAAGCAGCAGACACACTAGGGATAGCATCTGTGGTACTTGAGGAAATATTTACAAGAACAAAGAACCGATAGGCAGCAGGGATTAGAACAAATATATTGCGAGTTATGCAATTCTGTATGTGTCAAACTTAACTTGGCGGTTTATGAGCCTAACATTTTGAAAAATGCAATAACTCCACAAAATGTTTCTTTATGTGATTAAACCAGTCAGGAAACCATGCAACTGAGGTGTTTTAATATGTAAGTGTATTCATCACTACTCAGCAAGCAAACATGGTAGAGCTAGAATTTATTTGCCATGAAGGAGAATTTGATCTGCAATGTCTGATGTATTGTCTTCAGAGTTGACAAGCATAGAAAAATATTCACTAGCCAAAGAGCAGCAAACAGATTATTGTGACACAGTTCATAAAAATGAGAGGCACTCTCATGACTGTTCTAACAGAGCGGATAAAATTAATCATCTGCGTTTTCATGCCAGGTTCTTCACCAAAACCTCCAGTGCTATGATCTGATCCCCATCCAAATTTTGCTAGGAAGCGCTCCTCATGGAGAATTGCTGCAGCATTTATGAACAACAGTGCAGCTTCAATCAAAGAATACAGTGAGAATCCCATGATGATTACCTATATAAAAACAGGGCATAAAATTGCACCAAGAAAACCTTTTCTTCCAAGTGAACCTGTAAAATAAGTTTTGAGCTCAGTGTTGCTTGTTACATCCTTACATACTGCATGCAGTCTAAATACAATGAGTACAAGTCACAGAAAAATTATAACTACAGTAGAACTCGTCTAATTCGTCTCGTTTAATTCATCAATTTGCTAATTCATCGCTTTTTCGTCGGTCCCAGCAGAATTCCTATCTTTTGTGTACATTTCTGTTCGTCTAATTTGTCAATTTGCTTAATTCGTCACCTCTTTCTTTCCCTGAGAAGCGTTTTGTTCATCTAATTCGTCATTTGAAGTTTCGCTTTAGATGTCTAAGCAGCTAGTACATGTGGAAATTCAAACAAATTAAGGATCTTATCTGAGAATTGTTGCACCTTGCAAGTTGTTTATCGAATTTTTACATGACGTGCAAAGCGTGACCCGACTCCCCATTGAGAGAACGCGGAAACGTTTATTAAAGATTTAAAAGGTGCTTGATTGAATGGAGGAGTCCAGACAGAGCAGAGGAATTAATTGTTGTATTCAACCATGACGTCATAAACTTGTATTTTACTGCAAATAAGAGCACTGTGTATGTATACGAGTTACTATGATAGAGTTTTCACCTGTTTGCGTAATTCGTCACTTCGCTTAATTCGTCACTTTTTCTAATCCCCTTGTGATGATGAATTAGGCAAATTTTACTATAATAAATGACCAGTGGTGAACTTAACAATATCACATTTCTGATGCCTAATGTATCTGCAATAACCAATAATAGCACAGACTGACCCACTGCTATAAAGCATTGTAAATCAAATAGCATGCTTTAGCAGACTGCAGTTTAATCAATAAAGCTAATCCAGATGCTTTACTCATATTTTAGAATGAAGGCTTTTAGACTTTTCAACATTAAGCCCAGCTTTCAGCAAATCAACTTCGTAAGTTTACACTTTTGGTAACAGGGGTTTCCCTGAGTAAGTGTTAGGCACCAGGCAGTTTTGAGAGTTGACCACATTTATGCTTGTTTCATAACCCATCTTGCAACTGAAATCCAAAAAAGTGCTTCATTCATGAAATCCTCTATTTATCTTCAGAGTTACCTTGCTTACATGTATGATTTTCCAGAGCAGATACCAGTCTGCATATAGATATGAATCTGGATTGTTCACAGTTTTGTTCCCAGTTCCTGTTTAAGTTCCCATATGCAAAAACAAGAATGGGAATATGACTGATACATCAAATTACAGACATGTGGCACTTGCCGCCACAGTGGTGACAAAACTACTTGAACACTTCATATTATCTAGCATCTCTTCTTTCGTTGGAACTATAGAGAATCAATTTGGTTTTAAGGCTGGACATGGTGCTGATCAATGTACATTCGTGTTGAAGCAAACTGCTTCATAACTCATGATTCATCTGTGCATGCTGTTTTTTAGATGGCTCGAAAGCATTCGATCGAATACAACACACGAAATTATTTGAGAAATGAATTCAGATAATTTTGTGCCAATGTGTTTTGGTCTGAATTGTTTTTTTTTGCGTGTCAAGCAATGGTTATGATAATAAAAACATCTGTTCGTCATGGAAATATTCTCAGTGCTGCATTTCAAGTTTCTTTGCCCAAGTTAGCTGGCCTGTCTCTGTTCAACATTTGATTAAGCAGTTGGTACTTTTGCTCTTGCATTGATTCATTCAGTGTGCAGAGACTTGCTTCTGCTGGGTTTTTCTGTAGGAGAATGTCATCTTTGAAAACATGACTCAAGATGAGATTGCATCAAGTGCAAAAAGCCCATCAGGGAGGACATACTACACAGATTGCCACCGAAACTTTGAAAGAAATGACATGTTGGAAATCATATGGCACCTATTCACAAAGACTAGCTGATAAAATCGCCACCCTTGCTAAACATCTAGTGACAGACACTATCCCACACCAGCACATATCTACTCTCCTCGCATGCAGACATGTCCCACTAAAGAAAAAAGACAATGGCATTAGGCCAGTAGGTAATGGAGAACGCCTATGACAAATCACTGGTAAAACAATCACAAGATTGCTGAAGGAAGACATCATTTTTGCAGCGGGAACACTTAAGACATTTGCCAGACTGGAATCAGGTGTAGAAGCAACAATACATTCTGTAAGGAAAAGTTTCCAGGATAAAAACAGTGAATAACTGCTATTAGTTGATGCAAAAAATGCATTCAACAAACTTAAAAAAAGGCAGTGGCTATAGATATGCCTGTGGACCTTGAAATTTGAAAAGTTATTCATACGCCACCTGCGACGTAACAGTAACGCACGACGTAAATCATCTGTGTTATGTAAATGATTGTTATGTATATGATTTAACATATCTATGTTTCTGTATGCGATTGACAAGATATTTAACCAATGCACAAGGTAACACTGCACAACTGAGGGAACAATGAATCTTACAGAAAGAACAAGGATTTGGAAGGCAATAGCTACACATTGATATAGGGGCAAGTGGTTTGCTTCCAAAAAGTACTGTAGGACACCACGTTTGCTGGAATGCAACCTAATCGTATTTCAGCTGCAGAGAATTAGATGATATAGTAGGTATCTGTAGGATTGTGATAATCCCTTTGTGTTGTATGACGCATGCTGAAACGTTGCAGAAACCTGTGCAAAGAAATGATTTGTAATCCTGGCATAATGTTTTTGCCTTTCATCAACCTAGCAAGCTGGGTTTTGTGAAAAGTAATGACTACTGTGGCTCTTAAGTGCTGTCGCAGAAGACTGAATCTCCGTTTGTCATTTGTAACTGGAAAACCTACAGCTCTACAACGACCAAAAGAATTAGTTTACTCGTGAAGCTAGCGCCGCTAGCCTAAAGTCAGCAGCACAGAACACCCAACCCAGTCGTTCTGAAGCGCATGTAAACACACAGCTGCAACGTTCTCGTTTTGGTTCA
>Ga0210059_1012227_pt1 | contig 13014 bp, 7 predicted proteins | sample Ectturendosymbi2_FD_188042 | JGI IMG/M metagenome (GOLD analysis project Ga0210059, IMG submission 188042) | Ecteinascidia turbinata endosymbiont from Florida, USA - Sample 2 (SPAdes) (version 2) | ecosystem: Host-associated > Tunicates > Ascidians > Unclassified | place: Key West, Florida...
CCCCCAAAAACAGAAAATGCATGAGTCTCCCACTGGCGGCTACACTAGCTCGCGATACCTGCCGGCAAGAATATGCTAGCGAGCTATACGAGCCCTACTCTTGAAGTCTTCTAGTTTGCACTGAAAGAAAAAGCATTTCAGATTTGGGGTTCGTGATTTTCGGTGGGTGGGGTTAGAAAAAGGGTAGGTTTGGCTTTTTTTGGTTGTTTCGTTATGACGTCAGCACCTCCACAAAGGGCCAAAATTTTGGTTCAAAATTTGGTTGTATTCTAGGCTGGAATATGAAGCTTCAGAGGCCTAGATCGACTTTCTAGCGTTTCTGGTGCCCAAGTTAGGGCCAAAAGACCCCAAATCATTGAGGACAATGCTGAGTAATTTCAGGGGATCTCCCTAATTAAAACCCGGATGTTTGGCCATAACTTTTGAACCAGAAATGCTAGAAAGTCCATCAAACCTTCTAAAGACTCGTATTAAAGCCTAGAATCCAAAAAAACTCCGAGTCACCAAATCTGATGGATGGTTCGACTCCCCGGAAGTGACGTCATTATCCCAATGTATAGAAATATGCATGAACAACCTCTGAATATGCAAACATTAACAAAAAAACCGTGATCTCAAGCTGAAAAATTTTTTTTTCAGTCTAAAATACTAGTCTTCACGAATCTTTAGAGGGTTTGAACAGCTCTCTAGCCTATTCTAACAGCTAGTTATGGCCATATCCAGAAGGGATGTTATTCCACCCTGGTTACCTTTCTTGGGGGTAGGATTTTTGACTACTTTTTGTTTTTTGTGGCATAATAAATATTTGGGCCAAAACGTGGGCCCATTCGATAGACGTCCAGGGCCGGGTAAAGTAGGCCATAAAACCGCGAAAACAACCCCACTTGTGACGCCCCCCCAAGGGAACCCCAAACCCAAAACTGAAAAATTTTTTTTTGAATCGGAACTACTAGACTTGCTGAATCCGTAGAGGGTTTGAACACCTCTCAGGTGGCGAGTTATAACCAAAAACGTACGCGCCAATCTATTGGCTTTTGCGGTCGTTAATGGATAAGACTTCACCAATATAAAACCCTGCTTTAATGTTGTTTAGTTCATTGGACAAATCATCTAAATAAACAGCAAACAAGTATGGATTCAGTCCCCCCTTGTCTAACCCCATTAGACACATGAAAGGGTTCAGAAAAATGCTTGCCCCATTTTATTTGCATCTTTTGTTCTTTGTACTAATGTTTCAGTAGGCGCACAAAACACATTGGCACCTTTCTTTGAATTAGTTTCTCAAATAATTTCATGTGTAGTACTCGATCAAATGCTTTCGAGGCATCTGAAAACACAACATGCACAGATAAACCATGGGTTACAAAGTATGAAGCAGTTTGCTTCAACAAAAATGTACATTGATCAGTACTAGTTATGCCGCTGATCAGGTGCATTTCAAACATGAACAGCCACTAGGTCTTTTGATAGAGTCACACTTCGCAATCGGTACGATTCAGAAAACGCAGGACGCAGCCAGCGTACTTTGAGTATATCGACACAATAGTTGGCATGCGCCTTGACCAACCGTCATATTGAGATTCATGGAAACTCTTTGGATGGCTCTGGTGTTATCACCACTAAAGTCGAATAAAACTAAATTTCGTGAACAATATTTAAGACAAAATTTTGACGAAGTTTCTGAATGATCATATACTGGCCATTGACTCTATGCGTAACACAGTTTGTTGGAGGCCCCCTTGCATCTTGAGGCCCTAGGCTAGCCTATATAGCCTACAAGTAAATCCAGCCCTGGTTGAAGCCTCTCCACTGACCTTGCTGAATGAGCGGTTCACCACGAAAGTAATGTGCGCGAAGAGCAGCACCCAAATATACGTGGCGCGAACAAGCAATAATAGAGTGATCACAGCGCGTGATCTCTATTGTTGCTTGCTGCCGCTGTGTGAAGCTTTGCGCCAGAGATGGCACGGGCCGCTAATGGTTCGGATTTGGGACGGGCCGCTCACATGGTTCGGATTTGGGGCGGGCCGCTATTTTTAGCGGTTGAATTTTACCGAGCCGCCCGCTAATTTTGAAAAAAAACTTTACAATTTTGTTATATTGAAAGAACCACTCGCTGGCAATAAAAGTGAGTGAAACCATTTGGCATCTGCTTGGAATATTTTTCCGATGGTGCATTTTCAGGCAAATTTGCTTTCCCCATATGTGAGCACTCCGTCAGGCGCGACTGGCAGGTACACTTTAATAAACTTTTCATGTGTGGTGATAACTTCCTGCAAGAGCGTGACGGTGAGAGATTTTGGTGTTGGATTGGTTCTTGGATGGAACGTGTTATGCAACGATTTGATGGCGTGCTGTAGGTGTATTTTATATATGAACCAAGTCACAATCACTTAATAGGTAAGGTCAAGGGTTTTACGTTTAGCCTAGAGTTTTAGGTTTAGGGATTTAAGCTGAGGGTTTATATTTATGTTCAGGCTTGTAGGTTGAGAGTTTTAGGTTGAGAGCAAAACCGTTGCCAGAAAGAGAAAGTCTTCAATCAGGGATCGTTTCATTTGTTGCTTGGTCATGACACTCTAACAGTGATAAAAACTCTTCTGAGTTATACAGTAGTGTTTCATATTTCAGTTTGGGGGCTTTGAGATTTGTTTGGGGGCACAAAGCCCAGCAAAACTTCCCTGTGGCGACAGGACTGGTTAAGGGTTTCAGTTTTTGGTTTATGATTTTAAGTTTAGCTTTGGGGTGTAATGGGTCATCGCAAAGCAACCCACATCACATGTCACTGATAACGAATCCCCACAAATAAAAGATGCAAATCCTTCCGGAGAATATATGTTTGATCGAACCAAGTAGGCCTAGTAGTAGAGTGATCTCGTTGGGTGAACCCTATTGCTGCTTGGTCGCTGGAGCGAAATACCTCTCTCATTACAGCATCGCTTCAGGGGTTTTAGGTTTAGGGTTTGTATATTGTGCTTGTCACATGACATGACCACTTGAACCAATCATGTTCCACTGAAGGCAAAATAGTCTCAGCAGACGTTCTGCCTCGGAAGGCAAAATAGCCATGGAAGATATTTTGCCTCCGGAGGGAAATATATACAAGTCTGCCAATTGTGTAGCCAGCCATGGGTGGGCTGGTTTGAAAAAAAATAAATGTTCTCGGTCCACGGGCAGTTATGGGCTGGATGCTGCGGACTATGGACGGTCCGGCCTAAAAAATCTTGGACCGTACCACCTCTACTTTGCGCACTTGCCGCTCGTACTTTCTGATCGCAACAGTACAGGAGTAGGAGTGGACTCTGGCAGGAATCTTAATAATATTTCGCAGTATGAGTGGATCCAGTGTTGATTTTTCACGAATAGCCAGAGCCGAAGTGGAGTCAAGTAATTTTTTACATTTTTTCAATTGCTTGTAGCATTCAATTTTAAGGAGTCGGAGTGCAAAACTTAGATTGTTTCGGAGTCGGAGTATATTCAAGCAAAGCAGAAGCAGAATCAGAGTCAAAAATTTGGAGTCCATACGCCACTGCCCACCCCATCTTCCCGGGTTTTGACGTTGTTTATGAACTCATCGATGCGAATTGTAGCTAGACCCAAATAAACGTGACCATACTGTAGCAATAGTCATATTGATATTTTACTTTTTTAAACTAGGCCTTATTGGTCTTCTTAGTTTTGTTCTTGTTATAGCTTAAAATTCAACAAAAAAGCAAACGGATGTAGAATGGTTGCGACAAAGGTTTGCCGCCAACGGTTCCAAATAAAAAAGGTTCTGGCACATGCTAGTAACTGAGAGGTAACGCAAAATATAGGCTAAACAGGATAAATAAATCTTGCATGCGGCACGATTCATTGTGCAATGCAGCATATCGAAATCGAAAGTGTCAAATAAAAAGCGTATTTGAGCACAAGGACCAGCCAGAAGAGGTTTTGCAATGCAACATATTGAATGTACGCAATACATAGAAGAGGTTGCTGAACATGAATATTAATGCCAAATAGAAGGTGCAGCGCTCTTCAACCAGTGTGCACAGTGCACCCTAGGGTGCTCCAAAAGATTCGTGGGGTGTACCATTGCAAGGGGTTCAAAAGGGTGCATCACAAACATGTCACACTAAACAGATGATTCCTCGATTTGTTGTGTGTTTTATGCAATAATGTAGAGTAACAGAGTCTTTGCCTGATAATTTTCATATCGCCTTTCATCTCGGTTTACCTTTGAAATAAATAGGGTGCATGAGTTCGTAAAAACATCTTTAAATGGTGCACCATAACAAAAATTGTTGAAGAGCACTGGTCTAAAGAACGATGTCGGTCAGTGCGGATATCGTTAACGGATGTGTGATGACTTAACCGGAGTGGAAAAATTCCTCGTTGCACAATGAATAAAGGTAAAAATACAACAGAAAAAAATTTGTTGTTGTAATTTAATACATTTTTCCCCGAACACATAATGCTAAAAAGTTACGAAGTCTTTTTATATTTTCACAACTGTTGAAACCTTATATTCGGACCCACTGGAACTTGTTATCAAGAATCGTCTCTCGTGTTGCGACTTGTGAGAGGGATAGTGGTTGAAAGTAGTCATAGGATTGCAACAAATAATATTTTGGCAGTGTCTATTTTGCTGCCAGGATGGCAGCAACAAAAGGCTTAGTGGAAAGGAAGTAAATGTCAGCAAAAAGATAAACCTACAACCTAACCCTAACCTCCTAACCGTAGCCTTAACCTAACCCTAATCCTAAATCCTAATCCTAACACTAACCTAACCCGAACCTAACGCTAAGCAAACCTAATGCTAAGCTAATGCTACCTGTCACTAAGCTAATCTAACCATAATCCTAACGATAATCCTAGTCCAACCCTAACGCTAAGCTAACCTAACCCTAATCCTACCCTAACATAACAAGACTAACCCCTAAACATAACATCTATGCGGAGCCTGAAAAAAAGCAAAGAAAAAAAACAAAAGTCAGCAAGGTGAGAGTCGAATCGAAAACCATAGACATAGCAGGCGTAACACTTAACCGTTACACCACGAGCAGGACAGCATTTTCTTGACAAAGTGACCTTTGTCTTGGATTGCCAATTGCGCCATGCCACAACACCAAATCTTCGAATGGTGACACAACAGCTCCAGCTGATCTGTTGCCGCCAGAATATCACCAGTAAAATAGACACTACCTAATATTTTTAGTAACGTTGTGGTATCACTACTCAACGCAAAATGTCAGTTTTCGCAACTCCCAAGTCTAGAATCTCTGGCAAGCGCACGCACGATTTTTTTTCTTGACCATTAGTGTCACGCGGCAAGAAACAATTCAATTTACTTTCCATGCTTCTGCAAAAACCGTCACGCTCCATACATTTTTTCACTCAGAAAACCATATTTCTATGAAAACGTTTTTCAGTAAGCTGATAGAGCCAGACTAACTAGGCAGAATTCTGATTGTTGCAATAAGTTGACAATTCCGCCCCTGAGTTTTGTATAAGCCATCAGCAAAACATTTTTGTTTGATTTTGATCAAATTTAAAATGTTTTTCCAAAAAGCTATGTTTCGCAGTTAGAGTTTCATTAGATTTATTTTTCAAAGTCTAACAAGATTTTGGAAAGTATGATGTAAGTAGGGCAAGTAGAACAATCATTAGATTTTCCCTATTTGTGATTGTTTTGCTTTTTGTGTACTCGGACCATTATGAAACAGTTCCGAGAACACCGAAGTGTAGCTCCTATTCCTGCCTTTTCGAAGCGACTGGACACAAGAATTTGTCCTGGCCATAACAATGCATCAGAAGACTTATCTGACAAATACAATTACAGCAAACATTTGTTGTTATTCAAACGATAAAATTTGAAAGTTTCAAAAGATTTTTGAATGTGTCTTTTTTACATAGTTTCGTTTTTTCGCAATAAATGCGTTACTGGGCTAGGATTATGCAATTTTTATAAAAATTCATCCAAACATTTTATCCGGTTCGTATAGAATTACCTAAAATAGCCAGTAATAGCCTAGATTCTCTACGAAATCTTATACGTTTTAGATTGGAGTCATTCTTATATATTTAGTATATCCTATATAGATGTTTGATTTTTTAATTACTTGTAGAATATACGGTAATTTGAAACTGTTTTCCGTATAGATATTGAGGTTGTATTTTGTTGAAAAGATACCACCAATCGCTACTCAAACACATGTTAACAAAACCATTCATCCACAATCTCCAATCAAATATTCAAAAGAAGTCAAAATTTTTTACCAATGGTTTTCAAATGATTGCTCCACTGCGAGTCAAAACATGTGCTTGAAATATTTTACTTGCTGGGGAATTTATGATATTGATCCCTTCAATAAGAGTTTCTCGTTTTGCCGCAACCCACATATGTATTTTTAAAAGCTTTCCGCTTTACAGCAATACTGTGGGAGTGGGCCCATACGCCACTCATTATTTGGACTGAAGCGTCTAAGCCAATGGTTTTCAACACTTTTTGTACCGCGACCCATTGTAGCAACCCACTATAACACAACGACCCCCATCTAAACTCGGATAAAGCAAATGTAATACTGCTATGTACACAAAATATCTTCTGGCGACCCTTCCACAAATGGTTCACAACCACTGTGGGGCTCGCTACTTCCAGGTTGAAAACCACTGGTCTAAGCTATATCAAAAAAACAAACATTTTTTCCGTAACTGAGCGACAATCTTGCATCAAAATTACGCCTGGGACCCCGTCCTTCTTTATTAGCTATCCAGCAATTCACACATAATGTATAACAGTATGCATACCTTGGTTCCAAACCAAACTTCCATCTATCACGGTACCATTCTTCAGAAGGTCAATGCATGGTCGCAAAAAATTTTATTGCATAGATCAATGGTTCTTAAATTGGGTATGCGACCCATTTTGCAACCCAATTTAACCTAATGACCCCCTTCCAAAAATTTCCAGTCATGCATTTGAAATGCAGTTGTGTTTGCACAATAGAAAATCAAAATGAATAAAAATAACGTTCGATATCACTATGTTCAACAAAGACTCATTTATTAACTAATGCATATGGCAGCATCAGTGAGAGAGACCCGTGCCGTATACAAATCACTCTACAGCACAATTCATGGAAAACTAGGTAACTCCCAAGTTAGCTACTACAATGAGATATCTAGTTACAAACACAGCACTTTTTTACGTAACAAGGTTGTTCGTGCGTTACCAAACGCAGCAGTACTGTAGTGGTCAGAGCCGTGTAAAAGGCTGTTGGGCCCCTCCAAAAAAATCCAGTTGGGGCCCTTTAATATCAGCAAGCGTTTAGCCAGATGCGTGCTTTTTCAAGCCAGTTGCAAATTAGTCCCTTGAGCAGCGCTATTTCAAAACCTAACCAAGCTAAACTAATAATGTACAACTTGGGAGAAAATAACTTTAAAGAACTGCCAATGATAGATAGATAGATTTATTTGGCGGTACTGAATTAGTTGCGCTAGATGCAAAATAAGTGAAAACTAACTTCATCGCTTGTTAGTTGTTATCATCAATCAATGAAGTAAAACGAATATCGCTTCTTGTGATGTGATTAGGAAATTATTTATGATGTAATTTTCCTGTTTGATGTAGTTGCCGTACTTGCATCAACTATAGTGTACGACAGGGGTGTGCAACCTGCAGCCCGCGGGCCGAATGCAATACAACAAAGTGGATTTTTATGCCGGCCACTAGTACTTTTAGCCTGTGTGAAACGAAGGCGCGGCCCGCGGCCTAATCTGTTTAATTGCGTTTGGCCCTTCAGTAATAAAGTTTGCACACCCCTGGTATACGACAGTATGTGAAACCAGAAGTCTCATTAATACTTGTGATTTGCATCCCGACGATCATAGAGCACCTGGTGGTCGCTGTGCAGCCTCATAATTTTAATAGCCAGTCTCAATGCAATCAACTTGGTGCTTTCACCAAAAGCTGATAGGTGTAAGCTGTGCGTAGAACTAACTGCTTCCCAGCACTCCCTCTGCCTTCACTTCTAATAAGAACGAATTTGTTGGAATCTGACACCATCCATCTTCATCATGACATATAGAAAGTGGGATTGAATCTGAAGAGGCTTTTTAAGATCGAGCAAGCGAGTGTTAAACGTGTTGAGATTATCCCCGGTTTTTCTGGTCGAAACTTTCAAGTAGATTGTCTCAACACAGTCTTCATAGACATATATATAGTAAAATGACACAACAGCCGTTCTTTATTTCAACTTTACATAAACTGTCTTGGCAGCTTTCACGAAAACGTTGTTTAACGTTGAACTAGAAACCTAGTCTCTCTATCTGCACGCATGTACAAAGCGATTGCACAACACTCCACAGAACATTCATTATGACGTAAATTTCCCCGAGAATTTCAACACACAAGCACGATGCCAGCAAAGTTAAGTGAAGAAGGTCAAGACTTTATTAATTAACAATTGGCCTTGTTCTGACGTAATCACAACTTTACAAAAACTGCTATAGTGTCCGAACGTACGCAATTCTTTTTCGAAATGTAACGAGTCATGATATTACATGCTTAATCTACCGGCTCTACATTGAGGGCATAAACCTGAAGAGTAAAAGTCAAGGGCAGAGCGACGGCTCTAACTTATTAATGCAATATGCATTGTGGGCATAGGCGTAGCCAGGGGGGGCCAAAGGGGCCATTCCCCCCCAAATTTTTGGAAAATATAGTCATTTTGTGCTTTGAGAGGCGTTTTTATAAACAAAATAGTGTTAATTGCCTAAGATCAAAAATTCCCTCCTAATTTTTTGCCCCCCACACAAATTTTGGGCTGGCTACGCCACTGATTGTGGGGCCCCTACGAATGGTCGGAGGCCCCCCGACCGGGGGATAGGGGCTGCCTTGCCACGGCACTGGTAGTGGTCATAATCACACCTAAACAATTCTGAATGAAAAAGTAGGCTGTCGTTTTTGCCAGGTAACCAGGGTGTCGTGCTACAAAAATAGATGTGGGAACGCCGTTCCCACCTCACTACACCCCTGATTTAGGTTAAGGCCGAACTCTAACACCAAATATTACTCAGGTGCCATAGGAAAACTGTCAAAACACATGAAATTGCTATTTTTCCAAGTAAAAGTGGCCAGCCAGTTATTTTAACAATGGTTATGCTATTAGAAATACTTGTAATGGTTAGTAATGCAGTTGATCGCATCTAACTTCTTCACTGTGACAAGAAAGAAAGTATAGGAAGTTGTTGTTTCAAAGGTGGATGGCAACTATCTTTTCCACATTGACGGGAATGTAAAATTTTGATAAAATACTGTTTCTGAACAAGAGGATATCGGATGCGATATGTCATGCACGTGCTTCAACGATCAATTACTAACTTTTTCCTGTCTTCTGTGGAACTTTGCAGAACCGTCGTCAGAAAATCTTCAATAAGGTCTTAACTTTTGTGCAGGGGTTTGATATCAAAAATTTTGACAAAAACTCCCGATTTGTAATGTTTGTTGTTTCGATTTGGGGGGCTTTTACGTTTTGTTTAGGGGGGATTATCCCACAAAAGCCCCCCTCCTGGCGACGGGAATGGAACTTTTTAGTAGTACGAATATGTTTTTTGATATTGTTCGGAATGGCAAGCAGTTACACATCATACAGATGTATGACTTTTCAAAGTTACACACGCAGTGGCGTAACTGACGGGAGGAAGAGGGGAGAATCGCCCAACCTTGCAAGCTACATGTAAAAACCGGCGGCCCATTCAGCTTGTATTTTAGTTGTAGTATTCTTTTGGTTTTCAGCAGGTTGTTGCTTTTTTGCGTTTTTTGGAGTATTTCTGGTTATTTAGGGTTATAAAATATAGTTGGCTACATCCATAATCACATTCCATTCTCAAGTTTTTTTCTGAGTGTTGGCTAGTAGGCCCCCTACAATGACCAGTGGGCCTTTTCAGCTAAGTTTTTCCCCTGGATCAAACCTCTAGTAACGCCACTGAACACACGAGGCACTGGAGCTGCTCAAAAAAACATGATAAAGGGTTTTTATTCAAAACAGCTTTTTGGAAAAGAGATTTCACGCGCCATTATGATTTCAGTATAAAGCAGTCAGGCGTGAACCTCACGCCCCACAGTTATTTCACGCGTATCACGCCAGAAAATCTCCTTGTCACACACGATATCTCGTCGACAACTGCCACGATTTCTCGTTTGGGCGACTCCTATTGCGTCATTTTATATCCACAATCAACATTCGATACTGACGGATATCTGTCTTTTACAGGACACCTAGACAGGGAAGGTTTTGCAATGCAGCATATTCATATTGGAAGAGGAAGTGCCAAATTTTCTTTTTTTTATTTGAAGAAAGCCAATGGCTATTGTATAGAATCGCCTGCGGATCTTTAAATTTGAAACCTTATTCGACCGCCTTCTGTAACATGACAGTAGTAACGCATGACGAGAGTGCAGTAGGCTTGGTAGAAACGAAGTAAATGTAAAAGATAAAACCCTAATCGTAGCCCTAACCTAACCCTAATCCGAACCAGATGCTGACCTAACCTAAACCTAAGCTAAGCTTAGAAGCTACCTATGCTAACCTAACCCTATGCTAACCTAACCCTAACCTAATGCTAACTTAACACTAACCCTAAGCTAACCTAACCTAAGCTCAGCTATCATGACCATTGCACTGTGCGTTTGAACAACAAAGTGACCCTTTTATTTGAATTGTGTCAGGACAGGCGGATGCCGATGAATAGTCACTTCCTTGAAGAAAAGGTTGCAGTAGTAGTGCCAAATACTATTTGGTAAATACTGCAGTGTAGATAAAGTTTGCAGTGAACTATGTTGAAAGTACCAAATAGAAGAGGCAGTTAAAGTAGTCACTGCTTTTAAGCCCACCTCTGCACTGGACGATTTTGGGCTTACTTATTTTAACTGGGCGACACATTTTCGCCACTCTCCTGGGCATATATCGCCAACTTTGCTATTGCTTAAAGTTTCTAAATCTATAACACTGTGCACAACAGTTACAGGTAACAAGCAATTTCTTTTTTTTACTGTAAAACAATATTCATTTACGTCACTTGTGCAAAAACATCAAAAGCAAGTTGCATTGAAAAAAGTTGGTTGTGCAGAAACTGTTGAACATGGCTATTCAGTTCTCCAAATTCATGCATTTTGTCAAATTCTGAGCAGCCACCAACAGTGATGATAAGTTGTTCAACGGCAGCACTTTGATTGAGTTGACTGCATTTTGGCAATGCTAGGTAGTAGGTAATTCTCTAAAATCTCAAGTTGCTCAGACAAAGCTACGTCTGCATGTCTTTTCGCTATTTTGAAAATGAATTCTACAGACTAACAGTGCACCAATTGTCAGGCCTATCGATCATGGCACAAATAAACGATCTGTGACAAAACAATTGAAATAAGAACTAGGTCAGCATTGTAACAATATAACATAGTGTGGAACTGTTAAAAAGCAAGACAAAGAAGTGTGAGTTATAACACTTTTTCATCCAAAATGTGTTTGAAAATTGGGTTGAAGCGGAGTTTTGGGTTTATAAAGCGCATTTTTTTTATTATAGGAATAAATGGAGCATGTGATTCTGGACTGGAGTGTTTTGTGCTTAATGATTAATTCAATGGGTGGGCTTTTTAACCATAAGTCCCTTTAAGTCCTGCATGGGCCACTTTTTTGATCCGACTTTGCAAATTTTTACTAACTAGTCCATAACTCGCCAGCCAAATGAGCTATAGAGATATACCCTCTATGGATTATTCTAGTTTATTTTAAAAATGTTGTTTTGGGTTCTGTGTGGGTGACGTCATTACGGTGGTATGTTTTCACCATTTTTTTGGCGATTTTAAGGCTGAGGTTACCTGACCTAGGCCCTGACCTAAATGGCCATTTTTTTGGTTCAATAATTTTTGGATTCTAGGCTATCATCAGTCTTTTGAGCCCTTGATTGTCTTGCTAGTATATCTGGAGCTGAAATTATGGCTGTAAAACCAAAAATTGGAGAAAATTCTGCTTTCACAAATGCTGACCTCGGATACATTATACCCAAAGGGAAAATGTTTCAAACTACTTTACTGTTACATAGTACTATTTCATAGCTAAACTTTCATACTGTCAACCTTTTCTATCAACCATGATACTCTACTGACCTATTTACTGAACTATTGAGCTCTAAAAATACTTCCGTAATCAACGAATCTTAACTTAGCAGCTAGTTGGCTAGTAGCTGTGTTGCCATTAAAACTTGCGGAAAACCACTTAGGATGCAATAATCAGGTTTTAATAAGACGAAGCCAAATGAAATGTGTATGATGCAATAATTTAGTCTATGGTAGAATCGAAAAAACTTAAAAAATGAAAGGAAAAAAGTTCGTTTTGACAGATTTCAATCCCCTTGGTGCGACCCACTTTTCGGCCTTTCACGATCCATACTTTGGGAACCGCTGTTCTAGAACTTAACACTTTGGCACCCTGGTGGTTTCGGCAATTTTTGCAAAAAAAACAGCAGTTTTCGGTTGCCTTACTAACACCTTAGCTCCTCCGCCGATTGTGCTAGTGAGTTGTTCAACGGCTCAAACGGATCGACCAGTCTAGTAGATTGCACTCGAAAAAAAATTTTTTGCTTGGGGGTGTAGGTTTTTTTTGTGTGACGTCATAGGTGGAGAACTTTTTGGCCACCTTGGCCCACTTTGCCTGGCCCTGGGCGCCAACCGTTAGGTGGTAGTATTTCGCTAAAGTTTTTACTGGAAACTAGGCTACAATCCAAGTCTTTTGATACTTTGGATGACCTGCTACGGTTTCGGGTTCAAAAGTTGTGATGTAAGTTAGTAAAAATATTTGACTCATTAGCTAATTAGTTAATTAATTAATTTGTTTATTTTAGATCATAACTTTTGAAGCAGAAATGCTAGAAAGTCAATCAAAGGCTCAAAAGACTTGGACTTGAGTCTAGTTTCCAATGAAAACTTCAACGAAACACTTTGGCCTAGCAGTTGGGCCCTAGGCCAGGTAACATGAG
>Ga0210059_1012228_pt1 | contig 13014 bp, 8 predicted proteins | sample Ectturendosymbi2_FD_188042 | JGI IMG/M metagenome (GOLD analysis project Ga0210059, IMG submission 188042) | Ecteinascidia turbinata endosymbiont from Florida, USA - Sample 2 (SPAdes) (version 2) | ecosystem: Host-associated > Tunicates > Ascidians > Unclassified | place: Key West, Florida...
CATTTGAACAAGAATTCCCAATGCAGGAATGCGATGTAAAAATTCAACATCTGGAGTCGGAGTCGGACACAAATTCCAAATCCGATTCCCAGTGTTGTTAGGAATTCGACTCCGACTCCACCCAAAAACATCCGACTCCATACGACTCCGGCTCTGACTCCGCAACCCTGCCAGATACGTAGCTGATGCAACGCAGAACCTCCAGTTGTGAATAGCTGGTCGGGGAGTGTGTTGCGAATTTTTCGAACGCGTCCCTTTGACTAAAGTCCGAGCATGATCCTTGGTGACTCGCGCGACGACCGATGCGCCATGAGTTTGTTTAATGTTGTGCATTTCATGTTTATACCTGTCCCATATATACTGTTGGAGAGACCGGTCACGCCATTCACACAGCAACTCATGCAACATCGTGGAGGAGATCAAGGAAAAGCGTTGCTGCGGACACGTTTGTGTAGGACAGGCCTTACATTGAGTCCACTGCAAGCGCAGCCATGCAGCAATCACTACACCTCAAAACGAGAGGTTTATGTATTGTGCCATCATATTTCCTTGTGGGTCAGTGTGGACGATGTTTTCCTACCCTTCTCTGACAAAAACCCCGTCAGTTACACCATTAATGTGTGGAAATCGGTTCTAGGACTACAGCCACCTGGACAACTGCCACCTAGGACAACTGCCACCTAGGACAATCGCCACCGAGGACAAGTTCCACCCGGAAAACTGCCACCCAGTACAACTGCCACCAGGACAACTGCCACCTAGGAAAATCGCCACCTGAGAAACCGCCACCTAAGGCATATTGAGTTCCTTGCGTTAATTGCAATAAAACTAGCCATTTGAATTTCACAAGATTCTCGGGTGTAACAAACGTTTCTTCATCCCCTGACCGCTTTAAAAGAGCGTTACCTTGACCTTTCATATTTTTGGGTGGAGAATCTCGTGTCGATGTCATTACATCTTCACACACATTCGTAAGTCAGTGGAACACTTAATTTTTCATTGGCCTTTTCAAATTTTTCACAGAAAACTATCTTAAGCACATTATCGCATAGTATTGATGCCAAGCACTCATTTAACGCGTTTTTTCCGTTCATTTTTTGTTCTGTGCATTCTTTTACCTCGGCTTTTGATTTGTAACTTACATGGCACCAGCAGCAACGTTGCAACTCACTTTTGCTGCACTATGTTGAAGCAATAATATCGTAGCACAGAGGTTCTCAACCGAGAACGCCTACACGTATACCGCAACGCGGTATATCAAACTAAATTTATAGTTTGTATGTTATTTGTAAAATGCACTATCCTAGGTGGCAGTTGTCCGGATGGCACAGGGGTGTAGTGCTGAAAAAGTGTGGGAACGCACCTAAAAAGTAGCGATTATGAACAGCACTTCAAACCAATGTTTAAACACATTTTCAACGAATCATATTCACTTTCATTGCACTACATATAAAAAAATGAAAAAATTGTGGGAATGTGTTCCCGCCAGGATTGCGGAGTCGGAGGTAAAATATCTGACTCCAACTCCGACCTTTCTCAAATTTCCAACTCCCGACTCCGGCTCCTTAACATAAAGGGAATGAACTTTGGATGCTAAAATTAATGGAAATCGTGGTGCACAGCAAGAAATCTCTGTTTCAACAAGAGTTACAAAAGAAGTTGCACCATTTCAACAGGAATTTTCAAATTAGGAGTGTGATGTAAAAAATGATCCAATTGGACATCCGGATTCGCAGTCGGACAAAAATTCCGACTCCGACTCATAGTTTTGTTAGAAATTCGACACCGACTCCACCCAACAACCTCCGACACCTTACGACTCGACCCTGGTTCCCGCCCCACAACACCTCTGAGATGGCAGTTGACCGCGTGGAAGTTGTCCTGGGTGGCGATTGTCCTAGGTGGTAGTTTTCCTGGGCGGCGATTGTTCTACATAGGTGGCAGTTTTCCTACTGCAGGTGGCAGTTATCCGGGTGGCAGTTGTCTTGTGTGGCGATTGTCCTAGGTGGCAGTTGTCCTAGGTGGCAGTTGTCCTAGGTGGCAGTTGTCCGGGTGACAGTTGTCCTGGGTGGCGATTGTCTTAGGTGGCAATATCCTTGGTGGCAGTTCTCCGGGTGGCAGTTGTCGTAGGTGGCAGTTCTAGGTGGCGGTTGTTTAGGTGGCTGTAGTCCGGATACCGCGGAAATTCAATGAGCACTTGGTTTTTTAATTGTTGCTTAGTAGCGCTGTATGATGGTGTTTTAGCTCAGTATACAACACTGAAAATGCCCAAATAAAAAAATTCCGATGCAGTAATAAGAACATCACGGTTTTTCAGTTGTTTTATACTATTTGCAAGCTTTGCTGTGGCTGATTTCTGCGACTGCTAACCGCTTCTGTGAGGCCATTCATAAATTCTATTGATGTGGGCTTTCGGACATGATGTTATGTCGTGGTTCGCCAGTGAACCGTAACGAACCTTCTTTCATTGGAATCGGGGATATGCTTAGCCTTACTACATAATTAATTGTTATTGCAGTTCTACGTTTTGGCATATACATTTTATCCTTTTTGGAGAGACCCACGTTGTCAAAAGCTGTTGACTTTTGATAATTCTTTTGTGATGCTGAAGGGTCCTTAACTTATCGCACAGCCACAATCATTAAACTTAACGAGTTGGTCACAGCAAATTGTCCGCAAGTATAATGAATAGTCGACTCAGATTATTTGTTACATGCATTGTACAAATTAATGTTTTGTTGTACCGTTTACGGAACTGAGAAGAATCGGCGTGTAGGCCATCCTATTGGATGGATTGCTTCATAGATGTTTGATTTAGTTTGATTTCACTGAACATAATCATTAAAACAAAACCTGTGACATTTTTTTTTAAATTAGTCTTTTTCAAAATAGATTTTTGCAGGCCTTCTGTTCTCTATCATCAGATATTCTGGCGTGTTTCCTATCTGGGTTAAAGGTGTTGCAAATTCTACCATGCTATAGTTCAACAGCTTCCATAGTAGCTACTTCTAAAAGGGTAGAGGCATGAAACATTTGGTAGTTGTTGCTGTTTAACTGACATAGGCAATTTTATACATTTGCGAAACCTCGTGATTGGCTGGTTGAATGTGGATCGGAACTGGTAACTACAATTAAGAAAACTACTCTTCACTTGGAGTTTGTTATAAAAGTGTTCTGCTGCTTTGACATAAATAGGAATTTCGTGCCTTGGAAATGCCTTGGAAACGTAGTTTTTCCGGTTGGAAAGTTGGCACGATGCATAGGTGGTGGAACCGGGGTTCGCATGGGCCTGCCCAAACACTTTTGTTTCTGGGGGGAGTGGCCTCCCATTTTTAAATTTCGAATTTTTCCTAATTATCGTAAGTTTAAGTAACACAATTAGTATTGGTTCCTGTGTTAAAGTAAATTATTTAATGAAAAAATGTTGTAGAATTTTGGCAGTACTGTGCTTTGTCGATATTATTTCTAATATATTATTTGTAACTTGGCAGTGAATTTGGTAGAATTTCGTAATTGTTTGGCAGAATACACCGTGCGCAGTCTGTCAACCAGCTATGAATTGCTTACCGTATTGGTGTTGATGAACATTGCTGCCAGGTGGTTTAATACAGCACAATTTTTCAAAAAAGTGTGTAATTTTACATACTTGTGTGCATGGGCGTCGGAAGGAATTTTTCCACGGGGGCCACTAGTGTATTTTCCAACAGTTTTTCTAGGGTACCAAAAGTGGTGCAATTTGTTTTTTACCACTCGAAACTAAGAAAACAGCCTCTTTTGCTGAAATTTTTAAATTCCTGCCCCTCTTCCGACACCCATGCTTGTGTGTAGGAAAAGTTCGTGCCACACCATTGGTGTAATTTCAAACGTTTCAACACCATTCTAAATAGTGAAATTTTACTGAATGTTATACGCAAAATGAAATATTTGACAGATCAATTTCAAATGTGTTTTTGTTTTTGCATTGGCAACGCTAAAGAGCTCTATTACATTTCTGCGTTGGCAACACAATTGTCATCCTTACGGACAACTAGCTAGTTGCTATATGTTTTGTCTTGTCTTCGCATTCCGTTATCTAATGCAGTTGTAGAATAAGTATTCAGTCATGATACTTCTGTGTTCAAGATGTGGAAAAGTTGTGATTTTGAATGTGTTTAAAACAGTCATCAATGTTGTTTCATTTTTGCTTGTTTTTTATGCTGTGTTCTCGATGTTTTTAACAGCCCAGTGACAACCCCGGCACACGGGCTCCTCGGGCTTCCCCCGAGTCTTCGATTATTATGTCGGAGAACGCGAGCTTGCTTGCTTTGTATATTTGTGCCATCACCAACGGTCCCACTTCACTAAGCTGTTAACTCGGGCTCTTTCCTTTGGGCCTTGTCACTGTTCATATATTTTCGTTCCATGTCTGGTCTTTCGCGTTTATGTTGCAGGTGACCTTAATAAAAAAATATCGTTCGTAGTAGGCGTCCTCACGACTTCGTTCGCTCGCACTTTACTCGGGCTCATCCGTTAGAGTCCCAGCTGTCGTATGCAGTTAAGTATGTTTCAAAACATAATTCATATCGGACTGAATGTTTTTTGAAGCAACGGATTTGTATAGAACATTGGATTTGAAGTTCAATCCAATGGACAGTTCCCATTTCGAAAATAATTTCAAACGAACGATAAATTGTCCAACAACTCGGGCTAATATGAATGAGCCAGGTAAGCGGAGAACTTACTGGCATTATCATTGGTCTGTGACGCACGTTACTCAACAATTGAGAAGTTATCATGAGAATTTCTCAATTATTGTTGCATAACATAACGTCACAGGGCAACGATAATGCCAGCCAGATGAAAGAAAATGGAAATTGCAGTGACTCAAGCGTCGAACGGTTTTATTCAGTCAGTCGGAATTAATCGTATGATGAGCCCGAGTGACGCTAATGACCTGGGTCGCCCCTGTAACAACCTATTTGAATTTCAGGTGGTTCACCGATACGTTTTCATAGTGTTGTATTATCGTCTAAAATAGTGTACCTTCATACGGTGTATATGTAATGACGTCATATTTCAATGTTTGTGACGTCACAGTTGCCAATTCAAACCACAAAAATTTGCTATAATTTGTTTGACGCGCGCTTGTGCCTCCCCCACTTTGAAAAAGATTCCGCCACCCATGGCACGATGATATGTACGAGCGCACAATTTTCCATTGGTGCAGAGCAACCGGGCACCTCAAACATAAAGTTAAGTTCGTGTTTGCTCGGGTACTTTGTTTGTGCAACACTTAAGACGCGGTCGTGACGCTGAAAGGCTGCCACAGTTCATTCGGTATTTGCGATAAACGAAATGTTTGCTGAGCGGTACGTAAGTTTATGTTTTTATGTGTTAAAGGTACTCAAACAACCTGGGTGATGCAAGGACGGTTGGAATTAAGAAACACTTGGTGGGAGGCTTCAGCTTAGGCCTGTTCTATTTCTCGATGTTCTGTATGTACGGCTTGTCGTTCTGGTATGGCACCACCGAAGTTCTTAATGGAAACATCGAGGTCGGGGACATGATGACCACATTCTTCAACATCCTTCTTGCAGCTTACGGCCTTGGAATGGTTGGTTAAATATATGTATATATATATATATATATATGGGTGGATATATATGATGTCTTCTGTTGGTATGTTGATGGCTTACCCAGCAGTTAACTGACAACACTGCGGGACCCAACAAATTAGCTTTTGAAGTATTAAACATGCATAAGTACTGATTGCAAGCCGTTTTTGGGTGAAAAAATGTCACCCTAATTTTTTGAAGCCAACATGTGGTTTTGTCTTGTATTGAAGTAAATCGATTTGGGGAAAACATGTTTTCCTGCACTGCAGGCGAAGTTACGTGTCGAGACGTTCTGCGTCAGGGAATGATGTGGAATGGAACGGAATATTCTACAAAATCTTCCATACTATTTCCATATTCTGCAAAATCTTCCATACTGTTTCCATTGCATACGGTAAACTTTCCATTCCCATCCATACAACAATTCTTCCATTCCATCTCCCACAGCGTTTGGATACTTGGTAGCTATACAGTCTACCAATACCTTAACTTAACACCTTCGAATATTTTAGAAAGTATGCTTCTTCCGGTCTGGCTAGTAGTCGAATATCTTCCCTACCAAAATATCAAGAAACACTTTTCTACCCGTGTATTTTGCCCTTCCAAACTAGAAACCTTACTCTCTGGCTCCTGTCAGGAAATTGTAGAAACATGCGTTCAGAAAACATTGAAAAACTCTTCGTTAGCCTTAGTTCCGCAGTAAAGATAGCAGTTTGACAAGGTGACGCCCATGCTGATACACCGTTTCAACATGCTCGACACGATATTATCCTTATTCGGCGTCATGTCTCAACACACGCACGACTAATTAACATCAAATAGAATTCCAAGCTTTCAAGCCTGTTGCTGTCAGCTGCCACATGGAAAGGTCACAGAAACCAATTACGATACTGACCATTCTTTTGAAACTCCTTATGATCAAGATCGCAGATTCGCACGGGGTGTACATTTTTCATACATACTCAGGTAACATGCCTTTGCAATGGCTTGCTTGTTTGTCAGGCTGTCGCTAAGAAGACGACTTGGCGAACATGAACGCAACATGAAAACGAGCAAATATGAAAGGTGTGTGGAAGTATGGAAAATTATTTCCATTCCGTTCCATACTTCAATAATTCCATATTCCATACTGATATTCCCTTTCCATTCCATCTGCCATAAATATTAAAATGAACAGGCTGACTTCCAAACGTTCGCTAATGTACAGTATTTCAGTTCAATAACTCTTTTGTTCCTGTTTCTTGTTTATGAGTTTTTCAAAACGTGGAACTATGTTGCTGATAAAAACCCGCATGCATGCTTGTGAATTCAAGCGATTTATAGATTTCGTCTTAATTGACAAAAGAGTCCCAAATCCTGACTCGCATAGGCAGTGGCGTACGAGGCCGGAGGGGGCGGCAGCCCCCCCGGCTTGAAACTTTCAGGGCAAGCGCAAGTTGCTCAAATATTTTGAATGGTAAAAGTATATTCAATACAGTGAAAAATACAGGGCAAACTCTATTTTTCAGGGCAAGCGCAAGTTGTCCAAATTCTGAATGACGAAAAATATATATTTAATACAGTGAATTCAGGGCACACTCTGTTTTTCAGGGCAAGCACAAGTTCTTAAAAATTCTGGATGATAAAAACTATATATTCAATACAAATTCAGGGCACAGTCTGTTTTACAAGGCAAGCGCAAGTTGCTCAAAATCCTTAAAGATAGAAACATTTAAATGAAGCTAAAATGTTCAGGGCAAACTCTGTTTTTCAGGGCATGCGCAAGTTGTTCAAAATTCTGAATGATAAAAACTATATATTCAATACAAATTCAGGGCACACTCTGTTTTTCAGGGCAAGCGCAAGTTACTCAAAATCCTGAATGTAAAAAGTATATTCAATACTGTGAAAATTTCCAGGGCACACTCTATTTTTCAGGGCAATCTCAATTTGCTCAAAAATCCTGAATGATAAAAAATATATATTCAATTCAGTGAATTCAGGGCACACTCTGTTTTTCAGGGCAAGCGCAAGTTGCTCAAAAATCCTGAAAGATAAAAATATTTCAATGAAGCGAAAATTTTCAGGTCAAACTCTGTTTTTCAGGGCAAGCACAAGTTCTTAAAAATTCTGGATGATAAAAACTATATATTCAATACAAATTCAGGGCACAGTCTGTTTTACAGGGCAAGCGCAAGTTGCTCAAAATCCTTAAAGATAGAAACATTTAAATGAAGCTAAAATGTTCAGGGCAAACTCTGTTTTTCAGGGCATGCGCAAGTTGTTCAAAATTCTGAATGATAAAAACTATATATTCAATACAAATTCAGGGCACACTCTGTTTTTCAGGGCAAGCGCAAGTTACTCAAAATCCTGAATGTAAAAAGTATATTCAATACTGTGAAAATTTCCAGGGCACACTCTATTTTTCAGGGCAATCTCAATTTGCTCAAAAATCCTGAATGATAAAAAATATATATTCAATTCAGTGAATTCAGGGCACACTCTGTTTTTCAGGGCAAGCGCAAGTTGCTCAAAAATCCTGAATGTAAAAAGTATATTCAATACAGTGAAAACTTTCAGGGCAAACTCTGTTTTCAGGGCAAGCGCGATTTGCTCACAAACCCTAAAAGATAAAAAATATTTCAACACAGTGAAAAAGTTAAGGGCAAGCTCTGTTTTTCAGGGCAAGCGCAAGTTGTTCAAAATTCTGAATGATAAAAAATCAGTGACGTGCCGTCAGGTGAGGCAAGGGAGGGAGTTCCCTCCCCTGCCATAATCATGAAATGTGGAAAACGAATTAGGCATCCAAAATAACAAATTGAATAAACATTTGTCCTTTCATGTTGAAAAGGTGCAATTATTGTATGATTCTAATCATTTTCATAGGCAATGCATCTGAATTTGCGTATTTCTTCTTCAAGTTAGGGGAAAGTCACGAAGGGAAGCAGCGACTGCTTGTGCCTCCTCTCACGGGGTGGCTTTCGCATTGAGCAGTTTGTCACAAACTGTGTTGGTGAGCGCTTGCCGTGCAATTACCTTCATGTAAGCTCTGAAAGTGTAACCTTCATGTCAGCTGCAGTGTAATGTTTGTATACAGTTTTAATATATGTACTGCGTCTATTATATGCTCTCGCATTCCATAGTCTGGCACTTACTTCACGTTGTGTATAATATACTGAATATGCAGCGTTATGCCTTTCAGCAGCTGGTCAGACATGTGGCTACAGTGCTAAGGCGGCGAAGGGAGGCAGCCAATATCTCCGCCCCAATGAAAACGTTTCATTGTTACGACATAGTAAGGCACTTCCATCGTGCTCATACAGCATCACTGGCGTGACCTACAAGCCGCGTTGGGGAAAATGGAAAATTGCTATGAAAATGTGTGGACTACAGAAGGATTTTGTGACATGAAATATCTACCAAGAAGCCTAAGCAGATATGCAAGGTCAACAAATCACATTCAAAACCAAACTGCTTTGAAAACGTTTGAAAGCACAAGGACCGACTTTGGATTTGAACCAACAACGGAGACTAAATATCAGCGTTCACAATAAGGGAAAACCGAGAGATTTTGAAAGACCTCATTAATGTAAATTGCTTCCTAGCCAAACAACAATTAGCATTTCGTAGTAACGATGAGAGTTCGACCTCTTCTAATCGTGGCAACTATGTGGAACTTTTACATACTCTTGCTGCGAAAGATGAAAAATTAACTAGGCATTTAGAGACATCTACTGTGTTTTCTTGCTTCTCAAACATAATTCAGAACAATTTAATTGAAGCAATAGGGCATGTGATTAGATATGATATAAAGGAGATAAGTGCAGCCCCATTTGTTGCTGCATAAGTAGACGAGTCAACGGATGTCACAAACAAAGCTCAGATCTCTGTCATCATGTGGCTAAAAGCGAGGGGCTTGTGAAGTGAAGGAAGCGTTCTTGGGATTTGATGATGTGAGTAATGACAGACGAGCCACCACTGTATTTTTTCAGTTGTCCTTCCTGTTTCCATTTATTCATGTTTGTTTATTTTACATGGCGTACAGCCAGTATTATTTAGTCATTCTGTGAAGTAAATTGGTTCGTGTTGTTGCGCACTAGTGCGCGGAGTTAAACCTGCGGCGCTGTATGCAGACATGTTGACATAGTTGCTTCATTCAAGCTTCCAAGTGTGGATGTGCGTTTGGGGGCGAATGAAGTACCCGGTGATGTTGTCCGTGTGAGGCGGTCATCTTCTAGTAAGAAAATGGGAGGTGTGTTTCATCTCCCGAGGTGTAATCTTCGGTAGAAGCGGGCTTCACGAGCGTGCAGATTGCTTGGCCCCTTTGAGTGCGGCGGGCGCGTCTTTAAGTGCCTTGCTCAAGCGCACAGCAACGATAACGCAGGAAGGTGCAGGGAGTCAGACACTTCGATCCGGAACTGTAACTTTCAACTTTTACGTTGCGCCATTGAATTCGAGTAGATATTTGCATCAATAAATGCTATTACCGTAAAGTTTCTTGTCTGAGAGAACACAACATGCAAGGAACTTCGCCCCCTTGAGTTAACAAGCAAGGTACTGCAGAATTTGCCTATAACGACATCTCTAGGGGATTGCATAAAGAACGTTATTGGCGAATTGACGTTATAAGCGCATTGAAATGCTAGTAAAAGATGCCGTCGGGACCGAACAAAATGTAACGTTATAGGAGAATTGACGTTACAGACGAAGCCGTTTCAAACGAATTCAACTGGATAGAACAGATTTACAAGAGGTTTCAGGCTCCATTCGAATTAAACTAAAAAAGTTGGTTTCAGGGCAAATTATTATTTTCAGGGCAATTTTTTCCGCCCCCCCAGTAAAATGCCTTCCCGTACGCCTATGCGCATAGGTATGTTGTCGCAAGTAGAATGATCACAGCTAGTGCAGTTTCACAAAGTCTTGGAAACATTACCATAGCCGCTCACCAATACTCTTCCAAAGTTTTACTCTCAGATTGCATTTTAAGAACACGATTTGAACGAGTTCTATAAAATCTTCTTTCATCGCCACGTCAACTGACATTTTGTTCAATTTGAAGGACTATTATAGATTCATAATCCATTCTTCAGAAGTTTTCATCTTCCCCATGTCATAATATCTATCAAATGGCGTTGACAGCGCTTCCAAATGAGCCACAAAATTTACACAAACACTAGGCATCAAACTCGAAGATTCATTGTCATGGACTATTTCTTAATGGAAAAAGTGATAGAAAATTTAAGTAATTCCCTATTTTCACTGGCCGACATCACAGACACAACATAATTTGACAGCATTCAGTTTTTCATAGCTATTCAATATGTTTATATTTTTGCCTTTTCAGTGATAAACTGAGATCATTCATACGAGTGAATGTGTCACTCAGATACGCTAAGATTTGGTTTAATTCTTGCAATTCCAACTCTTCAAGAAGCACGTTGAAACCCGCCCACGTAAGAGCCACTGGAGGTCTGCGTGATTACGTAAAAGTGTATGTTCATTTCCAGGATCTTCATAAAGTTACTAAGGCGTTGATTCAGAGCACAACCCTTAATCCAGTTGATAGTCTTTACGGAAATATCAGCGAGTTTCGTTAATTTTGAAGGCAAGGTATTTGATGCCAAAGCATGACGTTGAAGAAAACAGTGAGTACCTTGCAAGTGTGGAATCTCCTCTTTCATCAGTGCAGAAAACCCAGGTTTATTTCTCAGCATAACAGGAGCGCCGTCAGTGCGCACTGCACAGAGCCAATACTTTGAATATCCGATGCATGTTTTGCAAAGAAGTCTTCCACAAATTGAAACAAATCTTTTGCTTTGATGGTTGTTTTCAGCTCTTCATAGAAAAAGAAGTTCCCTTTTACGTTACCATCATGGGTATACCTCACCTCACCAGTGCATTAGTTGACTGCAATTCGAAACATCAGTAGTCTCGTCTAACTGGAAGGAGATTTTCAAAGGACTAGCCTACATACGTGAGATAACTTGTTCCAAAATATCTTAACTCAAATCAGCATTTCGACTCTGAATAACACTATAGCGACACTACTTGGAGCGCCTTTTTTGCTTCATTTCCGAGAATAGTTGTAGCCATTCTAATGCACACGTTTTAATAATCTCTTCTTGAATAGTATGATGTTTCTTAGACTTTGCTACTTCAAACGTCACTTGGTATATGGAGCCATCAGCAATGCTGTTTGTCAACATATACAAAATTTAATTTTAGAAGGGTTGCTTGACGATCAAAACGGGCTCTATAGTTTGCAAGGATCTTACATCATAGCCCACAGCATCAGACTATCCTGGAAAAAAATTATCTTGTCACAAAAAATAATGCCAATATCTAGTTCGTTCGATCAAAAACTACTACAAGCTCGTAAACAAGGAGAACAGAGTGCAGTCAATGTTTACGCAAATAACTAATATTGTGACACATTGGTTAGAACTAACCTACGTTTTTGTATATATACATTGCAAAATTAAACAAAAATGTTGCAGGAGAGTAATAAATAGATCAGTTTTCTCTATTAAGGAGATTTTTCGCACCCTCTGGAAATGGACTGATGGCTCGCACCCCTGGTTGGAAACCACTGGTCTACAGCTAAGGTTGCCAGACGTCCTTGATTGCCAAGAATTGTCCTTGAATTTGCTATCAAAACGCGTTATGTCCTTGATTCTTGAAAAACATCTTGTTGTCCTTGAATATTATCCGGCGTCCTTGAAAATTCTTGACTGTTTTTAAAATTGTTCAATTATTTGATTATGTTGAACATTCAAGAATGAAGAATAAAAATTGTAAATGAACAGAGCAATGTGTAGATTTGTTCCATCTTGAACAGTTGTGTACTGAAGAGTAAATTATTGAAGAAAGGTTGTGTGGCCACAGCACGTTTTGTTTATTTTTCAATTTCGGACATGGTAAACATAGCTTGACTTGCCCATACGTGATTAAAGCTTTCTGAAAACAGTCCACCGTACCCAGTGACGTGCAGAGGGGGCGCAAACGGGGCAACGGCCCCGGGCATCTAAAGCAAGGTAGGCATCCAAAGAGTGAAACTGCAAGAATTAAAATGCTGTAGCAAGATGATTTTTCCTATTGTAAGGCTACTAACGCATATTGCATGGATTAAAGTTTTAGAAACTTGTGTTCTTTGTCTACACTGGTTTTTACGTACTCAAACGCCAGTAATTCTCACATTCCTCAATACCAGTGTAGCGTTTCCGTCGCAGGAACCTATGTTGAGGTTTGGGGTGTTGCCCAGCGTAGAAGTTGCTTGCGAAGAATGCTGTTGTTGCATGCAGAGATGCTGGTTTCCCCAAACGCTACCAATGAGGCAGCCTAGTCGTTGTATGAGTACTGTTCTAACTCCCGACTAAAACTGCCTGACATTTCAAGTTGCCAAGCCGAAGCAAGGCGTTTGGCTCTCACCACTTGATAG
>Ga0210059_1012229_pt1 | contig 13013 bp, 12 predicted proteins | sample Ectturendosymbi2_FD_188042 | JGI IMG/M metagenome (GOLD analysis project Ga0210059, IMG submission 188042) | Ecteinascidia turbinata endosymbiont from Florida, USA - Sample 2 (SPAdes) (version 2) | ecosystem: Host-associated > Tunicates > Ascidians > Unclassified | place: Key West, Florida...
CCCCCCCGAAATGAAGAGCTGGTTGGGACCGTGGATTGGATGTGTTTACGTGGCAACCACGAAGTGCACAGAGCTAATAAAGCCCTGAACCAACTTCGGTTTGCTTTTTTGTCTTAGCCTACTTGTCAACTTTTTACAACTGCGGCAGATCTTTTGCAGTCGTATTGAATATTTTTTCTTTCTCTGACAGAGAGAAAGTATTAGGAGATGCTTTCGATAGGCATTGTTGGGCTGTAGCACACATATGTCAAACTGGTGGCCCGCGGGCCAAATGTGGGCTGCGAAACTTAAATTTTAAGCCTCAGCCTACTTAGCTCTTTTGGAACAGTAGTGGTTTATACCTGTGTATAAAGGCGAATGATGGTCTTTGTCATGTTATAACTTTGTCTCTCTTTCTAAAAGATATTCAGTTTTCAGGGTCCTTTCACTGCAACATAACAATTATTACGTCACAGTCATGCTGGTTACGAATTAACGTAGTTGATTGTGGAAGAAAACTTGAACTTAGGAAAACTTGATCGAAACAATTTACATGCTTCTGTGCGCCAGTGTGCACCCCCATACGGTTTATTTTGTTCTTTATTTTCTTCTCTTAGCTGTTCACCCCAAAATTTGATGTTAGAATGCTTTCATTTCTCTCCCACTGTCAAATCTCTGTATGCTGGTGAGTAAAGGGCATTGTAGTCGGGGCGTTGTTAAAGTGTTTTGCTCCTCTCAGTGTTCATTGTGTGCTAACACATATTCTGTAATGCGCTATCCGCTATGGCTACGCATTTTTGTACTCTTGTATTATTATTCGATTGTGCTTGTGAAATGGACCACGAGTCTGCGATAAAATTAAATATACATTATTTAGTTACATACACACGCTAGTTTGAATGTGCAACAATGTGTTCAGTATGTTTGCAGGTTTTTGCGGTCATGCAGACATAAAACACATTTAGACTGTCTTAACAGTTACAACTGGCCCTTCGAGGGAAAACATAACGCTGATATGGCCCTCAGTGAAAATGAGTTTGACAACCTGCTACAGCAGGGGTTCTTAACCTGGGGCCCATGAACCCCTAAGGGGTCCATGAAGGCGCTCTAAGGGGTCCGCTTGATTGGTCACAACTGTGATTATATATGCACCACAACTACTCCAGAAAAAGGGAATATTACTGATGTCGTAATAGAGTGAACCTAAAACTGTACACGTGCAAGCTGAATTTTGTGCTTTAGAAATATTTAAAAGATTGATAACCAAGCAAGGTAAATAAATTAGAAATTTTAGCCATTGAGAAAATGTCAAAAAAGAGGAAGTACAGTGAAAACTATGTAGCTTTTGGTTTTACCTTCAACACTGATAGCGATGGCAGTTAAAGACCGCAGTGTTTTCTGTGTGGTAAAGTCCTTGCCAACGCAAGTTTGAAACCAGCAAAACTGATGAAGCACCTCACATCTATTCATCCTAAAAATTCGCTGGATAGTGTTGAATCTTTTCGTTGTGAGAAGGCTCGATTTGAGAAAGGTAGGGCTTTGCCAAATTTCGGATTCATCAAGACACAGAAGCCTTGCCTCGAAGCATCATATAAGGTTGCTTACCGCATTGCCAAGGAAAAGAAACCACATACGATCGGAGAGACATTGGCAATACCGTGTGCCCTGGAAATGACTGAGCTGGTTTGTGGCACAAAATATAGGAAGAAACTTGAGGCCGTTCCTTTGTCAAATGACACCATCAACTCTAGAATTACTGACATTTCTAATAATATTCTGGAACAAGTAATGGAGGAACTGAAAGCTTCTCTATTTCCATTTCGCATTAAACTAGATGAAAGCACAGATGTCTCTCAGTGTGCGAAGATTCTTGCATATGTTCGATATATGCACGCCGATGCAATTAAAGAAGAATTCCTATTTTGCTAGCCTCCTTCTGAAACTACTAAGGTTGCAGACATATTACAGATGGTAAATAATTTCTTTGCCAAGCAGGACTTCAACTGGAAGAGAATTATTGGTAGTTTATGTACCGATGGAGCGCCTGTAATGCTTGGTAAAACCTCAGGATTTTCCGCTTTGGAAAAGAAAGAAGCTCCTCACATTATTGTGACTCACTGCTTTTTGCATCGACATGCATTGGCATCAAAAACTCTATTATCAACTTTACAAGAGATATTGTCTACTTCTGTGAAGGTCGTCAACTTCATCAGAGCACTAGCTTTGAACCATCGTATATTCAAAAGCTTTGTCAAGAAATGAGTGCGCAACATGAAGTTCTTTTGTATCATACAGACGTTCGCTGGCTTTCGAGAGGTCAAGCTTTGGGTTTGATGGAAACTGAGAAAGGAAGTTTCATTTTTGAAGGGAAAAACAAAATGCTCTCTCAGTGCAATTTGACTGTAAGGAGTTTCTCTATGGCTTAACTTAGCCTACTTGGCAGATATTTTTAGTCACCTGAATGAAGTAAACCTGTCAATTCAAGTACCAGATCTAACAATCATAGATGTTACCGAAAGATTGCAAGCTTTTCCAGCAAAGCTTCCTTTGTTGAAAGGAGATTAGAGACAGACAACTTTCCTAACTTCCCAATGCTGGAGGAAGTGATCTCTCAAAGCCGAATCGATAATACTGAAGCCCTGTCTCCCTCCCTGCGCTGAAATATGTGTGAAAATTTAGATAGATGGCAGCAGTCTTTCAAAAGTTATTGCTCAGATGATCTGAATTTTGAATTGTGGATTTGCAATCCATTTCTTGCAGATGTAGATGCTGTTTGTGATGACGATCTGGCAAAAGATGACCTCATTAAGTTGAGGACAATGCAAATGCTAAGAAGCGATTTCAACTCAAAGAAAGTAGCAGAATTCTGGTGTTCCTTGACACAAGCTTATCCTCGCCTGGTAAAGAGAGCCATGGTTGCTCTTATTCCTTTTGCTACAAGCTACCTCTGTCAGTCGGGATTTTTGGCTCTTCTTGCTATCAAAACAAAACAACGAAAGAGGTTGGATGTTGAGGACGACATGCGTGTTGCCCTGTCGAAAACCATCCCACAGTTTCACGTTCTTGTTGAAAAAAAGCAACAACAACCTTTGCATTGAAATAAACTCTTAAAAACTAATTTGTGCTAAACTTATTTTACAAGTTTTCTCAGCTGTTTCAAACATTTTCTTTCTGATTGTTTTTTTACTAGTGTTTTACGAAAGTTTTCCTTTCTGATTCATGTTAAAGCAAAGGTTCTGCGTTTTTGTTGTTGTGAAATTTAGTTAATTCTGCACTGGATTTATTATCGACTGAATTCGTTTACTTTAATTACTAAATGCTATGTTTAGTCTACAAACCATTTGACTTCTAGTACTTTGATTACAGCTAATTCTGGCAATTGCAGTCTGTTTCTTCTAAATCTAAACCAAAGGGGTCCATAGCTTTCAAAAAAATATTTAAGGGGTCCGTGAACCACAAAAGGTTAAGAACCCCTGTGCTACAGTGTAGCAGAATGAACGAAAGTCGAGATTAGCGTTGTAGGCCTATCTGATTAGCAGTGAAATGATGTACCGCCTTCCTGCCGATTTTATAGCTATATGTATATTTCCTAGATTTGCTATTTTTTATTGTCAAGTTTTTTTATTGTCAAGTTTTTTATAATTTCCATGTTTTTACGTTAAACTGATTTTTCACAACTGTTCCGAATTTCCGTTTTAGCTCCCTGACTAAGAGATTCACAACACCTGAGGTCGGTTAAAAAACGCAGAAAGGTGGTAAAGGCTAGCAGCACGTCAAAGTAGCTGATCAGCCATGACGCATTACTTACTCTCTGTACAGAACTCTTATGAGCAAAACTTTTTCTCAAGAGAGTTCCAAGGCATTTCTGAACTTTACAAAGTCAGCATTACACAGAAAAAAAAACTCATCAGCGTGTTTTAACAGACTGCTTTGAAAAGAACTTCGAATAAAAGACCTCGTTTTGTTTGGCTTCAGTAGTTAGGGAAGAGGTTTTCAGGCCTTGTTAGGGACTTTGATAGGCAGCGAACCTGTAACTGTCAGCACCCGGGCTGTCAGCATGTGGTTACAACTTGCACTTCCTCGGACGGGATCAGCGCAGCGACCCTTCAGAAACCTTACAAGCCTTGACTTGTCATCCCCCAGTTGTGATTTTGTCGTACTGTCAGCAACGTTATGAGGCTGTCATTTGCTTAAGTCTACCAACCAACCCTGGACAGTCAGCATGCGGGGGTAACTTGCACACCCCCTGGGACGCAGTGGTCACGGTGAGTCTGCAGAAATGTTATAAGCCTTGGGCTGTCACCTAGCGGTTATGGTTTTGTACGTCGTACTGTCACTAGAAGTTTTGAGCCTGTCAGCATGTGCCTAAGTCTTCCAAGAAGACCTGGACGGTCAGCATGCGGGGGTAACTTGCACCCCTTCGGACGCGGTTCCCACGGCGTTCATGCAGAAATGTTACAAACCTTGGGCTGTCACCTAGTGGTTATGGTTTTGTATGTCGTACTCTCGCTAGAAGTTTTGAGTCTTCAAGCAAAAAAGGTTAAGTAGCCTCGAGGTATTGGAGTTTGAAATAAATAGACGTATTCTTTATCACATAATTCATTTCGCGTCGGAAACTTGTAAGTAATAGCAAACTCCAGTCAGCTTTAAAATGCAGAGCTGTTCAATTGTGATTCACCAGTTGGTCCTGACTTGAGAAATTTTGCATCTTGCTTTGAAACTTTCAACAATTGGCCACATGAAAATCCATCACCTGAGAAACTCGCCGAAGCTGGATTGTACTTTTGTGGTGAAAGGGACAAAACCAAATGTTTTTATTGCGATGGTGGTCTTCATAACTGGAGCCCTTCTGACGATCCGTGGCATGACCATGCGAGATAGTATCCGACTTGTACATTTCTTCTTTGATGCAAAGGGGTGGATTATGTTCATTCTGTAAATAGTGAAAATCCTCATCAGTTTTGGTCTCTGTCTAGAAAGTTACAACTTCCAATTCCAGCGGGAGTTCGCTTGACAAGGTTTGTACTGCTCTGTATTTGTTGCTGGTTGTTAGTTCTGGTTTAACCTTACCTATCATTTTGTGTGCAGTGCAGCGTCTCAGGATTCTGTCTTCGCGTCCGAAAAAAGAGTTGAAGTGAAACACCAAGACTCACAGCCTTCTTTATTGTGCAAGATCTGTTATGATCAAGAAATGAACGCTTTGTTTTCACCTTGCAGACACATTTGCGCTTGCTTACACTGTGCTGCTCGAGTTGATAAATGCCCGATTTGTCGTGTGCCTGTACATAAAATGAAAAATGTGATCTTGTCGTAATCGTTCATGTCAGTTATCGTTCATTTTTTTAACAATGGACTACGTTTCGCACATCCGTTTACTTGTGTTGTATCTGGTCCAACAGGTAGTGGAAAAACTGAGTTTGTTGCAAAGTTAATTGAAAATATTTCTGACATGATGGTTCCTGTACCGAAGAAAATTTTATGGTGTTACGGAGAGTGGCAGAAACGCTTTGAAAAAAAAACAAGCAGATTACAAGGAACTGTTCCCAATGTTTGTCTTTGACGTGACAAAACAGAGTGAAAAACTCAAAAACTCTGTGACTGACATTCAGATAAAGGCTCAGTTCTCAGCAAACGTAGTAGCAAACACAGAAGCTTTTGCAGTTGTCATCAGTGATAAAAGTCTCATTTTCCAGAGTGATGGGCAGAAAATGCGTGTTGAATATTAAGTTAAAAAAATTTATCATAATATAAATGAAAATCTCGAGACCAACGATGATTTCAGTATTGAAAGAAAATACCAACGGGCTCACTCATATGAATCGGAAACAAATGTGGAAAATCATAGAAGAAAAATGGCTGCTTGATCAAGCTCTTGAACTTACGAAAGGTGTTAAACGGAAAGTTGGTTCTGGAAGGGTTTCAAGAAAATGAGTTGAGGTTGTTGAGCTTGAAACAAATGAAACAAAATATTTTCCAAGTTTATTAGAAGCTTCCAAGTATTATAGGAAAATTAAAATTTATTTCATATACAACAATGGAACAGTTTGGGAGAATAAAAAGATTACTATAATTTATCATTAATTTGTTATTTCCACAAGAAATCTCTCTCCCATTCATGGGAGAGAGAATTTTTTGTTGGTCTTGATAAAATTTTTTAGGTTAAATAAAAATTTTACCTTATAATAAATGGTTACTTTGAAATATTTGATAGATGTTGCAAAACGGAAAAATATTCGAGGTTATTTAAAACTTCGAAAAGAAGATCTGCAGACGCTTCTGAGAAATCGTCTTCCTCGAGATGTTTTTGAGAGAGAAATTACAGGAAGAGGTGATGATTTCTCTAGAAGTTTGCTTGATAAAGACATTCCTGAATTGAGTCAAAAACCACTTCAACCAACACAACATGTTCCTCCTCCTCCAAGAAGAGAAGACGTAACACAAAAACTGAGAAGATGGGGAAACTGGCTGTTACGATTTGTTCCTGAACCTGTGAAAAGACCAATCAACAATGCTTTTGATACCTTCAAGAAAAAAGTCATGAGTTTGTTTCCAAAACAACAATTAAAGTTTGAAGAAAGTAAAAAATCAGCTTTGCAGGGATTCACAACACACCATACAATGAAAGCACCAAAAAATCAAAAGTTTGATCCCAAGATGTTTTTGTCGGTGGTCAAACAAAAAGCTTTGGAAAAATTCAAACCACAGACAACGGTAAGACTTGTTCTGAAAGCAAGGATGGAAAAAGTTTCACCGACGGACGGGAGTTCAATTGTCGAAGTTCGTAATTTCCAATCCAAAACAGTGATTGTCTTAGAATCCACCAACTTGAACGAATTGTGGATAGAAATAGTTGAACAAATTTTAGAAAACATATCAGTTTTTCAAATGAACGGGTCTGGCTGGACATTTCACTCGATTGTGAGTCTTGATATTCACACTGAGAAGTATAAGCCTTTGAGAGGTGGTTCGTGGGTTCCGACTCCAAAATTTCTTGCAAATAAAAAAGCTCTGATAAACATGAAGTTTCAAAGTGAAAAGAAAAACAAAGAGGACAATCAATGCTTCAAATGGTGTATTGTAAGAGCTTTGAATCTTGTACAAATTCATCCTGAACGAATAACAAAGCAATTGGAAGAATAAACAAAAACACTCAATTTTGATGGATTAGCATTTGCAGTGAGTTGGAAAGGGATTGATAAATTTGAAAAACAAAATCCTAAAATTTCGGTGAATGTTTTCGGTTATGAAGAAAAAAATATTCATCCTTTGAGGATTTCAGAGATGACTGCAAGAGAACGTGAAGTAAATCTTCTGTTGCTTGAGGACAAACGTTACGTCTTAATTAATGATTTAACAAGGCTTTTGACGAGTCAAATGACAAATCATGAAGAAAAAAGTTTTTTTTCTGTTTGAGATGTTTGAATTCTTTCACAAAGAAGGAAGTGTTAGACAGACATCGAGAATATTGTGGGAAACATGACTTTGTGAAAATTACAATACCTGAAAAAGGTTCAATTCTCGAGTTTGAAAACCACAAGCATTCGATGAGAGTTCCCATTGTGGCTTATGCAGACTTTGAGTGCATGACAAAACCAATTCAAAGTTGTCAACCAAATTCAGAACACACATATACAGAACAATATCAAAAGCACGAACCTTCTGGATTCTGCTTTCATATTGTCTGTGATGGGAAAAAACTGGAACCGGTTTTGTATACAAAACAACCTGATGATGAAAACGTGGCTGAAATATTTTGTAAAAGACTTTGGAGCGAAATTGAAAAAGTTTGGTCTTCTGAAGTTAAACCAATGGTAATGACAGATGATGATAAAATCGACTTTGACAGTGCAAAACAATGTTGGATTTTGTCAAAAAGATTTTACTGAGAAAGATAAAAAGTTCGTGATCACTGTCATTTTACTGGGAAATACAGAGGTGCTGCTCATCAAAAATGTAACGCACTTTTCAGGAAACCAAAATTTGTGCCTGTGAAATTTCATAATCTCTCTGGTTATGATGTTCATTTGTTTGTTAAAAATCTAAACATGATGGGAGAAGGTGATATTGAATGTATTCCAAATACTGAAGAGAAAGCCATCAGTTTCTCAAAAAGTATTTATGATGATGAAAAGAAATTCAAATACAAAATTCGGTTTGTCGATAGTTTCAGGTTCTTGCCAGCAAGTCTTGATAAACTTGCGGGAAACCTCGAACCAAACCAATTTAGACATACGAAAGAAACATTTGGTGATGAGTGCGATCTCTTGCTAAGGAAAGGTGTATTTCCTTATCATTGGTTCGATTCTTTAGAAAATTTGATGAAACAAAACTTCCACCAAAAGAGGAATTTTATTCAAAATTGAATGATTCTGAAATAAGTGATTTAGACTATGAGCATGCTCAAAAAGTTTGGAATCATTTTGGAATGAAAACTTTCCGTGAATATCATGATCTGTATCTCAAAACAGATTTTCTTCTCCTGACAGATGTCTTTGAAACTTTCAGACGTCTTTGTATGGAAAATTATGAGCTGGACCCTTGTTGGCATTACACCATGCCTGGACTTGCTTTGGATGCAAGTCTCAAGAAGACGGGAGTTCAGCTTGAACTGTTGAGTGACATCAACATGTTGTTGATGATTGAAAAGGGAATTCGCGGTGGAGTCTCAATGCTTTCAACACGATATTCCAAAGCTAATAACAAGTATATGAAAAATTTTGATCCAACTAAAGAATCAAAGTTTATTCAGTATTTGGATGCCAACAACTTGCATGGTTGGGCGATGTCGCAACCACTTCCTCTCAACAACTTTGAGTGGATAAATGAAAATGACCTGTCAAATTGGAGACAATTTTCAGATCGGGAGGGGAAAGGTTGCATTCTTGAGGTTGATTTGGAGTACCCAAAAGAACTTCATAATCTTCACAACGATTATCCTCTCGCACCAGCGAGAGTTGTTGTGAATAAAGTTGAGAAGTTGATTCCAACTCTTAATGATAAGAAGAACTATGTTCTTCATCACAAAAATCTCAATCAATATCTTGATATGGGTTTGAAACTTACGAAAAGCCACCGCGGAATTTCATTCAACGAAGAAACTTGGTTGAAACCATATATCGAGTTGAATACTCAATTGCGAACAAAGGCAACAAACGATTTCGAAAAAGATTTTTTTAAACTGATGAACCATTCAGTATTTGGAAAAACTATGGAAAATATCCGAAATCGTGTTGATGTCAGACTTCGAACAAGTGAAAAATCTGCGGAAAAGCTGGTTCGGAAGCCAAATTATGAACGAACTACAATATTCAATGAAAATCTCATCGCCGTTCATATGAAGAAAACGGAACTTGCTTCCAACAAGCCAGTTTATCTTGGAATGTCGATTCTCGATATCTCAAAGACTCTCATGAATGACTTTCATAATAATTACATGAAAGTTAAACACGGAGACGACTGTAAACTTCTGATGACTGATACAGATTCACTAATGTATGAAGTAAAAACGGAAGATTTTTACAAAGACATCAGAGAAGATATTCAGGAAAGATTTGACACCTCGAATTTTCCACAAAACCATTCTTCAGGAATTCTGAGAATGAACAATAAGGTTCCTGGCAAGTTCAAGGATGAATGTGGCGGGGAAATCATCTCAGAATTTTGTGGACTTCGAGCAAAATTGTATGCTTTCAAAAAAGATGGAGAAGGGGAGAAACGATGCAAGGGGGTAAAGAAACCCGTCGTTTCAAAATCAATCCATCTTGAGGATTACAAGCGATGCTTGTTCACTAGAAAAGAAAAACATCGAAAGATGAATGTCATTTGTTCACGAGAACATGAAATGTTCACTGAGAGTGTCAACAAGATCGTTCTCTCTGCCAATGACGACGAGAGAATAATTCAACCTGACAAAATAAAAACTCTAGCTCACGGTTTTCGAGCATGAGGGGCCCTAGGAGGATGGGAATAGGGGCAAACTGGGGACATGAGGGAAACTGGCAAAGGGGCAAAGGGCTTCAGCTGAACGGGCCAAAGGCCTGGAAGAGTGCTTGTGACGTGGGGCATTAATGATACGCTTGACTGATAAAATGGGCATTTTTCCAGCGGTGAATATAATAAACAAACAAAGAAATAGAAAAAGTCCAAGCAGTCCTTGAACCTACAGTTCCTATCTACTGTAGGTTACTTCTCCAACGTTTTGATTGAAATCCTGTTCACTAATGGTTGAAAACAGTCTTTTGCTAAACTCCCCATCCCAAAATTAACTCTCCACAATAGTGCTGCTTTTTGTCTTCGGCAAAAGCTTCGCAGAGATTTCCCTGAAAATCTAACTTTCTAACATTATATACACGAACATCATTAAATTATGCGCTGTCTGTTTCTGAATATGTGATAACCAACGTTACAGCAAAGCCAGTTACATTTCTGCATGGAACAAATCATGGTTGTGCTGTGGTCTCTCACATGTGCAGCTGTAATACTCTCACCGTTACAAGAAAATAACCTTTCTAACAGTATACCACACAGGGTAAAATCTCGGACAGAAGTAGTTAAGTATCTTTCACGACCTCTAGAAATTTGAAAAATGCTAAAAATATTTTATCGCAGCTAAAATTTATAAACTTACAGCATCAGTGATACCACACCAAACTCTGTTTCAACATCAACTTGGCTATATGTGGCCTACCATCTAACATGAAAAGCTTTTCACACAAAACGTGACAAACATCACTTTTATTTGTGAAACCTCTCCCAATACAAAACCTAAAGAGAAAAAAGTGGGGGGACATGGCATATTGTGTGTCCCCCGTCTGAAAAAGTGGAGAGGACACGTCCCCCATGCCCCCACCAAATTGCGCCCATGGTAGTGTGGACTTCATACCGCCGAATAAACTGTCATTGCAACAGTTAAGTCAATTTATCGGTATTAAGTTGCTGACATCAGGTTTTCTAGAAATTCCAGGGCGAGGCAAATGCCCGTTTTGCCCCCACCTGTGGACGCCCATGTTCTAGTGCAAGTTTCAACTTTTTACTGGTGACATTGGTGTTGGCGGAAATTCGTAGTCTCAAAGTGGTTATAGGCTGATTCACACCTGTGTTTGCTGACCCGGTAGAAGCAGATTCATCGCCATGTGAACAGCATTGTGGGTGGTTTCAAACTTGTCTGGGAGGTTTCAGAGTATTACACAATGAATTGGAAAATTATTTAACCGGGAAGACCAGAGTTTGAGATTGGTGGTATTCATTGTGAATTTAGGGGTTAGCCCACCTGCTTCCACTTCTGTTGAAAAGGTCACAACTTGTTTCATAACCTGAACAGGTGGGATCGATGTTTTTTTTTCTTCACATCAGCAGTTCAATGTCGAAATATGTGAAACGGCAACACTTGACTGAAATTCTACTTTCATTAGTGGTGTTAGATATATTTTGGGGCAATATGTTTCAGGCCCAGTGTTAATCTATCATGCAATTGTGACATCGTTTATAACGATAATCAGCAGAGCGGCCTAAAATGGGAGTAATGTAATTGTATGTCTTTCATTCAGGTTTTGTTTTTGGATTGTCGCTTAAGTAACAATTAATGTTTTGTTTGTAATTGCACAAGCTTCGTCTGGAAACGTGATTGGTATGTAGCTATGTTTAGACTTCTATTGATTAGACTTCTATCGTGGGACTTGAGTTAACACTTCCAAGTGGAAGAAGAACATTTTACTTCTAGCCAGTCGGTAATACGTTGCAGACATTGTTTTTTTTCTGATCTACGGATATCCAAAACAGTGTCAAACACTAGCGAGCAGCATGGTTTAGGGTAATTTCTTAAAATACTTTTTGTCGATATTAGAGATTGTTGGGACACCAGCAGTGGTTTCAGTTACGTGGAGCTTATGAAAAGGAGGCCTATTTTTGGGAACCACTTCAAACGTTTTCAGAATTAATGAATATGTAAAGCGTTTATAAACAAGTTGTTCTCTGAAAGATCACATTGTTCGGCCAACAAAAAATCCACTTTCTTGGCTCACCAAAGGTCACCGCTTTTGTGTGATACCCAACAATTGTAGCCGGCAACCTTAGGTATTTAAAAAGATGAGAATTTTTGGCGGCCCCTATTTGACTGCCCCCCCCAAACGCCTGATCTGGATCCGCCACTGCACAAAGCAATGGTGTTCAATCGCAATGAAGAAATAGCTGTGCTGAGTTATTTGCGGCAATGGGGCTTTCCGAACATGAAATGGTTCAAGTTGCCTCCAACGTTATACCATTCTGCTCTGATCACAAGCGTATGGAGGGGGGCACTACGCCATCCCCCCCTCAGACTCTAAAAATTAAAAAATGTATAAAACAGTAGGCTATTCGGCAGTGCAGGAGAGATGTGGGACCAATGAGCCATTTTTCACATTTCAGGTCATAAGTCACAAAGTTTAGTTAGCAAAACTCCACAAAGTAGCATGAATAATAATCATCTCTCCCTCTATCCACATACAAAAAATCAGTAGGGTATAATTTCAGGAATTGGCTGAAATTTTGACTTGAAAAAAAATTTTTTTGGCTCATTGGTCCCACATGTTGAATTGAATTGAAATGAATTGAATTTATTGACAAACAGCCAATGAAGGCAGGCCAAGGCCTGAAGAAATCATTGGCAATGCGAAGATTAACACAGAAGAAAAATAATGCACATACACAGAAATAAAACAGCACAAACAGAAAACGTATTAAACGGTGAGGTTATATTAAAAGGGTGGATTTTTGGACAAGAACAGACACGTTTGTTTAAACAAGCGTAAGGACGGATTTTTAGACAGCTTAGGGTGTCCAAAAAGAAGTATTTTGACCAGTTCAGCTCGATTCAGTGCAGCAAACTCAGAGCGGGAAAACACATTTTCCTCAACAAGAATCTTAGAGACATTTGTGGTTAACATTTGGCGTGACGTACATGTGGAAGGACACTCAAGAAACATGTGACCTTCAGTCTTAATAGCACCACATTGACAAATCTGATTGTAGCGGCCATCTACGTTCAATTTACTATGTCC
>Ga0210059_1012230_pt1 | contig 13013 bp, 6 predicted proteins | sample Ectturendosymbi2_FD_188042 | JGI IMG/M metagenome (GOLD analysis project Ga0210059, IMG submission 188042) | Ecteinascidia turbinata endosymbiont from Florida, USA - Sample 2 (SPAdes) (version 2) | ecosystem: Host-associated > Tunicates > Ascidians > Unclassified | place: Key West, Florida...
GTTGTTTCTAGATTGACGTCATCTAAGTACTAAGATATCGGTGAAAGTCACTTAAACTGAACACATTTACGCCCCAACAGCAGACTTCCGCAGAAGCAAAACGAATTCATTGATGTATTTACAATGGTACATCAGACAAGCAACCGCCATATCAAGACAGTTTTGAAAATTAAGTTGATAATTTTAGCTTACTTGGTTGCGAAGAAATCTGGGATTTCGGACTTATGAGATATTTCTGCGACTGGTCCATAAGCAGTCACTCTGTTAGAGAGGTAATGCCTTTCAGATATCTTACCGAGTACAATACAGTCAGGAATAATGCTCTACACATGCACACTCAGCACTGATCACTAAACTGAAACCGTGGTGCGGTGGCGTGCCTTGAGCGTTATGTTCAAGGTAATGTGCTATGCATGTATGTGACGCAATAATCATCTCTACGATTAGTCGAATGTTGCCCGCAGTTGCGGCCGTTGTTATCACAATTCTAAATGTTCGTTCGTGATCGTGAGCGCACTTTTGTGTTGCATCTTAAAGCTGACAAATTTTCTAGAGACCAGTCAGTCCACTAAAGAACACAACAGCGTGGAAGTGCAGAAAAATCCGGATTACGACTTACGAGACATGAAAAGAGCAGATTTTATCCGGTATTGGCGAAGATCGGGAAAATCCGGACAAACCGAAGATTTTTATAAAGAAAAACGTTAGAAATAATTCGTTCCACCAGTTTTATCCTATTTTGGCGAAGATCCGGATTAACCGAGGTTTACTGTAGTAACGTTTTCGTGACATTTGTGCAATCGGCGTGATGCACGAGTAGAGAGTCATACCCATGCCAAAAGAAGCGATTAGAAAACGTTACCAGCGAAAGCAAATATATTTGCATTGAACAAAACCGAAAATACTTCTAGGTTTTTCAGTAGCGATTACTAAAACTGGCAGACGGTCACACTTGTAGAGAAATCAGTTGCTGTTGGGGGCCCTCAATACTTAACACAACATGGGAATATAATATAGATTTGTATTCTTGCATCGGTTTCTGAATCACAAAAATTTTTCAAACGAGTATTTTATTTGAAACAAATAAATTTCATCACGGGGCCCCCCTTGCAGCGGGGGGCCCGGTGTAATTGCCCCCCCTTAATCCGGACCTGGGTATGAGCATATTCAGTGATGAGATTCGACCGGTCCTCAAGAAGCTGTTCTCAGAATTTCTTTAATCCCAAGAACCAGTTGGCTCAAGTCAGGGCTTCTCAATTTTTCCCCATGAGCTCCTTTTACTTAAACTTAAATGGCAAACCTCTCACAGACGTGTTACAACTTTATTCATTATCCGGACTTTTTATAAAGTTGGGAAAATAATTGAAATCAATAATTTCTCTTGCTAGACTGTACCAGTTGGCTACATAAAGATCAACCTTTGCACTTGTATTGGGTGAACCAGTATGGTTTGTCTCCAGAGACTGATAATGAGAGAACTGTTAGTGAATCCTTGAGTGAGAGAACCTGTTCGTAAAAAGTTTGAATCCTAGCACTGATCATACTGCTATCTCGTAGGACCAAGCTCAAATTAATGTGTGCAAGCATAGTTTCACATGTAAATGTGTAGACGCGTGCATGAAGCACTAACACTTTTAATACAAAATTAGAACCTACCAAGGGTGTTTCAGTGTGAAAACATGTTTGAATTTTAAATTAAAATACTTGTTTTCCCAATTTCAATTAAAAAGCTTTGCTGACAAGTGAGCACCTTAAATCAACAGATTTAGTGCTTTTCCAAAATATACAAGTAAGAATTTATTTCAAAATTGGCAGGCCCCTTGCACATAAGCTTAGTTGCACTTTGACACACACAACATTGTTTGCCACCAATAATAGTTGCAAAATCTCTTAAAGACTTGTTATTTATTTGCAATAATGTCCAGCATTACATAACAAGCAATGCAACACACATTCATTAAACAACAATCAGCATGCAAAGATGGGGCTCCAGAGCTTTTCAATCTCTAGCAGATGTCAACAAGATTACCCTTGCCATTTAGTTCTGTGCTGTCCTCAGATGTGACTGTGTAGAAACTCAATGTATGTGAATTAGGTAAAATTTATTTGTGCAATTAACAGTGTTTCCTTAATGCCAGCTTTCACAGACAAAACTGACACAAACTTTGTTAGTCAAGAGCCAATTCAAACCTAATTTGCCTGATCAGTGTTAAGTACTTGGGTGCAAATCTGAACGTTGATGGCAATAGAATACAATGCTTCATGATCAATAAACTTAACAAAATAGAATGAAAGGCGTGCACAAAGATAGCCAAAAATCTTGTACAGCCAAATTAATTGCACTGAAAATCTTGGAGGGACACTGGCAATGGCAGAAAAAATGTGTAAACAATTACCAATTGGACAGAGCATCTACAAATCTAATAATATGCATGTCCATGATTGTTGCTAAGAAGCAAGCAGCCTATAGACAAACCAGCAAGAAACCAGTGCTTGAAATGCATGGAATTGTTACACAATATTTTGTGCATCACATAAAATTATGTATGTCAAATTAAACAAATTTAAGAAGACTAAGTACAGTTCAAACAAATTAGCATCCTTCTCAAGACACTAAATACTAAAAAAGCACAATCTTTGAGTTGAGCACAAGTACTAAACAATATCAAAATCACAACATATTGGCAGAAACTTAGTCATTAATGTTTCATTCCATCGTAAATAGAAGAACGAAAGTTTAAAAGCATATCACTCTTTCAAGACATCTGCAATGTGTGTTTTCACTGGTTAGAACAATTCATAATACAGGCATACAAAATAGTTTTCACTCCAACATTAATGAATGCACTGCCCTATCAAATAAATTTTGTCATTGAACCAGGAATTTATGCAACAGGAAAGCAGAAAACTTTTATTCTGTATGTGAGAACATTCTGTACATTATGAAATAAAACGTTACACAAAATGCACACTAAGTTACAACACAATAAAAAATTAAGCAATGTACAATACCAGAGATTTCATTCACCCTACTTTCACTGCATTGGCTGTTAAAACACAGAAACATATTGTGTATTGCAAGTAACAAAAACAATGAACAACAGCATGATTGATGGAGAGTTTTAAATCTCATTAGTATGCACACAACTAGTATGAATAACAAGCAATATCACATGATCCCATTTGGAGCAGTGAAGCAAAATTTGTCAGCAATGCACACACTGTCTATTCATATTTTTTGCACATGTGGCTACTTCTATCACAAGGTGAAGCTAACACACAAATTGCACATGCAACACTTGCTCTATGGCATACTACATATTCAGGAAACTAGACGAACTTTAACTTAGCATCAGAATACATAAACTATAGGTTTAGCTTAACTGTAAATTTCAAACATAACAACATGCAAAAGATTTTTTTACGCTACGATTGTGTAATCACAATTGTGTGAATAACGGAGAAGTTTGAAGTACACTATAATCCTTTGCAGTCAAATCTAACACTAGGACATGTTCAACCAAAATAAGACAATGCCTTTTTGAAGTTATGTTAATCTGTTATGCTTCAACGTACATGCAGCATTTAAAAAAATCCAATCAACCATGTAGTGATTGAACAACCACAAATATTCTACCCAGACTTAAACAACAGAACTGCTATCTGCCCTATGTAAAAATATATGAAATGCTTTGTCTCATGTGTAACATAACTTCCAAAATTACGCCCACAAATACAATGCCATGTTGGGTTGTATTTTTTGTCAAATTCTTTTTTGATGAAAGCAGCAATGTCTTTTTCAATGTTGAATTTTTCCAGAGCTTGCTGAGCAAAGTCTGTAGCATCTTGCTGCATCTCTTCTGACATATCCACATTTTTAATAACCGTCTTTTTCTCTGACATTTCACTGCTCTTGATTGACACTGTTTTGACACAGATTGTCCCTGTGGCAATCTACTACTAAACCTATGCAAAAATAAAAACACAAGATGTTGCAGAGCAAATCTGAACACATTTTGGCAAATGCTAATATAAATCATAAGATTACAAGCTTCATGACAAACATAAAACTGATTCAAAGCAGAACAGTCACATATTTATGTAAAATGGAATAACACGATATTTTTAAATAACTGCTAATGATGCCTACTTTGTAATGCAATTGCATATTCTGCTTAGGATCATTTTTGTTGACATTTTATAGATACATACTGTTTTTTATAAATCATTTATTTAGCTGAAATCAGTTTTTTTTAAAGGCATTTTATGGACCCGATTCGGGTCCCTAGAATCATAGAAAAATATCATCGGGTTCCAAAATCAGAGAAAATCGGGTCCCTAGAACAGAGCAATCGGGTCCCTACAGATCCATAACGGGTACCTAACATTTTCCTTAAAAAATAACCTGCTGAAATTCAACAAACCAGTTAACCTATTTATTGAGAAGTCAAAACATCTGCATGAAAACTCATTGCTGATTCACTATTATATGAGTTGTGAGGTAGAACAGGCCAAAGAGATATACAAAATATACTTTGATATGAAAACATAGTACAGGTTTTGAGGTGCACAAAGAAACCAAACAGTTTAAGATAATCAGTTCCTTTGCCATTCCATGTTCTACATAAACAACAGTTTTACAAAAGGTTGAAATCCACATTTGCATGAGAGTTTTACAGTCCTTGACAACCGCAATTTATGACATACTTTCTCAAACTTTAAATCTCATTAAGTTTACTTCATGTCAAGCTCAATAGTCATACCACAGTTGTATTTAATAATCTTGAATACATCTATGCTTGCAGACCGCCTTTAGGACTAACACAAACCCAAATCCTACACTTAAACAAGCTTTTTCAACCTTTTTCAAATACGGTAGATTTGTGCTTCAGGTTAAAACTCATATTTAACCAGTGTTAAAAATGTAATATCTGGTCAGATTTTAAACTGAGGCTGCTTGTTTTTACTTAGGCTTAGGTTCATTCAACAAAATATAGAACCTTGATAAACCAACTTGATCTATACCAATTCATATACAAGTCTAAGTCATAACTCTAAGTCTAAGGTAGGATTGACCACTTCTGCACACATGAGATTTGTATTTGGGTGTGCTACAGTGCATGCACAAACAAAATATAAATTTGCTTTCAAGTAGGGTCAGACTCATAACAAGAGCTTAGTTATTTGTAAATGCAAGCAATTTTTTGTTTAATAATTAAACTAACTCTTCACAAATATGTAAATAATAGTTTAGTCCAGGGTTTTTTTCAAGGCGTTTTAGGGACCCGATTCAGGTCCCTAGAATTAGAGAAAATGATCATCGGGTGCCTAGAATTTTAGAGCTCGAACAATGTATCGGCACACCGATATATATCGGCTGATATGGTGATGTTCCCGATGTATTGTATCGGCAAAATTCCACTGATGTATATCGGCAATATTTGCTCATAAAATTGTTGTGCTGTTGCTCTGCATGGAGCGTTCGGAAACCGAAGTTGCTACTTCGTCTTTGACCTGATTGATTAACACAAATGCTCATGCATACAGGCCGTTGTGCAACAGTCCCAACAAAACGCTCTATGACGTAACATTCGCTCGTAGTTTTTGGCACGGTAAGCAGATGATTGTCTGCAAACAAACTAGGTCACTTGCTTTTGTGTTGGTTGGCTGTTTTACCAAGGTCTCCCTAGGCTAGACAGTCTTGCATTCAGCGTGCATCAAAAAGTGCCTACCTCACAGCGAGCAGGACCCAGGTTGCTGCAGAATTCGATGTACAGTTCTTCATTGCCGTGAAATGATGGTTTTAACGCGTCACGCGTTTTTTTTACTTATGACATCTGAGCGTAGGCACAGATGTCTACACAAGGAGGAAGCCCACTGATACGCAACACATGTTTGCTGTTGGTGTATTTTTTTATTTAGAGTTAGACTACTGCGAGTCCTAGAAATTGCTATGGACTGCAGTAGGCACAACAGATTAAACCATCCTTTTAGAGTGCATTTGACCTTTAGTCAAATACAGCTGGTTAAAATGGTCATGTGACAAGTACAATACGTAAAGAAACAAGGGTTTAGATTTAGCCTACTGTTCACACAATGCAAACGAGAAGCTGCTAACAACTTGACTGAAAGCACAACATTACTTGTCTATCGGACTGACCCATTTACAGATGTTACAGTCAACTGAGACAGTCAAGCTGCCCAAACTTGTCATGTGACCAGTTCAGCCAGTCATGTTCGGCTGGTGGCAAAATAGATCCAGGAGTGTATATTTTCGCCTTGCAAGGCAAAACAAGAGTGTATATTTTGCCTCAAAAAATAATTGTAACTTGTGAAATTGTTTTCTTTGTTTATGTGGCCTGAGGAAAAATATGCACTGTAATGTCTTTCAGCTGTAGTTTGAAAATGTTTGGCTGAAGGCAAAAGAGCTCCAGGAGTGTTTATTTTTCCTCACGAGGCAAAATAGATACTACTTGAGTAATAAAAAAATACTGGCATCGGATATTGGCAATGAAAAATAAAAAACATCGGTATCGGCCCAAAAAAACCTTATCGGTCGAGCTTTACCCAAAACTATTGCGGTAGAGGAAGAGATCCGATTGCAAATTGTGAAAAAGGAAATAAGTTATTTTGAGGCCACAAAAAGAGGTTGGTTTTACTGCTATGTTATCACAAACCCATATTAAATCTTTTAGATAATTGCTACACTTGAGAAAAAGTTGGACATACCTTTTTTCACTGTTTTCATGACTTCAAGAATGACTAAAAATTAATTATCACTTTTCCAAAATACAAGGTAAAAAGCTGAAGTTGTTGAAATTTACCAGACTTTCTTAATTGTCTGCAGATTTTTTCAGATACCATCATTTTAAATGCTTACTAATGTCAAGGTGCCATGCTCTTTTAGGACAAGGGTGCTCAATATGTCAATCATGATCTAACAGTCAATCTCAAAGGTACTATGGGTAGATCACATGACATTGACACCCTGGCTGATTCCATTCAGCGCAAGTCTTTAAAGTCAAGTTATGACAAAATTGTACATAGTTGTGTAGTGCAATGTGGGCATGCAAAGTGCATCAGCATAGATTGCAAAAAATTCTCAATACCTTTATTGACAAATATATGTTTTGCAGTTTTCAAATAGGTAGATCATTTTGACTTGTAGCTTGCATGCTGCAGAAGTGTGAGCACCCCTGCTCTAGGATTCCTAGTGTCAACCACATTGTGTGCGAGTCTGATCTAACTTTACATGTTCTTTTTCTAGTAACTGCTTTTAACGTACTGATCACCATCACTGCCTACCACTTGCCCCTGTATCAATGTGTAGTTATTGCCTTCCGAATCCTCGTTCTTTCTGTAAAATTCATTTTCCCTCAGTTGTGCAGTACTTCTTACTCGCATGGCCTATGATGAGAGTACAGTGTGGTTTTGTGTTCAACATTGCTTGAAACCTGAGGCTATCTTGTAAAAAAAAAAAATTTCTTGTGCTCATGCATGATTTGTCATGCATTCACACCTTAACATTATGGCTTTATCTACCATATTTCATCAGCAACCAAATTCATGTCTTCTAGATCAGTGCTTCTCAGACTATGGGTCGTGACCCCATTTGGGTCCGCAAAGTATAATTTTGGGATTGCGAAACAAATTGGCTCGACAATTCATATATAAAGGTTTTTGAAAAATTTACAAAAAATCAAAAGTAGGCCTGCAGTCAAACTGTTTCTACTACATTTTAGGGGCAATTCCGCATTTCATGCTGTCAGTTGTTTACTAGGATGTCTGCCTGAACTATCAAATGATAATAATCAACCAAGCACAACAAGTTATGCTTTGTTATGTCATGATCGGTTTATCGCACTGACCAATATTAACCTTGTTGCATTCATTTCAACATGAAGGCATGCTTGTGTTTAGAACTCTAGGTCTAGGCCAGTGGTGACGAACCTATGGCACGCATGCCAGATGTGGCACTCGTAGCCCTATCTGTGGGCACGCGCACCGTCACTCCAGTACAGAGTTCGTTACCAGAGAGGGACGCGGAGCCAGGTTGCTCCCAAGATTGGGAGGCGGACAGCCTCCTGAAATGACACTACTAACTGTAGTTTACTTCCATATGCGTATTGCTAATCACTTTCGTAACAAACTTGTATCTGCCCAGTGAAACGTACATATCATACAAATTTTATGCAGGGTGCTACCAAAAAGGGGATTTTTGTTTGTGCACAGAAAACGTCATGCTTGTGTTAGATCCCTTTTCTTCAGATCATGTCATTGGTGTTGAAAGACTCTTCACACATAAGGTATTGGTGGTCATATCTGGCCAAACAGGTTTTGCACCGAACATTGCATTGAAATGTTAATTTGTAAGGTGTCCAAAATTTGCTACACATCAGATAATCATGGGTAGTATAGTGCCCATACATCCTATATATAGGCTTTCAGGAACATTCTTGTAAAATAAGTCTGGAGCCATTCAATTTGTCTCTGAAAATCAGGAAAAGTCATGGAAGCACAGGTTTCTAACATCTTTCTAAGTACGTGAAATCAACAAAAAAACAAACCCCTGGATAGTGGAACACCCACGGTTCCTAAGCAGGCATGATAAGTTTACGAATAGTAGCATTGGAGAATGTATAAAAACAGTAAATGTTTAATGTGACAAATTTAAACCATTTTCTTCGGGTGGCTTGTCATTGCCTGCAACGCATTTTACTTCAATTTACCATATAACCACATTGCACACATTACATTTTATACCCAGAGTAAAAGACTTTTACCAACTATTATACACTGTTCTCTTTACACTACAAGCAGCTTTGTCCTTGTGAGATCTGCAGCCTAGATGACCCTTGGTCCTTTGCAGCCTCCAACTTCCTCATGTATTCTATACATTGATGTACTTGGAAGTCATTGCAGTTCTTCATTATAATAATTATGATGGCAACATTCATGCGTGTGTCTTAAAAGCTTGCATTTCATCGAAGTACAGTAAATACATTAGTGCCATCAAGCATATACTCTATACTACCGTAATGTATACATCCTCATCTTCTTTTGTGTATTTGTGTCTTTCTCTTTACTGTGATGCATGTTTAAAGTCTAGCGCTTTTCGCGTGGGAGTGAAGACGTTACACAATACAATACAATTTCAGAAAATAGTAACATCAGAGTTCTTCGTTTCTGATGAGTGAAACTGTAAAATAGACCAGTAAGGATTTATTGCTTTTGATCTGCTGATTAAACAAAACTATCTTCAAATTCATGTGGTGATTACGAGTACAATCTCTAGTTTGACACAGACTGTCGAGCGTGTACACAGTGAGAACAATCATCCAGCATGTAATTAACCTGAACTCTTCGCCACAGGATGCGGTGATGGCATTTAGCCTAGGTGCTTTTAAGAGGGGATGGGGAAAATTTTTATAATCACTGCAGTAGATTGTTAATTCAGAGAATTTCTATTTTGTATTGTTAGCTATCTGTGCATAGGGATAGCTTTAAGCTGGCTGCTTCATTTTTTTTAATTGTTTTTTGTACACTCCAACTAAAAAATGAGCACATCGAAAAAAAAACGATACTGTAAGATCATTCCAAGAGTTGTGGACAGAGTAATTTGAAGTAATTGAACGCAATGGGAAATCTTTATGAATTCTATTTACTGAAAGTGTCGGAAGCTCTGCTATTGTGCATTCTTTTAAGACAAAAGATGTTAATATACAAGTTGTTTTAATATTTTTTTATAATCCAAAACCTTAGTTGGCCCATTCAGGTTAAATTTCTGTGTTGGCACTTTGGAATTCATAAGTGAGTTTAGGGTTGCCGTTTAGGCACTCGGTCTATGAAAGGTTCACCATCATCAGACTAGGCTAACTACTTTGAGAGCGCACTGAGTTTTGCACTAAAGTCGAATGATTCATACACATTTTCAGATATACTTCAGAGTTTGATTGAGGAAAAATTAGATCCGTAAAACATACACAGTTGAAATTTTAGGAGGTCACACACTTGCTATCATTAGCCCAGGATTAATTTGCAGAGTTAATATATAGAGATTGACCGATATGGCTTTTTTGAGGCCGATACCGATATATCTGCCATTCATGAGCTGATATATCGGCCGATACTGATATTTCCAAAATTTTTAAATCTTGTTTTCGGCTTCATTATCAAAAATATGATGTATTTTGTGCCTTACCTTTTTTCAAAACCTTAAAAATCAGAATTTATAAGCTAGAATTTTTGAAATTGCAGCAATTTCAAAACTTGATTAGCCTAACTTGTTAGCATAGTATAGATAGACTGTTTACAATGAATAAACACTGCCATGATGAAAAAAGAATGTTAAAATAACAAAGCAATAACAACAGAACACTGAATGAAAAAGAACTGCCTACATTGTTTAAACATGAAAAAGCAAAAACAGTGCTTGAAAGTTGAAAGATGCTGAACAATGAAAAGGAAGGAAGTACAAAATGGAGCATCAAGTTAAGGAGGTTAAAATTAGTACAACACTGTATTTCATTAACCATTGCCAAAAATGAAAATATTTCCAAAACAGCAGTAACTTCTTTGGTTTTTGATAGTATGTTTGTTAACAGTTACTGTACTACATAAATCTTGTGAAATTTTGTTTTTGTACTATATATTTCACATATCAACCTTCCAGACCCTTCTGCAACTCAGTGGGTTTTCAATTTGAAATGTCAATCCAAGTCGTAAAAAAATAAGTTTGGAATTTTGATGAGATGTAACATTAAATAACTGCATGTCCTTAAAAAAAAAACTAGTTCCATTAGTTACTGCAACTGAAGTAGTATTGGTATGAAATGAAATACCTCAACTGATTTGTCAATTCTCAGTAGTTCCACCATATCAACAGTTTAAGATTGTCATGCAGAAAGCAAAGTTTTATCTGCATTTTCACCAAGTAAGTAGCCGCTACAGTGAGTTAGCCAGTATTCTGTTGTTCAGACACTTTACTTAACCTTGGTAACACAGTAGTCACAATCAATGTCACTGTGAACAGTTTGTTCACAGTGACTTGCATTACAGGTATTCTCATCGCAGTCCAGTGTCAGTCGCAGTCAACGTATTCTCCGCCACCAAATACTGAATAGGCTACAACAAATGAGACCGCACTTTTTCCTGCCGCACTTTTCGGTGGATGCGAAGTTCAACAAAAAAGTGATTTTAACAAAAAAAACGCAGTAATAAAAGTGATGAAGTTCAACAACAGCGACTATGCTTCAACAAAAAAGTTTTGTGATGGCTTGGGTTTCCACTAGTACCACAACTTTGAAATTCATAGAGCCGGCCAATTTCCAATCACTTTGCGATCATCCGATGTATTTCCTTGCATCGGCGTCCGCAGGTCTGCTTTGTATTTGCGGTTGGTCACAGACCTTCCTTGGACCATCCGTAACATGTGAAGTACTAACGTTATAAGAACACTTAAAATATTTAAGTAGCAGTGATATAATCGAGCTAGCACTTGTATGTGGCTAGCACTTGTATTGAATGAATTTACACACACGATCAACACTCAGATAAAGGCATCATTACTCAATGACATGCACGCACCACCAAACGTCTCAAATGATTATGCCCGCAAGCGCAGTGGCGCACGTAGTTCACGTAACATCTTCCTTTTTTTATAATAGACTAACTCAACGAAGTTCTACACCCACATTACATAATAACTATATCTTTGCGGGGGCCGTATTACGCGGGTGCGTGTACGTTTGGCATTGGTGCTTGACTTACACGGCACAGCAATGTCACAATTCAACTCAGGTTCAACTGAACGCTGTGGCGAGGTGTTTAGAGGCAGCACCTTTGTTGTCTATCAGCTGCACTCCAGTTCGGCAATTGCTGGAGACCTGGGATAAGGCGTCAAGTCAGATGTGGAAACTGTGCTTTCTTGGCCATCACCTAGACGTATCACAGAATACGTCTGATTACCCTCCACGAGTTCAATCGGGTCGCATAAGGGGTCGCCCGTGTTTCGAACATGGCGACGTAGAAGAACGGGGCCTGGATGCAATAACCACGAAGGGAGCGCAGAACCAGCCATGGCCTTGCGGGGGAATCGCAGGAAGCGTTCGTGGGGAGTTTAATTGGTTGAAAGACAAACAAGGGACTGGACAGCATGGAGACCTTTTGGCAGAATTGTTTCCCAGAGGTCTTTGGAAAGACGCGCACTATGCAGCAACAGTTTTATAGTTTGCCAGATAGTTTGGTTAGAGCGTTCGCACTGGCTGTTCCCCTGTGGATGGTACGGAGTTGAGGTACTGAAGGAGATGCCACGAGTGGCGAGGAAGGATCTAGATTCTCGAGATACGAAAGGAGCGCCTCTATGCTATGCACACAACCAGGAAAACCAATCAAACAGAATAGCGACGACAAGCATAGTGTTACAGTGGACGACTTCATATTTTTACATGGAAAAACAAACGGAAAACGGGAGTGTTCGTCAACGACAATAACCAGATACGGATGAGGACCGGACACAGGGCCCTTAAAGTCGACACTTATGCGATCCCACGGACGCACAGCTTTAATCAAGGTTTGAGATGCAGACTTAAAAAATTGCGGTTTTACTTCAGCGCAAGTATGACAACTTTTGCACACGGTTTTAGTTTCTGCACTTGAGAAAGGTAAATTACGCTGTCGAATGAAGTGATAAACACGAGCATAGCCTGGGTGACCAAGAGATTTGTGTAGTTCGAGGAGAGAGATGCCAAGCGCAGCACTACACATCCTCGAAAACGTATCGGGTGCAACATGCTCAGCGCCAGGTGTATGGCGAATATCAAAGTTATATTGCCCAGTTCCAGTCGCCAACAAAGTATTTTAGTGTTTTTTATCTTGCCATGGTGGCGCTGGTCAAACATGAACGATATGGCTTCTTGATCTGTGACAATAGTAAAATAACGTCCTTTGAGAAAATGTTGCCATTTACGCACAGCTTCAATCACAGCAGTCGCTTCTTTTTCGACGGCAGGGTA
>Ga0210059_1012231_pt1 | contig 13011 bp, 5 predicted proteins | sample Ectturendosymbi2_FD_188042 | JGI IMG/M metagenome (GOLD analysis project Ga0210059, IMG submission 188042) | Ecteinascidia turbinata endosymbiont from Florida, USA - Sample 2 (SPAdes) (version 2) | ecosystem: Host-associated > Tunicates > Ascidians > Unclassified | place: Key West, Florida...
TTTCAATAAAAATAAAAGTAAAAAAAATCTTGTCGAGAATTCTAGAATAGGATTCGAAATTCTGGATTCGGAAATAAATTTTAGAATAATTCTAGAATAAGCAATTATTCTACTTTGGGCATCCCTAGTAGCAATACACAACAGCTAAATATAATATTGTCCAAACTATTGTCATAGAGTTCAATACACAAAAAAGATTCAGCCCACAGTCGGCTGATTCCATAAAACCTAGAGCTTTTAACAAGCATCCAGCCCCTCATGACAATGGCAAATGTGTTTACTCCCTATTACAAAATAAATATAGTTTTATATCCAAACATAAAGCAAATTAGCATGTCACAGCAATGCCCAAAATTACTTTGATGAATGTATTAAACATCTTAGCATTATACTTTGAGCTAAACGCAACATAAATGCTGGTATGTGATATGGACATACAGCAGTAATTGATATAATACTGCAGCCCACTACAAAGTCTACAAAATACTTTTGTCCACTGAAAATCTTAAAGGGTTGGCCCTTTAAGGACCACAAAAGCCAGAGGTTTTGCGGCATTTTAATTCATAACTACCTTGCCAATCAATCGCACTAGACTGTCAACGAAGACGTAAGATGCAGAATGTCACGTACTTTCTGATCTAATAGAAAACGGGTACCTTGGGATTCAAAATTTTGTGTGGCAGTGTATCATCATGAGCTGGGCTTCTCAAACTTTTTTGTTTTGCAAACCAGTTTTGAAAAAGGTTTTTCTATGTGACCTTTTAATGGGTAGTCTTGAGACCTAGATGTTAATGATACATGTAAACATCCCGTTACAAAATCTCAAGAGGCATTTTTGCCCGTGGCAAAATCATACAAATGCACTCAATCCATAAAAGTAACATACAGTAATAAAACTACCAAGTAATGGAAACAGTAAGGCGAAAAATATTAACAAATAAACAATTCAGCTTATAAAAGTTATCAAGCACAACTGATGGGATGGATGCACTTGGTGATTTTTGCACATATATATCATCCATTTGTACATTGATAACAAGATAATGCAGGACGAAGAACATTCTCAACAATTTTCAAAAAGGATCGGTTTATAAATTTGATGATTATCAATTTTCAGAATGCCAATTCACACAAATATGTTGTGCAAAAGGCTAAGAGTTTATGAATGGCTAGATCAGAAATGACTAGGCATTCATTTCTTGTTCTTATCCAAATATGACATAAACTCTGTTTTGTAAATTTTCAGTTGCAAGCTTTTGTCATCTAATAATTCCGCAATTATTAGAAGCAACTCTTAAATAATTCTGCAATTATTAAACTCATCCTGGGTATGGCAGGCATGTGGCCTCGTGAAATTTCAATGGTGTATAGTTTGCGGTTTCAATTTTTCCTGAATCAAAGTCCAAAGTACTTCCGTAACTATGTATGAAGCTTTTAACTTTTGTCTCAAACTACTCAGTGTGCTCTCAAAGCACTTAGCCTAACTCCTAGAACACTAGATCTAGAGTTCTGAACACAAGCTTGACTTTGTTTCGGAATGAATGCAGTCAGGTCATTAGGTCAATATTGGTCAGTATCCTAAAACAATCATAACAACACATAACTTATTGTGCTTGGTTGATCATTATCATTTGATAGTTCAGGCAGACATCCTAGTAAACAACTGACAGCATGAAGCATACTATTATCCCTAAAAATGCAACAGAAATAGACTCACTGCAAGGCAGCTTTTAATTTTCTTGTAAAGTTTACAAAAACTTTTGTCTCATTTGTCAAGCCGATTTGTTTTGCGACCCCAAAATTACATTTCACGACACCAAATGGGGTCACGACGCATAGTTTAAGAAGCCCGGATCATGAGCACATCATTGGGATTTGTGAAAATTTCGAAGTACCAATGTACCCCTTTGTTTGTTTTAAAGAAAAATAGAAAATCCATATGTCATGATGTATTTGGCATGACTTAGAATCAATGCATTTATTTTACAAACAATAGCAATAAAACATCTTAGAAATATTGTTGATTTCCATAGGTCCTCACTGTATCGCAGTTAAACCTTGACCCTGACAAGGCAGTCTTTCTTTTTTTTCATGTAACACAATAACCACAAGAGAATGATAAAAAATGCCCTTTGCTGTTTATTACACATTGTTATTTAAATCACTTCATTACTTGTAGTGTGAATCCTTTTCCTTTGAGGCCTGTCTTCATAAATACTGGCTCCAACAAATTAGTAGACCAAGTGATTTCTTTAATGCCTTTTGTCCACACATTTTTTATTTCTTGCAAGAGGTGAATGATAAAATTATGGATATTTGTGGCTTTAAATAAAGCTGCATCACTGACAACTTTAGAGGTGAATGAGTCTTCATCATGTGAATAGTTCTTTTAATCCACTACTAGGCTGTACTACATTTTGGGGCAGGTGTTGAGCAACCATTCGAGAATACTCATTTTGCTGTACCTGGTTGGTCAGTATTTCATACTGGCAGTTCAAGCTTTTTTGGCTTCCAAAGGGTAAAATAATTAGTCAAAATTTATTAGTTGTCTGGATTTAAAATGAGTAATAAAATTTGTCTTTCATTCAAACCACAAAATTTTTCAAATAAATCCATTCATGGCACAGTTTATGAAGTTTTGAGCAAAGTGGAACATAGCACAACACTGTAGCATCATCATAGGCTATGGGATAGTCAAGGTAGTTAATTAATGAGTGAAGTAACACCCCACAAGAGGACAACAAAACTTACAGAAAGCACAAAACATTTGGAAGGCAATAGCTATGCACTAAAGAATAGGCAAGAGGGGGACAGCAATACTGGGCAGTATGCTATGGACAATCAAAATCAGACCAAACAGTTTATGAAACATTTACTTAGATTTCCTCATGGTAATTGTTCATTTCATACCTGAACTCCAACCACTTGGTTCCCAATTGTCATTACGAAACAGATCTGTTACATCTTCCACTTAGCACTTTTAGGTTCTTACCACCCATGAAAAAAGTAAGGTGGTGTATCTGGATGAGTAACCTACAACAACAGCGACCCTACACAGGTGTACAAGCTATACTACCACATCCTTTGACAAAATTTTACTTCTATTCTCTAAAAAAAAGCACAGAGTTGTAAATCGTAATTAAACTAAATAGCCCAACATAGTAAGCTTCAATTAGATTTATGACAAAGTTTCCTAAACTGGGTTCTGTGAACCAGTGGAGGGATATGATGACTGCACAGGTATTGTGAATATATGATGAAATATAAAAAAGTTGAGCATACGAGTATACATTACACAGTACCCATACAGCCACTGTATAACATATGGCTAATTAAAGTTGCAGACTTGCCAAACATTTTTAACCTTCTCAACCACTTGAACTTATCATTTCAAGGAAAAGACAGGAACATTTAATTAGCCAAACTACTAACAGCATTTATAACGAAACGTGAAATATGGAAAACCAGAATGTATAAACTATGATGTTGTGGATATGTTTCCTATTCTGTGTGACTACGTTGCCAATAAACCTTTAATTAATAGCATAGATTTTCTTTGACATTCAACCAGGTTTTTCAAAGGAAAATGTTAGGTGCCTGGTATGGATCTGTAGGGACCCGATTTCTCTGATTCTACAGACCTGATTTTCTCTGATTCTAGGGGCCCGATGGTAATTTTCGCTGATTCTAGGGACTCGATTTTCAATTCTAGGGACCCGAATCAGGTCCCTAAAACACCTTAAAAAATCTGCATTCAACAACATTTGGAATATTGCTTTCTAGATTTTTTAATAAATAATTTTCATAAGAAACATTTGAGAATTTAATTGGATTTCAAACCCATCTGTTGTTGCAAAAACTAATCTATCAGAAAGTGAAGAATGAATCAGCTGAATTGTCACCTTATCAAAGTTGAATGATCAGTTTTAATCAAACAGCTGTTTTGTTGAGAAATATCCACTGCTCCCAAAAAATGCAACTAAAATTTTATTGTTTTTTGCCACATCTACAACATGTGTGATACAGCATTTTTAGCTCTTATAAATATCAAGAAAAAATACAAGTCCAAACTTGCCATGGACTTTTGCTTATGAGCTTGCCTCTCAGAAACAGCTCTGATAATTCATAAATTATACAGTAAAAAGCAACTCCATCCACTTTAACGCAATTGAGAATATTTGCATGGGTGAGATTTTTAAAAAAATTTTATCGCAAGCACTTAAATTTGTGGTACTGCAAGTTTTGTCTTTTACGGAAAACTACAAAAGTAGCACATGGATGACATAGATACAATTTTTGGCTGTTACATGCCAAATTTTTATATGCCATGCATGAGTACTCACTAAAAATGCCTTACATTTTTGTATGGCTCATCCAACCTATTGATGTCAGTTTCACACACTGAAACATTATTTAGTCTCATTTATTTTTTGTTTTATACTTCCACACTGGTTAGGTGGAAAAATTAATGTAAAAAAATAAAATTGGTGTCTGAGGAAAACAGATCCACAAATGAGAGTCTGTGGTTCCAATGTTTTAAGGAAGCCTGGTCTACGCAGACTCTGCTTTAAATTTATAAATGGAAATTGTGTGCAGTAGGCTAATGCTGCCAGAATTTTGGCATATGTATGGATCTGATATGAATTAAATCATGTCTACCCCTTGGGTCACACCCAGCCTACATACCAGTATTATCCCCTGCCACTTGATCCTCTTGTTTTCCCTAATGGGAAGTAGATATTGCTTTTCAAAGGTGCTTTGTAAAGGACAGATATCTGCCAATAGCAAATCTGGGTTGCGGATTAGAGTCCTGCACGGGGCGGGTTAACCTGCGCAGGTTGCAGGTACCCACAGTTATGGGGCAGATGTTGGAAACTTGTGGCAGATGTGGGAAACTGCACTGTTATGTGTGTGGGTGATGGGGCAGGCATGGGTTGAACTTGCTGTGGATTGGCGTAGGAACAGGAGGTATTCGGTGCGGGTGCAAGCACAAAATGAGAAATTCTTTGTGCAGGTACAGTAACTGAATCTAAGCCAAAGCACATGAACTTAATCAGCTCAAAAATCACAAAACATGTGGATGTACTAAAGTTGTTTGCTAGCATTGCACTTATGATAGTAGGCCTAGAGCAATTAATACATTATGATGTAGCAACTCATTGTTGCAAAACATTAGCTCAGACTCGTGCCTGCCCATTTGGTAGGCAAGTGATCATTTTCATTTTCCAAAGCTACCATCATACTTGGTAAGGAGTAATTCACTCTAGCAACCTTTCTAAATGGGTAAGACAGCACTTAATGCACAGCTGGTGGCAACTTGATTGAAACATGGTCTTTATCACCTCAAATCTCTTGACTACAGAAGATCTGATCATCAGATCTGTGGGAAGTTTTGGCATGGTTGCTAATGAAAAGAATGAACAGCTTGATTTTGCTGCTTGTTAGACTTGTCTTCGGGCATTATGAGATTTTAGTAGTTTTCAGACAGGTGTAGGTTTTGGACAGAAAAATTTGGGGTGGGCAAGGGTTGGAATAATGTGCAGGACGGGTGTGGGTTAGAAGTCTGCGGCTACAGGTAGGCAAGATTTCTCAAACTTCTATGGGTACAAGGCAGGTTTAAATTTTGCTGGTGAGGGATGGGAGCGGACAAAAAATTTCAACCTACGCAGGACTCTATTGCGGATGAAAAATGACATAACGAAAGTTGGGAAAACCAATATTTTATGGTTGCGATATCACCACACAACAGCATTTAAAATAATGTTTTTTGCTACCGTAAGCCTAAATTTAGCCACCAATGCTATCCCATTCTTGGTAATACCCTTTCGTGGATAGTGTTTCCAATTCGGGGCAAAATTTTAAAACCCGGGTTTCAGGTAGCTGAGAAAAGAAACCCGCGAAAACCCAGGTTTGTTTGGGTTTTGTAATGAATGTGATTTTGTGCAATAAAACTCAATATCATTGTGAAATTACTACTGTTTGTCCCTCTGCCATTTTATTCGCGAATTATTGACTAATTAAAGCACAGTCTTTCAATGATATTCATAATACTGACATATGACAATCAAAGCACACTTTTATCATTCAGTCTGGAGTTTTGTGACAAATAATCCCGTGGCTAAAAAATCCCTTTCTGGTTCCACTGATTTGAGCTGATTTGGGCTTGACTGTAATTAGGCTTGAAACAGTTTTTCAAGGTTATTTGACCTCTTTTTTGTAGCCTCAAAAAGATTCATTTCCTGTTTCATAATTTGTGGTAGGATCTCTTCCGGTCTTCACTCTCATGGATTACATGGATTGTTGGATTGTGTGCTTTGATTTCACATGGTTGATCAAGCTTTCGGTTCTTGAACCACCTCCTTTTGTATAACTTGTATAACAGAGCACAAATTTCACTTTGGTGTTAGTTGAGCCTTGTTGTATTAGAAAAGGCTCTAAGCTTCTGATTTTCTCTGATTACTTACGTCTTTAAATCAGTATGATTAAAAATCAACTTAAAGTCGCTTCAAAAGGAAAGCGAAATATTTAGTAGAAAGTTGTCACACACTGAAAAAGAACAAATCAATTTTGCTAATAATCACAGCTTGTATGTGAACTAACACATAACAGCTTTATAATTAAACTAACTAGTAACTACGGAACTACGACGTACCTTTGAAGAACTACCTCATGTGGTAGTTATTTAATTAGGATAGCGAAAAGACTAAAGTTTGTGTAGACACCTGTTATGTGCAAAATGATGTAACGATCCGTCTGAATAGGTCAATTGAACGAAAATATAAACGGACTAACAGCAAACATACAAAACAATGGTCAGTGAAAAAACCCGCACTCGTACCTCATGATAATAGTTGAAAGTTCAAACGTGCTTATTTGGCCCTTACATGTGCCAATCTACAATTGCAGTGTTGTCAGAATTACTAATATTTGAATGCAACAGCTGTTCCAGGTTTTTCAAAATACCCGGGTTTGGTAGTTGAAAAAAACCCGGGTTTCGGGTAATAGAAAATAGCCAAAAAAAACAGGTTTTGGGTTTGGGAAAACCTGGGTTGAAAACACTATTCGTGGAACCCAAAGTCAGGTTTCAAGTGTTTGTGAAAAAAGAAAAATTCAATGGCAACTCCTAGGCATTACGTGTTTGGGGGAAGCTGACATAAAATTGCAATAACAAAGTATATTTTCCATTGTATTTTTACCTCAGTTTATTGTGTAACAAGATTTCTTTCCATTACAGGTACATCATCACACATCCGTTAATGATAGCCGCACTAATGGATATCTGTGCTTTATTGATTGTACCCTTTCCGAGTGCTTGTCACTTGTGTTGTTCTCTATATTTGCTAACCCACCTTGTTGATGCATAAAATGTTGCTGTATTTCACTTGACCAACTTCATGCAAATAACACTTTATCTTTATTTGTTCTGCACTTACTATCGTGGCTGCTATCTATGATGAATCGGCTGTGTTCTGATCTTTTCTGAGTTGCTTTCAAGTTCGGAGGCAGTCAAATACTTAGCAGCTTAATTGATCTGCCACAAAAAAACTAAAACTGTTCCAATCATTGATAATTTTAAGTCACTAAAATAAATAATCTGCAATAGACACTTAAGCGCATCAAGCGGTTGAACCGCGTTTAATGACTTAATGACGCACGACTTACAACAAAAAAGCGTGGATGGGAAAGAAGACATTTCAAACCGACAGCGCGATTCTCAATCAGAGACTTACTAGCAACAGCCGCACATAACATACGGTTGCTATGCTCGTTACACCACATAGCGGTGCTTTACGGTTTCTGATTTTGTCCAGGGTAGAGATGGCATGGGCCGCTAAAATGGCAGTTAACGTTTTCATGGGCCAGCCGCCCAAATACCTTTATTTCTTCTTGGGCATCGCTACAGTCCACCACAGGTGGTAGAAGTCACTTTTTTAGGCTCCGACTGCGCTAATGTTCCAAAATTTTTGAATCCGGGGGAAAATTCCCGTTTTGCCCCCCTGAGGTCGCCCATGGTCAGAAGTGAAGACGACATTTTTGTTGAAAAAATTTTGGCAAAATGCACAAATGTTGAAGTTTACAGTCTCGGTCTCGAACTACAAGTCTCGAGTCTCGGTCTCTGAGTTGTTGATGAAGTCTCGGTCTCGTCTCGAAATTTTAACCAGGTCTAAGTCTCGCTCGGTCTCGAAGGTTACGGTCTCGACTACATCACTGGTGCACCAAAAAGCAGCAGTGATGCGCCCGAGTCATATTTGTCGAATCAGTGTCGGGTCGGAGTCACAAGCCTTTCTAGTCAGAATAATCTCAAATTTTTTCGAGTCGAGTCACAAGAACTGTCAAATCACTTCAAGTGATTGGTTTGCCAACTCGAGTCAATGTCGAGTCAAGTGAAATTTAACATGATTACTATAACTGCTTTTTCTACAAAATGGCAACCAACGAACTAAAAAGTGACGCCCAACGAGCTAAATCTGGCACCCAACCAACTAAAAATGGTGACCAAAGTTGTTCCAGAAAATTCAATTCCATGTTAATTCAATCTAAGTTTATTGTGAAAGCCGTTTCCTCGTTATGTCTCTCCTTCACTCTCCTGTCATTTCCACACGTTTAGCCCAACCTTGCTGCAAAAATATAGTTCCTTGCCTTTCCCATGCCCAAAAAATGACCACAGATCAACATGAACTTGGAATTGGATTTGAACATGCCGGGTTCTGGTATCTGGATGGACTTGGATTTCATTTCTACTTAACCAAATTTGGTATTGGTGTTACAGGCAAGTTTGCCTATAACAACTCATCTTCACACAGAAAACAAACTTGCTGAAATGACCTCAAACCTGAGGCAGCCTGAACAAAGGTAAAAGGTTGCAGCCAATCAAAACTGACTATTAGTCAGCTGACCTGACTGAAAACAGCTATCCTAGGACATTAACCCCAAGTCACCTCAGTGACAACGTCATCAAAACGTCAGCAGAAGTCACAAGACAAGTAGCTAAAACAGGATAGGGTCGGACACAACCAGGAAACGATGACGAAACAGAGGGTGAAAACCCAAGCACCAACAAGCACCTGAAGGTTCTGGAAGCTTTTGAAATCAGCCAATCACCAGCGGATTCAACAAACAGCAACCAATTAGAACACCTGAAAGAAAGGGGTGTTGACAAACTCTGAAGCAACCGTCCAGTATAAATACAGACACATTTGGTCCAAAAGTCAATGTTTCTCAAGACTCGTTCCGCCGTTAGGTCCAGGGGCCACGGTTAAATCGTTGCGGGAGCCTAAGCGCCAGCAATCGTCAGGAAAAACTGGTTTGTCCGAGTTAATATCTGTCAGACCAGACTGCAAAATTTGGCCTTGTCCGGGTTAATCCCTGTCAAGTTAAACTACAGAAAGTGGCTTGTCCGAACGAAGCTCTGCCAGATTGTTTCGTGAAAATCAGACTATGAAAATGAAGTTTTGCCAGATTGTTTTGTGAAAACCAGATCGTGAAAGTGAAGTTCTGTCAGTTTAAATTATGAATACTGAACCCTACTAGCGTAGTTTTGTCATGCAATTTGTTCAGGACTAAAATGTGTTTATGAATAAACCCTACCTCCGTTAATTTGCTGTGCAAGTCCAAGTCCAGTCAATTGGTTTACTCTCTTCAGCCGTTAAAGGTTTTACCTTCTTCCGCTTACCACCTCGGGAGGCCGTATAAAAGGTGAGCAATGCTTCCTCTTATGCCGCAGTGGTCACACCACACTTGAGTGAGAAACACTTGAATCTTCTCAACACGCGTGTACACCTTGATGTGCACCCGTTCCTGCTCGGCATGTCGATTGCATCTCTTTGCAGTCCGCTTGGGTTGAACTCAGCTTGGCAGCTGTCATTAAAATTACCTTGATTCTTCTTCGAATCGACCATTCTTGACTGAACTTACTTTCGACTGAAAACAGCAACATTCGAAATTCTGATCAATGATGATAAACTTCCGCCTGAACTACCTCTCCTTGTCGCGCGCCGCGGAGCGCAACTCGTTAGGAGCGAAACGTGAGCATGACGATATCAGTTCAGTATCGGCAGATCAAAACAGATATGCACCCATTGAGTACAGTTATGCTAATGCATTACCCCCCTTGAGTGAAATATTTGTGTATGTTTAATACCATCGAGTAGTTTTTCTAATTTAAGATTATCGAGACATAGAAAATTGAATCATATTTGTATAGCAAATTGCTTGAATAGGAGAACCGATCCGAATAGATTGTAGATCTCCTTATCGCACAACTTAAAGAACAGAATTAAGATATGAAAGTATGTGAGTGTTGTGACATGTCGAGAAGTGCTTGAATATTATGAAACATCATACTTTGGTGAGAACCATGTTGTTTTATTCGAATATATGTCGTTATGAATAAAAGGCTATAAGATTGAGAAACACGTGTTTATTTGATGTGTGCATTTTCTAGTGTGAACCGTTAAGAAATGAGTAGTAAACGGGCAGTTAATAGGGTCTGTTAACCAGACCTAGTTTCTGCGAGAACGGTCCCAGATTCAGTAATGAGAACTCACGCATAAAAGATATCAACTGAATCTAAAGTATCCCACGATGCCACCCTAAAGGGGTCGCATCAGGTGTAACATTGGATTTGATAACAATTTTTAAACATTTTTGCAACTTTCAGCTCAGTTTTGGGACGGCAGATCGCTGTGTTGAAAAGTTTGTTTCAGTGGAGTTTCTCAAATACGTCGTTACTGTATACTATGCTTGTTATGTTGAGCCTTGTCGAAGACCAGCGAAATATGTATGCTCTTTTTTGTATCATGTCATCACTGCTATAGAATTAGTCTGGCTCTCGTTGATGAAACAGCGCCCCTCTTTGTTTACACTGATCAGCTATTGTGCCATTGTGTTTTCATTTGCTCCAATGTTCGCTAATGGTTGGTTTACTGCATGCAATGGCTTTTATGGTGCTTCTGCTTGTTGGCTGAGTCATATGAAACAATAAATCATTGCCATTGATCCAGTCCCCTTTTTTGATTCATAATTGTTTTCAGTGATGGAGTCTCGAGACTTGTTCTCGGTCTCGAGACCCATTTTTGCGAATCTCGGCCTCGGTTTCAAAGGTTTCAGGTCACGTCACAGTTTTGGTCTCGAAGGCTACAGGTCTCGAGACTTTGAATATCGCAAAGAAATGGTATAGTAAAATTTCTATGATTTAACGATTTCTGTTTGTTCAATTTGCAGGTAAGAAACAACCAAAACAAGTCGGAAAAATGCCAGAAATTTGAAAAAAAATACAAGCTAGAAGTGATGATGACATTTTTAAAAAACATTTCGAAAAAATGTAAAAATTTTGAAGTTTTGTGTCTCGGTCTCGAATTTCAAGTCTCAGTTTCGGGATTTTTGATGAAGTCAAGATCTCGGTCTCGAAGTCAGTGTTGCCACTCACAGGGAAAAATCCCTAAACTAGGGATTTTTAGGCTTTTGTAGGGAGTAGGGAATTCCTACGGGATAAATCGATATTTTGAAGGGATCCGGAGGGATTTTTGTGTTTAGAATTTTTATCGCTTTGTTTCTACCTTTGTGATACTTCGCGGACGTGTTTGTTCTACAATTTATCATTAGTGCACTTGCATAACGCACTGGAAAATGTGTTTTTTCCAATTTCGAAGGCAATAAGTCCTAGCTCTAGTGGTACTGGGTTATTTTTGACGCAAAGTCTGCAGTGTGCCCAAGTTTTCTGGTGGCTAGAATCAGGGTTGCCAATTTGGCGTTTATGAAGCCAGATTTTGAAATTCTGGCTTTTTTAAACACCTTTAGGTTTTCTCGAAATAAAAAAAGCCAGACAAAATCTGGCTTTTTCGGGCTTTCCTTTCAGTCGGAAAGGCATGACTCTGACAAAACATTGTCTAAGCTGCATATTCATTACAAATCTCTTCTGACGAGAGTGTGACCAATGACCATGCAAGATGCAAGGACTATTGCAAATATTTTACTGTTGCTCTAAAAATGATCGATGTTATTGAAAGAAACAAATGTACAAAAGTGTAATTACGGGGAAAGAAAATGCTTCTAAATATTGGAATTATATTATATCAATGTTTCTGACGAGTTTAATGTCTATTTTGTATGCATGTTATATATGTATATGCCTTAAAACTGCTATCTGGCTTTTTTTGGAACAAGGTCTGGATTTTTTGATAAAGACAACTTGGCAACCCTGGCTAGAATTGCATTCTTAGTGAAAGCCAAGGCTTAGTCTATTAGGTGGAGCCTAGTCTATTCCAATTTGCAAAGACTGCAGTACAAGTACAATACTGTACAGTGAAAGTACAGTTGTTATGCAATGTGTTTGTAACAGCATTACCTCACAGCACTGCTGAGGTTGAAAGAACTTTCTCTCGCTTGAATAACAATAAAAACAAGCTGAGGGATTGTCCGGCTGTGTGCAGTTTGGAAGCAATGATGAAGTTTAGTGAGAATTTTCCAGGTGACTTTGAAGTCAACCAAAGATTATCCATTTACATGTCAAAGCAAGGAAAACATATTTTGCAAAATTGGAAAATTCTGAAGCTGTTGGTTCTATCACTGATGAGACTTTTTCCTTGTGAATTGCAACCAGCTGGAGAGTTGCAAGGGTTATGCTTAAGATTCACTGCGAAACGTGCTGGTGTATCTTAGAAGACATTGAGATTATTATTTTTTTTTAAATTGACATGTGTTTTTGCAGTGGTGCTTTCTGTAAGAGTAATGAATGATGCTTGTTTCACACATGTAATTTTGATCTTGCACTCTTAATATTGCAACGCATATAGTATGTCGTGTTTCAAGACCAGATGTTTTAGCTAAAGATAATTGCGTTTTTTTGTTTCAGATTGTGTAGGGAAATGTAGGGATTTTTTATTCTTATTTATTTATTTGTTTGTTTATAGCAGACACGAAGTCCATAGTATGAACACACACACTCTGCAGAACGCAGGTTGAAAAAACAGACAATACAGAACGGAGTACAAGACATTGAAGCCGGCGAAA
>Ga0210059_1012232_pt1 | contig 13010 bp, 7 predicted proteins | sample Ectturendosymbi2_FD_188042 | JGI IMG/M metagenome (GOLD analysis project Ga0210059, IMG submission 188042) | Ecteinascidia turbinata endosymbiont from Florida, USA - Sample 2 (SPAdes) (version 2) | ecosystem: Host-associated > Tunicates > Ascidians > Unclassified | place: Key West, Florida...
CGATTTCACGTAAAATTACGCATCCTCAGTCCTGAAAATTGCAAGCAAAGCTTACGGGTGAAAAGTTGAAAGGCTGAAGTAACAGCAGAGAAAAAACAAACTCAAGACTACAATCAAAATTTCGTAACACAAGCTCAAAATCATAACATCTTAACAAACTGACTGACGTCAAGAATACTAGTGGCGACAAAAAAACTGTGGCTCATGAAATAAGTGTTTACTCAAAAAATACGTTTACTCAAATAAATAAAAGACTGAAACATCTAACTAGTTGATGCTAATTGCTGAAAATTTTCTCCAACCAAAAACTAACTCTTGGTGAATTGACTAACAACGGTAGAGAAAAATAGTAAGCTATGTGCGGGCAGTAAGTCTCTGGGGTACGCATTTAAACCTGCCACGAGTTCGCTTTAAACGCTGCGGTGTGAGTAAGCAAGCTGTGTTGAGAGAAAAGCTAGCGCACGAACCGGAAGACAACATCGGATTGAGTCAAACAACACAAAGCATCGTAATAATTATTGCACGTGGGGGAGGATGATGTTCTGAATGTTGAATTGCGCGTCAATTAGGTGATACCATTTATTTTCACAGATTTCCAGAGAGTAACAACTTGGTTGTTCGACAAAAGTAACGGTGTATGCTTCGTGCAGAGGTGGCTTGTTTATAGTGCCGTGGTTCTCTGAATAATGCCGCGACAAGGCCATCTGGTCCTTGTCACTGTGAGTTTTACAATCTGCGTCATTTTACGTGAAATCGATTTCCTATTACAATTTTGCTGATCGATTCCTTGCCTACACCCATCGTGGAATGTACATACTTGAATAGAGATATGTGCAAGTTTGAATCATCACAAGCAGACAAAAGCAGATGGCAGTCGACTGATTCCTCGAAAGCATGCAGGAACACTAGTGCTTTAAAGTGTTATTATCTTCAGAAGCATCTTTTCAGCCTTCTGTGCCATGACTTCCAGTTTGTCTATGGTGTAATCTCTGCACCGTAGTGTAATCCCATTCCCCCTCTTGATCTGCTAGTTGGAAACTCCAAGTTTGTCAGCATGAATTTGTTCCTGGTGTGGCAAGATAGGGCTTTTTCAGTATACATTTTAAGGACGTTGTTTGCTGTGTGCCTGGACAAAGGCTAGCCAGTGCAGGCCTACTGTGATCTGTACTCTAGACTAGCTGGAGCACTCTAGCTCTTTCAATGTCTTCTGTAGTCTACACCAGGCCTTGCAGTCTAGTCTTCACACCTATTCTATGTGAGCCTGCATTGACTGGTTGTTGGTTGATACCAGGCCGGATAGGATTTTTCTTTCTTAAACATGATATGCAAAATTGTTGTATAGTGACATTGACTTGTTGGACTGAATTTTTAGTCAGTCATGTCAATATAAATGACATTTAAGCCAGTGTATTGTTTGGAATGCTGTTTAGTGTTTTGGTTTATAGATTAACATTGCTATGTAGTTAGGTTTGGTTAAAGTGCAACAAGGGGCGGATTAATAAACGAAATTATGAATGTAAACTCATGGATGGTGTTAAAATCTAACCACTGTTACCAAAGGGATGGGTAATGAAGAGCTTAGTGTGGTAACAGAACCGTCACCAGAAAGTCCTCTGTAGTGAGGCTTTACATTTGCGCAGTGGGGCTTGACATTCTCTGAAATTTGAACAAATATTACTGTTTTATAGTGCTTCTTATTTGAATTTGGAGGGGCTTGGAGCTTTGTTTCAGAGGGCTAAGCCCACCAAAGCCCCCCTTGTGGCCATGGGACTGTGTGGCAAAACTTCAGCTTGCTTTTTAATGCAACTGGCTCGGAAAAGTGCTTAGGTTACGCGATATGTCAAGCTTGCAAGATATGTCAAACTTTCCGTTTATAAGCATGACAGGGCCCAAAATGCATTTAGGTGGTGTCTATTCTGCTTCATGAGCCAAAACCTATGCTGGGACTATTTTGCCTTCTTTTGAACACAATTGGTAGAAGTGGTCATGTGAGAAGTACGATACGCAGAGACAATTTGTTGGGGTTTAAGAGTTTTGTTTTGGTGATGGCAATTGGCGGCAGGCCGAAGCCTGAATTGTGCTTCTTGCCGGGGCGGTTGAGATGAACCCTCTTTCCCAAGGAACGCTACGGCAATACACTCAGTGGCTGTGGATCGAACACCCAACCTTCCAATTGGGAGGTGGACACTTAATCACTGAGCTATTGACATTGCCGGGGTTTAAGAGTTTATGGTTAGGGTTTAGGATCAGGGCTTATAGTCAAGGTTTAGTGATTCAGTGTTTAGCGTTAAGGTTTAGCCTGCAGTTCACTTAATGCAGTGGTTCCCAAACTGTGGTATGCGTACCGCTAGTGGTAGGCCTACGTGAAGGCTTTCAGCGTGGTGGACGAATAGGCCTACTTTTTCTAGACTAAAATTATATTCACAGCTATTATTTTTTTTGATCGGATTCTGTAAATAAATTCCTGAATTTTTGTGAACTTCCCTCATTGGCATTGAAAATGGCAACAAAAATTCTCGCAGCCATTTTTTTCATGTTGAAACTATTTCCAAACTTTTGATGAAACGATATTTTGCGCATTTACTTTTCCTGGAACAAGGTGGTACGTGCTGACACTATAGGATCCACAAATGGTACATGATCAGAAAAAGTTTGGGAATCACTGACTTAATGCAAATAAGAAGCTGCTTGCCAACCCTGAAACCATGACAACCATCACCATGCATGGGACTGAGCTGTTACAGATGTCATGGTCAGCTAAGCAGGACTTGCGTTCCAAACTTGTCAGTTGATTACTTCAACCAATCATGTTCAGCTGAAGAGAAAATAACTCTAACAGTTATTTTGCCTCATAAGGCTGTTTTGTCTCATGAGGCAAAATAGACACAGCACAAAAATGTATATTGTGCATCACAATACACTATCGGATAGTTGTCGGATACGGATAGTATGGTTTCAACCAAAACAGGATTCGGATCAGATACAGATATCATTCTTCCAAAACAGGACGGGATCGGATAGCAAAAATCCACTATTCGATCTTCTCTGATTGTGGTTACGGTTATTGTAAAAAAGAGTTTACATGAAAGTAATCAGATCGACAGCTAGACGACATTTTTGAGGGCAGCAACACAGTCTCACATGAAAATGTATACATCCGAAAAACAAACCTACAAAAAACGCTAGAAATCACGAAAATTTAACGAAAATAACTTCTGAATTACACGAAAGAGCTATAATTTCCCAAAAAAGATCGCAATGCCCTTTGTTCTTGAGAAGAATTTAGGAAAAGCTTTAATTTCTGTTGAATATTTAAGGCAAATGTTGAACCAAAGTCGGCACAACAAAAGATATATTTTTGAGGGGGCGCTGCACATAAGAGGGGCATACGTTCACGCTTTTCGGACAAACGGCCAAATAGGTCACACCTGCTTGGGGCCCCAAAACTAAGATGGCCTAGGGCCCCGAACTCCCTAAATCCGTCCCTGTCCCCATGGACTGCATGCCCTGACGGTTCTGGACGATGAGACAACCGAATGGCTGTTCAACACCTGCCCCGAGAGCTAGTGCAGCAAAGCAGTGGTTTGAACAACTAGGTCAAAAGAAGAAGAAGAATAAGGCAAAAAGGTACACCAAAATTTTTATTGCAATTAAAAGTGATGTTGTGTTCAGCAGTGCAATCATCACAAATATTCAGAAAATGTTGAAGTCCACTAAGGCTAATGATAAGGCTGAACATTTCTGGTTTGAAAACAATTTATGATTGAGGTAAGAGATTCATAATCATGCTTGAAACACTTGTTCTAAAAATGCTTTTCTGGTTCACTGATGATTTTGAACACCAATCAAAAGTTTTATTTGACCAAAAACACCAAGGGGGAACAGATTAGTCTTGTACCAAGATGTATGTACTTTCAAAAGCATGTTACCTTCAAATGCTTTCTGCAAAATCATTCAGCAGAAAGAGATAAAAGTTAAGGTTCAAATGAAAGCCAGCAATAAGGTACTGATCAATGCAAAATGCCAATATATATACATTTTCTTCAACTGCGCAAGTCTATTTTTTATGTTTTAATTATGAAACTTCCAAACTTTTCAAATTATATGACCATTTTCACCTTTATAAAGCCATACTTAAAATGGCAAACAATTTTGTACTGCTTCTGAAAGCTAAATTTTAAATATTACAATGCAATAGCCCTAACAGATTTATACTATAGGCAAAGCTTTAGGCTGCATTCTCAACAATTTCATGAAATGCATAGTTTTTGTATTGTCAGTGATTGTAATTAGTGCTATGCAAAGAATTGGCTCAATGCTTTCATGCATGTTTGCAACACAAATGAACCTCAAAAGCCAGTAGAAATAAACTTAATATTTTTCTAGCATTGCTGAAGGCTAAACCAATATTGGTTTAGCTTAGCATATCTGAAAGACTCAATAAATATGAATTTCAAAAGTCCTTTAGATCAAGTCCACAGCATCCTTGATTCAAATCAACTGAGAACAATGTTATATATGGTAGCTTTCAGCAAGAAAGAACATTATGCTCAAAAGTGAGTATAATCACCAGTTTCCATCATTGTTCAAAGATGAAGCAGAAGATGTATTCAGACAAAATTTACATCACCAACAGGCCATGAAAAATGTGGAATGTGGGAATGCCAATCCTGGAAAACCTGACATGCTTGCAGGAAACGTCTTGCAGCAACAATACAACTTTCACTCCTCGCACCAAAGTAGCGAATAGCGGTAAAGCGGTGATAGCTCGCTACCGCATCCGTAATTTTTTCGAAAGAGAGCAGCGCTACCGCTATCGCTCCTGGAAAATCAGCTTGCTACACTAGCTCGTTATTTTAGCAGCTCGCAACTGTCCACCTCTGTATATGTGGACAAATGTGGATACAGTTCGAATGGCAAAGTAGCAGAGATGAGCATTGCACTTGTTGATTTTGATTTGAAACCGGACTATAAATTCTTCAAAATTTTGGATCAGGACCGGATTTTTCACTGTGGTAATGGAAAATAAATGGGGCATTTTTGTTGTGAAAAGATGGCATTTTTCAAATTTTTGGGCTTCATTTGTACTTGGACGTTATATTTGAACAATCTTTTGGACAGTGGTTGGACTTGAACGGAATTTTAAAAAACAGGACTGGATCGCAAAATTTGACAGTCCTCTCCATCTCTGCAAAGTAGTTCCAGCAGAGCTTTTGCTGTTGATGGCAAAATATGATCTACCATTCAACAAATCTCTAAAGTCGGATCACAACTAAAATCTTTAATATGGTAGAATAATCACATCAAAACAACCAAAATGTTCTCAGTCCGATCCAGTCCTGTCTGCCAATTTTCAAAAAAATTGCAGTACAATCCAGTCCTGATCAGAGATGGCCATGGATCCGGATTGCAGGAGTCAACTCCGGGAGGATTCTGCGTGTTTCCTTCGGACCTGGATCGGGAGTCAAAAATTTGTGAAAAACCAGACCTGGTGTCAAGCGAAACTTCTGACTTCAGCAAAATTTCTGACCTATTATTGTTTCTCAGTTGTTGTGCGTCTCAGAGTAAAGGAATAAAGTATAGTGTTTGCTTTTTTGATGGGTGTTGCGTGAATTAAAACATTTTGGTTAGATGTCAGACACCCACAACAAGATGCAGTACGAGAATAAGTATAACCACTGAAAAATGTTGCACCTAGTGTTAAAGCCCGAATCATCAGTTGTCTCAGCGTGTTTGATATGTAGAATATCATTCTGTGCATACGTACATGGTGTGAAATCAGAATTTTCGCAAGTCAGAAATTTCGCTTGAGGTCAGGACCGGAGTCACTTTTCAATTTTGGGAGTAACAAGAGTCTGTGTGGTCATTTCTTAAGTAAAAACGTGAGAAAATTTCGGTTAGATTGATGATGGTAGCCGGAGTCTGAACTGGAATCGAATTCTCAAATTTAAAAAATTTTCGGACCCGGCTTCAAATATTTTAGAACAAGAACGGAGTCGGAGCCTGAAAAAGTGACTCCGGCCACCTCTGGACCTAATACAGCAAAAATTGGCTTCAGTCCTAAACCATGCTCCACTCTACCTGTTACCATCGATCCATCCGAAATTTACCCATGTTTTCACTTAAGAAATGACCACGGAGACTTTTGCTACTGCAAAGATTGAAAAGTGACCCCGGATCTGGGTCCGGTTTTTCACAAAATTTGGCTTTAGACCAGGATTCGGAGTCAAAAATATTACAAAAAGCGGACCCGGATCCGGCGTCACTTTTCAGTTTCGGAAGTAGCAGCAGTCTGCGTGGTCATTTCTTGAGTAAACGCAAAGGTAAGTTCCGACTGAATCGATGATAGCCGGAGTCTGAACAGGAGTCGGATTCTCAAATTTGAAAAATTTCTGACCTCTGCGAAATTTCTGATCTATTATTGTTTGTCAGTTACTTTGCTTCTCAGAGCAAAGGAATAAAGTTTGGCGTTTGCTTTTTTAATGTGTGTCGTGCAAATTAAAACATTTTGGTTAGATTTCAGATACCTACAACATGCTACTGTACAAGAATAACTATAACCACTGAAAAATATTGGACCTGGTCTTAGACCTCTGTTTTGTTTTCTAACCCTAACCCCACACACTTAGCTATAACGTAAGCTGCAATCATTGTTTTTCTCAGCGTGATGACATGAAGAATATTACTCTGTGGATGCGCACATGGTGCGAAGTCAGAAAATTTGCTTGACACCGGGCTTGGTGTCAAGTGAAATTTTTGACTTGCGAAATTTCGGACTTCACGCCATGTGGGCATGCACAAAGTGGTATTTTACATATCAAATACGCTCAGAAAACTGATGATAAGGGCTCAGGATTTAGTGCAGCGATGGAGTCTCGAGACTTCTGAGACTTGGTCTCGGACCGAGACCCGTTTTTTGGAGTCTTGGTCTCGAAGGTCTCAGGTCTCGTCTCGGTCTTGAAGGATTTCGGTCTTAGTCTCGAGACATTGCATAGGTTACTTTTTATGAATTTTTTTTCAAGATTGTTCAAAATTTAGCCGTTCAAAGGGGTCAGTGGCTAAGCTTTCTTTGTTGTTATGTTATTTGCGAGATGGAGAAAACAATTTGCCCTCTACCCTGTTTAAAATTTATATTGAATTCAATAAAAATATGTATTTACCATTGAAACTGCAGCGCATAATCTCTGCAAGGAAAGGTTGGGAGTACTTTGCCAAGGACTATCTTTGAACTGTTTTTCCAGGAGTTTTGTTATGAAACCCATAGGCTTATTCAAAAGACGTTTTGAGAAGCCAAATAAAACGATGTCTTTTTTTCGAAGTGCTTTTCAAAGCACTCTGTTGAAACAAACTGGTGAAGTTTTTTTGTTCTGCGTAATGAATAGTCTTACTTGGTTTCGTCCCTTGTGTCACCGAAACATACATGGTGAGCAAACGATGGATCAGGTTTACTTCAATACTTGATCTTTCTTTTAGGTAATCTTTTTGCCTTTTGTTCCAGTGAGTTGTCTGTTTCCGGTTTTACCTGCTGCGATTGTTGCTTTCTTTAGGTTCATGCAGATTGCAGCTGGTCGCAAAGTCTTCCGTGTTGCAAGTTACTGTGTTTGGGTTTGCCGTACATAACGACTGTTCAGTACAAGCGTTCTGTGGTGTCACATCGTGCCTTGTTTGAGGAATAAAGTGCTTGGCATAAATTAAATGCACAAGGCCCCATAAATTTTACGGTAAGTGGACAAACACCACTGCACACAGTTGCCAAAATGTTGAAGTGAAATAAAACAAATTATTTATTACGAGCAGGGCCGGATTAAACCAACGCGAGACCCCGGGCGAATTCGTGACCGCGAGGCCCCTACACGCTTATCACAACTGCGTAGCATTTCACATGCCCTCATTTCAACTTTGCAGATTCACCGGTAAAAAATGTCAAAGCTGATACGATTTGGCAGCTTACACTTCAGAGACAATTGGGAGTGACCAATGACCATGTACTGCGGTTCGTATGTGGTTTAATTTTTTCAAATAGAAAGTTGTATCACAAAAAAATGATCTGTTGGCTACCATGACACTACACAACAATCTTGACTGTCATAGACTCTGTGACCATATCCACTGCATAAATCGCTACATTGATGTGTAGGTGGCATAGATTCTAGAACTGTTTGTCCTTGGTCCTTGCTACCTAGATACGCTCATGGGCGTCCGCAAGGGGGACCAAACAGGTGCAAAGCTATAATTACTGTGGCGAGTTTTCGTAATTCAGCTGCATAGTTTTTTAAAGCCTGTATGGTGTTCTCACTTTAGTAAATTGTCCGATAGCCTTGTCAACATATAGTTCAAATTCTCATGACCTGAAACAATTTTGCGAGAGTGCTTAAATTTTTTGTATTTTCACCGCTCATGCTGTTCCGGCCGTTGATTATTCTTAAATATGACTTATTTGTAGAAAGTGCTCAAAAAAACAAATTTTTGGGTAGTTTATAAAAAGAAAAGGAATAGTTGATAGTCGAAGTGTAACAAACATTTCAGACTAAAGATTGACAATTGAGGCTCAACAAGCGCCACAGACTAATGGGGTAGAAAGGGTAAAGTGTGTTGTGAACGTCCATTCGCATTGCACCGTTAGTAACCTGAAAAGGACAAGCAAAATTTCGACGTTGCCCACACTCCTGGAAAAATTTCTGCGGACGCCCATGGATGCGCTAATTTTGATCTAATTCTTCAGCTAAAAAGAGTGGTGCCGTTTGGTTCAATTATTTCAATTCACTCAAAAACGATAAATGCCAAACTTGTCAGTTTCCTTAATCTATATACCAAACGCAGTCATCAAAAAGCTCTACGATTTTGACCTGTGGTGAACAGCTTAAAAACATGAAAAACCAGTAGAAGAGTGTTTTGATATTCAAGCTTGAAGCCCCGTGCATTTTCCCGGTTTGCTAATGGTTAATTCGGCCCTGATTACAAGGTTTTATCATTTTTAATTGCAAAAAAAACATCATGAGTTTACATTAGAATTAATGAAAACAGGATTGCAAATAAATGCATTTAAAAGTTCCAGGTTTGCTGTCGACAAGAAGTAATTTAGCTGATGCGAGGCCCCAGCAAGGTTGCCGGTATAGGGGTCTATGATGAGGACATTTCCCCTGCCTTTTGAAAGGGGTACCAACGGGTGCACTGGTGCCCTTACATAACAGTATCATATGTAATTTCATGATTTATCATTATCAAGATCGAATTGAAAAAATTTTTCTGTGGTTTCTTTTATAATTTTTGGGGTCAACATGGTTGTTTGACAAAAGCAAGCATAATTGTATCAATTTTTTTTTTTAAGTTTCCATTGCCCTCAACTCATTTACTGCCCTCTTGCCGCACCGCTGTTCTGGAATCCTTGGACTCCACGAGGTGCGGGTTTTGCTCGGTAACCATCGTACGTTCGTTGGTGGTCCGTTTGTATTTTCGTTCAATTAACCTATTTAGGCGAATCGTGAGGTGATTTGGCACATACTAAGTGTCTACGCGAACTTTAGTTTTTTCGCTAACCTTTAAATAACTACCACGTGAGGTAGTTCTTCAAAGGTATGCCGTGGTTTCCTAATCACTAGTTAGTTCATTTATAAGTTGTTATGTTAGTTCATATACAAGCCGTGATTCTTTGCAAAATCAATTTGTTCCTTTTCAGTTTGCAATAATTTTCTGCAAAATCTTTGGCTTTCCTTCAGAAGCGACTTTAAGTAGATTTTTAATCATACGCATTCAGTTTAAAGACGTTAGTAATCAAAGAAAATGAGAAGCTTAGAGCCATTTTTTATAAAACAACGCTCAACCAACAAAAGCTCCGTGAGACAAACGTAGGTGGTTCAAACACCGAAAGTTTAATCAATCATTTGAAATCAAAGCGCAGAATCTACGTAATCCTTGAGAGTGAGGACCACAAAACTATTCCGGAACAGGAAGAGATCCGATCACAAATTGTGAAAAAGGAAATGAGTCTTTTTTGAGGCTACAAAGAAGAGGTCAAATAACCTAAAAAAACTGTTCCATGCCGTAATTACAATCAAGCCCAAATCAGTGGAACCAGAAAGGGCTTTTTTCAGCCGCGGGGCTATTTGTAACAAAATTCAGAAACAGACTGAATGATGAAAGTGTGCTTTGATTGTCATACATCAGTACTACCCACACCATTGAAAAACTGTGCCTAACTTAATTAATAATTCGCTAACAAATTGTGCAGTGGCCAACTGTAGTAATTTCACAGTGATATTCAGTTTTATCGCTCAAAATCGCATTCATTTCAAAACCCGAAAAAAACTGGGTTTTCCCGGGTTTCTTTTATCAGCTACCCGAAACCCGAGTTTTAAAATTTTGCCCTGAATTGGAAACACTAGTAGGCCTACATACGATGTTTTTCTCACCTTTCCAGTTGCACGGTAGTTTCTTCCACCATGAGTACAAGAGAACTTCACTGCATAGAACTTATGCAGAGGTTTAATACATCGTCTGGTAGTGGTTTTCAACCTGGAGTTGTGGCCCTCTGAGGGTCGTGAACCATTTTAGGAGGGTTGCGAGTAGATATTTTATGTACACAACTGCATTACATTTGCTTTACTGGAGTTTCAGATGCGGTTAGTTGGGTAGTAGCTGATTCCTCTAATTGGTCGCGGTACAAAAAAGGTTGAAAACCACCAATCGAATACATCCGCCACCTACTTTTTTGTTCAAATAAACTTTTCGTTTTCAAAAGACTCTTGTAACATGCAAAAGTAGTGCAAATTTAGCGATTGCAATAGTCAAGCCTATGCTTTCTCCCTACTCTCTGTAAAAACAATGCGTACATCTTAGCTCACATCTACCCCAGCAACACTTACTTGCATAACTTACATAGGAACATACATTTTAGATGCCCTATAGCACAACTATTGAGTATGCATATCGCATGCATTTTATGCTGCAGATTTTGTAGATACCGCAAGGCCACCAACAGCGTGCAGTCGCGCAGATTCTGGGTTTCATACAAACACAAGGGTGCATATTTCACTCACAGCGTGACTTTTTAAACCTTATGATTCTTATGCCTGCATGCCTTGCACAATCTAGTGTGGCCGTCATGCACTTTGGCTTTCTGTTTAGCGCTGCACGAAGATGTTCCTTTAACCACGCTCACTCTCACTGCTCAACGACGCGCTTCAGCGCAACTCTTCACCACTCTCACCGCTCTTCACGAGGTAAACCGCGTCGCACCACCGCTTCCACCAATCACAGGGCGAGCTGATCAGAGTGCCGTACGGTTAGCCCCAGAAGCTAGCCATACGGTGCCGTACGTCTAGACACTGCCAAAACGGTAATCATTTGCATGTGTCAGTAAGCAAACGTTAGCCTTGTGACAAGCTTCTGCCTGCTTTCTGCTTTCATTCTTCTGCGATGATTAAAACTTGCAAGCATATTTACTTTTCATAGTTAAAGGCCACAAAGATGGCGGCAAGTAAAGCAGTCACAGTTTATTAACAGGGAAACTAGTTTCGCGTTTTCCAACGCATCATCAGTCCTGTAAATGTAAGACAAATCTCACAAGCGAAATGTTGGCACTTGAAAACAAGTAAAGAAAAACACACGAACTGTGCCTAGTTACAACGACATTACCAAAATTTTTTCAAAGCTAAAAGGCTGACCTTCCCAGAGCCTCATAAACCAGCCACTGCTAAGAAAATCTGCGTTTGGCAGCGGTCTAACGGACACTTTTCCTCTGGAGATAACACATGTGCGCGATGACGCATGCCAGAGAGAAGCCACGCGATAAAACAGAGCATAACAGTTCACAAAATATCAAGAAAGGCTAAACCTTCCAACGTACATTGGAAGCGCGCAATGAACGAAGCTAATTTTTAGTTATTCCTTATTCCAAACACGACTTCTTTGATGGTGGGGCAGTTCGTCAATTCTTCCTTTCCTGTCTCATAGTAAAGTTCTTTCAGTAAATGTCAACATTTGCGGAAAACAGTATTGGCAGGGATTCTCTCAACGGATCGAAGACAGTAAGCAAACTTTAGCCTTGTGGCAAGCTTCTAAGGAATCTGCCTGCTTAGTTTCTGCTTTCATTCTTCTGCAACGATTAAAACTTGCAAGCATATCTATTTTTCATAGTTGAAGGCCACAAAGATAGCGGCAAGTAAATCAGTCACAGTTTATTGACGGGGAAAGTAGTTTCACGTTTTCCAACGCATCATCAGCAGTGAAGGCAGTGAGGCAAACATAGGCAGTTGGTGCTAAAATTAAACCTTAAGGGTCTACTGATTTAGCTTAATATGAATATATAGTGTAAAAATCTGGCTTTATGTGATATTGAAAAAGGCAACAATCTGATGTTAACGAGACTGACCATATGATAGTGGCAACACTGATTATGGTGAACCTTTCATAGACCAATTTGCTAAACGGCAACTTTAAGTAAACTCATGTATTCCAAAGTACCAACATGGCAATTTAACCTGAATGGGCAAACTGAAGTTTAGGGTTATAAAAAACAACTAATGCATTACTGTAACATCTTTGTCTTAAAAGAAATACATAATAGCCTAGTAGAGCTTCCAATGATACAAGCAGTTTTTATTGAAAATTTTTCAATCTACATCCATTTATCATGCTTTTTGAACAACTAAGTGATTTTTAGTGTTACATCATCATGATTGCTGACAATTTGTCTAACCTTGGCTTATATTTTGTAAGTTTGAGAGCAACACATGCAGCACTCAGATCATCTGTTAGTCTGTTTCTGGTGTTAAATACTGTATGATATGACATCACTTACAAAAAAACTAAAACCCAAAAATTTTTTTCTTTGCAAACTTGAAGACTTGCTGAGTCTTTTGAGGGTTTGAACAGCTCTCTAGTGCAATCTGCTAAGGAACTATATGGTTGGCAAGACAACTGAAATATGCTTGATTTAACCTGATTTGTAGGTACGATATATTTATACATTGGCAGCGAATGTGTAAACCATGTTTCTATATATGCCACCA
>Ga0210059_1012233_pt1 | contig 13010 bp, 9 predicted proteins | sample Ectturendosymbi2_FD_188042 | JGI IMG/M metagenome (GOLD analysis project Ga0210059, IMG submission 188042) | Ecteinascidia turbinata endosymbiont from Florida, USA - Sample 2 (SPAdes) (version 2) | ecosystem: Host-associated > Tunicates > Ascidians > Unclassified | place: Key West, Florida...
CACGGTCAGAATCGTACCAAGGTCTTGGATCTTTGTCGTACCATTGTCTGTCAGAGCTGTCGTACCATTGTCTATCGGGGTTGTCCTTTTTGGAATCATACCATGCACGGTCAGCATCGTACCAGGCTCTGTCAATTGAGTCCGTGCCGCTGGGCGTTGGCTTCACCACTGCAGCGCCATGGGCCGAATGTGCAACAACACAAAACAGAGCCACTATCGTAAACACTGTCAGTTTCATTTTGAAAACTTCTGGTTCTCGACTTTGAGAATCTGTATCTGTACTGCCTGCGTCCCAGTATTTGTATCGAACGCTGTCAGTAAACGGTAATGATTAAATCACTCATCCTGTTTGTTTCTCTTGAAAATGTCGAACTTTGCTAGAGAGCTGCTTTGTTTTGACTTAGCTTTGATAAGCGTTACTCAATAGGCGAGCACTCCAATTGCTTCCAGTTTGCATTGGGGAAGTTCCACGATTTTTCGCAGCAGTTGCAAGCGAATAATAGCGCATGTCGCGATGGCAAAGTGTTCGAAAGCTTCTGGTGGCTTCCATCAAAATCACACCCATTGTATGATTATCGCAAACAGGGAACAAAGGAAATAAATGGAAACACAGAGTATTGCCAGCATTTGTTGAGTATAATTTTGTTACACTGACAAATAAGTTAGCGAGTTCACATTTGGTGTGTGGGGTGACAGTCACATGGCGATAAAGCGCGTAGGAAGTTTCTTCCAACATGCTTTTATCCCTGTTGCGGTAATAAATACATGCAAGTGCTTTGACAACTTCAAATGTCTTCTGGAAGTACGAAACGGTTGGGAAAATGAAGTTTAAAGACAACTTGATGTTTCAAAATTTGAATAATCGGAATTTGAACTCTGTAACAAAAGTGAATGAACAACCACATAGATCATTTGGATGGAAGATAATGCAATTTTGCTTTCACATAAAGTTTTACACTGGAATGTAAGTTCATTGAAATAGCTGGTGAGACAGGATGAAATACCACGATGACTTTTGCACTTCAGGTCATATATCAGGCGCGTTTTGGTACACGAAATGTAGAAGTGCTGAACAGCCTTATAACGAAAATAACGGCCAAAGGGAAAGATGTAAACGACATTTCGCAGACGTTTCGTTTTAGGCAAAACGAAATTTTGCTGCAGGTTTGCACCAAGATCACTGCAGTTCAACTGCAAATGCACTGAGTCTTATCACGGCAGCAGGAGTTATCGAAACGTCTGTAAAATATCGTTTACATCTTTTTCTTTGTCAGTTATTTTCATTATAAGTAGCTTTTTTGTTAATCGCTTCTATAGTCATGTTTTTGATCACGTGTATTCGTGATTGACAACATAAAAAAATAGTTTCGTTAATAATTTGCTTCAAAGTGAGCGTTTAAAACTGCAAATTTATAATAGATTTTAAATTATTTTATTACTGCTCTAGTATTTTGATATTTTTTATGCTAACGAAAACATAATAATTCAGGCAACTTTGATGAAGTGGATTTTTAAGAAGTTGCGGTGCACCAGATCTCGTTTGCCCAGTTCATTGTTAGCAAAAAGAAATGAGTGCAGCTCTTTTCAGCTTCTCTGTATAACGAATATCTTTGAAAATGTACAGGATCAGGATGTTCGTGTAAGGAATTTCTTTTTAAAGTTAGAGAAAAAGAAACAATTCAAGCTTTTAAAATTTTAACTTGCTCGCAATCACGATGGCATCCCAACGACAGCCCTTCTCCATTGAAGGGCGGACCGAAAGGGTCAGTGTTCGTTTTTCTCAATATCACCAATCAATACATTGTAAAAAAGTCTAAATTCTCAGGCTTTTTCGCTCGGCGCACAAAACCGAAAGTCAACTGAGCCCTACGCTGACAAATTTCAACGAACCTAACTCATTCCAAAGATTTTTCGCCCAGAAATACGCAATGGCCAGATGTTATCTCCTTTTGTTCAAAGAAAAGCCCAACTAACTTTTTCCACCTCAAGCAAAGTGCACCGCAAGTCATTCGATTCCAGTGTAACATTTGAGGAAACTTAGTACGTTCCTGAACATGGGCGTCCGCAGAAATTTTTCCAGGGGGGGCTACGTCGAATTTTTGTTTATCATTTTCAGGTTGCTGACGGTGCAATGCAAATGGATGTTCACAAAACGCTTTACCCTTTCTACCCCAGTTATCTGTGCTGGTTGAACCTCGTTTCTCAATCTTTTGTCTGAAATGTTTTCTACACTTCGGCTATCAGAAGTGCTTTTTCGTTTCACAAACTGCCTAATATCCATTTTTTCGAGCACTTTCAACAAATAAGTGATAATTTAGGAATATTCAACGGCCAGAACAACATGAGCGGTGCAAAAACAAGAAAGTTGAACACTCTCGCAAAACTGTTTCAAGCAATGAGAAGAAGAATACATACGTTGACAAGACTATCGGAGAACTTACTAAAGTTAGAACACCACGCAGTCTTCAAAAACTGAGCAGATGAATTACGAAAACTCGCCACAGCAGATATAGCTTTGCAACTAGTGCTCACAAAGAAGTCAGAGTTATACCTTAGCGATAAAGACGTATTTCCACAAGCCTGCATAGACGTATTCTAACAAGCCACGTATTTTTATACTGTGTGATAAGAAGCCTGCATAAGAGTCGTTTGATTAAGCTATTGACTCGGGTACGTTGATCACAGTCTTACAATGGATTTTTCAAACTTGTGGAAGCACCACTACAGATCTGCTCATGCAATCATGGGCCCAATTTTGTTGCAAGCTGTGGGGGGGTCAGTTTAGTGTGAAATCAATGAAGTCATCGTGTCGATGCATAAGCAAAGTTTTATAAATACAGATTTCCAATCTTGTTTATAGAGGTGTTTTAAAAGCAAGACTAATCACGCTAATACATCAGTTGGATTTTATCAGAGCTGTCAGTTGGAGTGCACAAAATGCTTAATCGCATTGGTCGTACGTGTATATCACTCTTAGAGTAGAACACATCAGTTTTCATGCATTTTACAAGAGATGTGATTTACAGCGCGATTTGAAGTCTTTTTCAAGTTGCGTAACGTTCAAAGACGATAAATATTTTTCTTGCACATTTCCGCTCTTTGTAAAAGCTACAAATATTTTCAATGCTACTGGGCATCATGCAGGCCCGTAACCAGCTTGGGACACCAGGAGGGGCGAAGAGTTTTCTGAGAGGGGGCCAAATTTTTTAAACTATGTCCAATAGTTTCAACCCATTTTTCCAGGGGGGAAAAAATTTTCTAGGGGGGCTTCGCCCCTCCTGGTTACGGGCCTGGCATCATGCCTGCAGCCCCACCCCTGCCAAAATCTCCATTGATATCCTCTTACCAGGTGGTGGATGCATTTTTTCAACCTCTCCTTGTTGGCCCCTGCATACATAACCGTCCAGCCTACAACGTAATTTCTGCATACCTGATCGTTTGATGACTGTTGTCTTGTGACTTTTTTATGTGATGCAACTTAGCTCAGTCTTTTCACAACCAGTTTTTCGGGTTGAACATCAGATTTTAATGGATGAAATTAATGTCAAAAGTTTAATTCTAAGAGTTCTACTTGCATAACGACACGAAAATATATTTGAGATTAAACAGAAATAAAAACGAACAACGGTGAATTGGTAAAAACGTACAAGTTTCACTTGATTAACATGAAAAGAATGTCCAGCAAAACTAGGTGTGATCAGGTATTAAGTTTTGGAGGGAAATACATTTTTACGGGGAAAATATTTTAGTTTTTACTATATGTTTGAAACAAATTTTTCTGGCCACAATAAAATTTTGGGGCCACAAAAAAATTGAGGAGCACTGCCCCCGAATGCTCCCCTTGGCTACGGGCCTGCTTGTAACGCAAAGGTTTCGCACTTGGATGGAAATATTGCTGCATTATGTTCTTGGTTAAACTCAAGTAAATCAGATGACTTACGAACCAATGCATTCAGCACAAGCACAAAGTGTAAGAGTCACGAAAAAATATATTTTGGATTTGTTGGTCACTACATTTTATCTTTGATTCCTAGTCAAGTCCTTATGTTTTGAGCTATAGGTCAATATATAGCTAGATAAATAGTTCCCCAACGTTTTGATTGAAATCCTATTTACTAATGGTTGAAGACAGGCTTTTGCAAAACTGCCCATCCTAAAACTAAGTCTCCACAATTGTGCTGCTGTTGTCTTCGGCAAAAGCTTTGCAGATATTTGCGTGAAAATGTAACTTTTTAACATTATATACACTTAGGTTTACCAGACGTCCTGTTTTAACTGCTGGGACAGACCCGGTTTAAAGGCTTTGTCCCGGCGTCCCGGTTGGTCAACCAAAAAGTCCCGGTTAGGCATTGAGTCAGGCAGCATAGCCCTACACGAATATTAGCATGCTATGATTAGTCTGTTTAACTAACTTGCTTGCTGAAGAATGATGCGTGATCTTGTTTCATTGTTTTATATGTAAAGGTAATTGATACGTCATTGTAGTGGGTAACTGGTCCAGTAATGGGTTGATTGTTAGCGCATTAGCTAGTTCAGTAAACTTGGCTAGTTGGAGGGGGTGTTCTTTTTGCAATTATAGGTTATTGACAGGATTTATTTCGTACCGGAATTTGTTTGATTTCTTTCTAAAGCTCGTTGTTCTGGAGCGTCCTGGTTTTCAATCACAAAAATATGGTATGCCTATATACACTAGCATCATAAATTTTATGCTGTCTGTTTTTTAATACGTGACAACCAACGTTACAGCAAAACCAGTTACATTTCTACGCGAACCAAATGCATGCTGTGCTGTCGTCTCTCACATGTGCAGCTGTAAAACTGCCACTGTTTCAAGAAAATAACCTTTCTAAGAGTACATCACACTGGGTAGAAATGTCGGACAGAAGCAGTTAACCATCTTTCGCGGTCTCCAGAAACTTGAAAAATGGTAATTTTACTGAAGCTAAAATTTATAAACTAACAGAATCCAGTGATATTGTTGCAGAGCAACAAGGATTCCGTTGTGATGCATCAGCTCTCAAACTTCATTCGCTTGGGCTCGAAGTGATAATGTCGTCCGATTATTAACAAAGGTGTTTGTTCGAGGCAATGCCCGCTCGTAATGAAACATCACATGGACTTTTGCCATGAAAATTCGGCATTTCCATGTAAGAGTGCTTTGGCAACAACTTGTCTAAAAGCAGATAATGTAGATGCTTTGTGTATTATTTGCGTTATCGAGTTCATTCAGCAGTGTTTACAATCGCATCGCATAATCCTTTCAGTTGTGTTTTAGCGTCCCATAGCCACGGCGTGCAAAAGCGCTTTGTGCAATTTCTGTGCCCTGAGCGGCAATGCATGTTGTTACGGGGAAACTGAGTTCGCAAGCACTTAACAGGAAAGGCGTGCGTTCCTGCACCTGCAAGTAGATCGCATTTTCTCAAGGCAAACCCACGCATCCTTCCTGCTTGGAAAAAACCGCAAGCTGTATGCGTAACACTAATGCGTCTTCGTTAAATTAAGTGAAGATCAAAAATGGCACGCGCACATCCAAGCTCTGATAACCCAAAACAAGCTTCGTCACAGCTCGTCCGTCAGCCTGCAGCGCGAAAACAGATGCTTCCGGCAAAACAACACATGTTGCAGAATCTTCGAAACGTACCGCGGCAAACAATCTCACTCAGTGCGCAGCAACCGTTACGTCACGTGGTTGCAGGCCGCGCAAATGATCCATAAGAAAAAACATCTTCGGTTGCCACGTGCGAAGCGAAAGTAAGAGAGAGTGACGCCGTGCGCAGGCAACCTTGAAGTTAAAAACAGGACAGTGTTTTTTAACCGCGGTATCGGGCCAAAAGAGAGGGTCTGTCATTCCATCATTCTGTGATTCTGCATCGAATGTTATATGCCGACGAACGAATATTGCATCTCTACGCGACAAACTTCTAAGCAGATTTGGCGAGACCAGCTGTTGCAACGAACGTAAACTGAAGATCTCAAGCAGAGTTTGGTTGTGCACGTGGCCGAGCTAAGAGCCACAAATCTCGGTGAGTCCCACCCCAATTTTAGGAGCCTCGCTAAATTCACTTAAACGACAAAATATCAAAGCGGTTGGGTTTGCCTGGAGTGTGTCTTGAGCATTTTTTGCGACAAGTATAATCGTGTAGTAAGTGCGTCTGCATACGCTGTGTTTTTCCTTGGTGGCATTGAGCTTGCCAGGGTGTGGTTGTAAAGTCTAATTAATGCGTTGTGTGTCAGTGTTTTAATATTGCCAGATTCGTGTGTATTTTTGGCCGCTACTAAGTTTGTTTTAATTCGGGAAAAACTTGCCTTTGCACCTCACAGTAACCCTGTCATTGCGTGTTTTAACGAACTGCTCGCATACAACGATCGCTGATTTCGTATTAAGCAGAGAATACTACTCAGAATAACACCAAATATAAAACTAGCTTTACACTGGTTCGTAAAGTCGGTTTCATCACAGTTGTTTAACTTATAAACGGCGGAAGAAAGAATCTTTCCCCTAGCGCCTGCTGGGGACAGGTAGCTTACACGAAATACCTCGAGTCTCAACCGGATTGTACGATAAATCCGGGGGACATTCTGGGTTTTTTGATAGCACGGTTTCCCGTGGATCTAACCGCCATACCTGTGTGTTTTCGCCCCCCACGAGGATTCGCAGCTATTATTAATTGGGTCATATAATCCTGAGACGCGCCAAGCGCAAATAGGGGAGATAAGCCCGTCCACCACGCAGTATCCCACTTACGGTGTTTTCAAGTGGCGTAAGACCTTCCGCATTAGTTCGTAGAGGAGTAGAAATCGGTTACTGAGGTCAACTTTAATCCTGTCGCTGGTCCTGTGAACTAGGAAGAAGTTAAAGGTGCCGGGCCGAGTTTTCCGGTAGACATTCAGTTCGGATTCGAGGCTTGTTGCATGTATCGTGACGAACACCCCGGCTTTTCTTCATTAGTTCATAGAACCCCAGCGACAAAAATACCACACCAAACTCTGTTTCAACATCAACTTGGATATGTGTAACATCTAATATGAAAAGCACTACACGCAAAACGTGGAAAGCGTCACTTTTATTTTTGAAACTTCTCCAAATATAAAACCTGAAGAGAAAAAGTGGGGGGGACATGGCATATTATGTAGCCCCTCCTGAAAAAGTGGGGGGGGCACGTCTCCCGCCAAATTGCGCCCATGAGTTTAACGAGCAGGTCCGCCAAAGCTAGCAGATCCAATTCGAAGCGGATCAGTGAAGCAGTGATGGCTCGTTTGCGCCTTCAACAAACTGAAAGCATTTCGGCAGGAGAAGGCACCTGGAGGCGAGATAGCGGGAGGAAGCGCTTGAACGCGCAAAACGCCAGCTGCATGAAGAACTGCGTCTGCGGTAGGAAAAGCAGCATGAGGAGAAACGTCGGCGTGAAGAAGACCATAACCTGAAGAACGTGTTCGTAAATTGAATGGAATTTTTCAAACACGATCTCGAGTTATTTCGTCTGCGACAGGAGCGAGAGGCAGTTGAGTACGAAGAACAGCTGTGGGAAAATGCATCTCATGGTGAAGCCGCTTCATTTCGTAGAAGTTTTGTAAAATCGTCTGATAATGCTTTACCTCTGGTAAACAATTTGCCGGAGTAGGTATTTCTTACCAGTTTAAAGAAAGTGCAAGTCTCTGATTTCAGCATCAAGGATCAAGGCTAACGTCAGTCAATCCCTTACAACTGCCACGACAGCAAGAGCAAATAGGCGCGTTGAATGAAAGCTCGATTCGTGCAGACGCGGAGGAATTAGAGAGAATTCTTCGGTCAATCATATGCAGCGTGACTCTTCGCCTTTGGCGGATTGAGGCGAGGAACCCGCTCGTTTCAAAAGATTTCTGTTTCAGGATTTGTTGCCAAATGACCGTCATTTTCGACTTTCATTGTCCAGACCCGGACTGTCGACTCAAAACGCGTCACGAACCACGCGAGCAAGGTATGGATTCATTTCCACCCACCCAAGCGTTAAGAACCGATCCAGCGTTCGATGTTGTTACGCTGGTGAGCCATAGTAATCATTCCTAAGCCTCAGGTTTTGTACTTTGATGCAGTGCCGGATTAAGGTAGCGCGGGGCCTGTAGCATAAACAGCGCGGGGACCCTAAGTAAAAAATACACTTGAACAAGTGAACAACTGTTAAATCGTAAATTCTGTGAGCATCCATGTGACTACCATTAGTATACTGAATTTCGTAAGTACGAAAAACCTTGTCATAAATTGCAACTGGTGCACATTATGGGCTACATACCTTCTTTACCAAAACTGCATAGCCCATAGGTATCTTTTTATCAAGAAGAAATACAATTATTGTATAGCTCACAAGTACAGTACAGAGTCAGCAATTAATGCTTTCAGACTCATCAACATATTTGGTCATTGCTATATCTAGACAGTATAGTTTCACTATGTGTCAAAGTCGATTGTCAAAATCAGCAAACCTACTCTTAAGCATAGGTGGATCCACGGGGGCTAAGGGCGCTGAACCCCCCCTAAATTTTTTCAGATACGTTTCTTGATCGATGTTTCCCGTCACATAAACAACATCCATTGGAGTAAGTTCTTTGGATAGCCTTAACATTTTTTGCGCAGGGATAGGGACGAAAATATTAAATGCAAAGCTTATTTGGCTGAATTTGGACAGTCTGAATGCGTTTATTTCACTAAAAACGAAACTTCTAATAACAAGCTTTACATAAAAATCATGGTCCCAATGTTTCATTAACTATTAAAATGAGTAGCACTCATTCATGAAAGCGTGTAGGAGAGAAATAGTATAGTCTGCTGCTTATTCAACTTTTGTTCACAAGAAGCCCAATCTTACCTAAATGAAACAAGAATTTAAATACTTACGTGCGGTTAAGGGAAGACATAAAAATTACACTGCAACAAACTGACAATGCAGTTAACTGCAGGCTACGTTAGAGCGGTCAGTGACAGCATAAATTTCATAACAGCAAACCTAACCGTAAAACGGAGCCTACGTATCAGGTTGGCTAAAAATGAAGCGAGTTACAGGTTAACTGTAGGGCAGGCTATGCTAAAGATGACTACTGATTAGCATCAGACCTGCCAGCAACAGTTTTTGGACAAAAGTTCAGCTCAGCACGAAATCAGCTGAATTTTTTTCGACCCATATTCTGCTGTCTCTAACAAAATTATTTCAACCTACTTTACAGTACTTCTAAAATTGCGTTACCGTGATATATACGCGTTTCGTGCAAAAAAATTAATGGATGAGCAGAAGCTGGTCATTGACTGGCTGCAAAGCACAAACTTAACATTTCCCACTGTGACGTGCAAAAACATTGTCTGGTAAATGATCATTGTCAGTGCCTTTGTGATGGAATAAACATCGTTTTTGGGGATGTTTGTCTCTACCAGGGCCATAACGAGGTTAGATGGCGCCCGGGGCAGGAAGCAAGTTTGGCGCCCCTATGTTCGAAGCTGAGGTCTTTTGGAAGCAAATTTACTGTATTGAAGAAAGTGCATGTGACATTGTTGAGACTTTTCAGCGCCCAGCGCAGTGATTCGGCGCCCCCTTCAGTGATTCGACACCCCCTGCAGTGATTCGCCCCCCCATTGTGATTCGGCTCCCGGGAAATTGTGCCCTCTTTCCCCCCTCGTTACGCCCCAAGTCTCTACGCGTACCTGGTGGCGTAGCCAGTCCAAAACTTTTGGGAGCCGAATCTTTTGTCTTAAGCGAGCAACAGTATTTTGTTTTGGACACCGCCACTCAAAGCAAAAATGACAAGAAACGCTAGAAATTTGGGGGAATGGCCCCAGTGGCACCGAAAGTAGCATAGCCGCACCACAGGTAGACATGTATGCATCGGTGTTTAGGGCGTGTACCAGATGGCAATATGTAACAGCAGGCATAAAACTTGCTTCGGAGAATGTTTCCAACACAGTCGTTCATTTTAATATTCACACTAAATATTCCTCTGAATGATCCTCAAAAGCTGACTTTTAAACCCTGCATTAATTCATGATAGTGATTCCCAGCGGGATCCAAGTGATCCACAGAGAGTTTCATAAATCTTTGATAAAACGTTCACTCATCTATGTGCAATACAGTTTCGAGAAGTTGTTCATGAGGTGTCAGCATAGTAAAGTGGCCCATCGGATATTTTTTTAAAAAGAAGGTCCATGGGCCAAAAAAAGGTCGAGAACCTCTGATTTAAGACTATCTTGGCGTAAGCGAAACACGTACTACCTCAAATAAACCAAAAGAAAGATTCAGACAAATAGACAATGAGCAATATGAGTCTCACATAAATCCTTGCACAGTCTACGTCAGAATTTCATATCAACATCAACTCAGTGCAACTTAATCATATCATGTTGTCGACTGTCAAATTCATCAACGAAGCCATCTAAATCGATATTTTCAGCTGCTCGTACCTTTCAGTTTAATGTAGAGCATTGCTACTTCATCTTCCATTGGTCACGGAATTTCTGAGAAATGTTTTCACTAATTTCATTTTTGAAAAACTTCTACAGCATGAAGCGCTAGTGACGAGAAGAGTTACAACCAGTGTTTTTTAAGCCGGTTTTGGGTATCAAAATGACACCCTAAATTCTGAAGCCAAGATATGGTTTTGCCTTGATGTAAAACGATTTGAGGAAAACCTGTTTTCCTGCACGTGGCTATTGCAACAGACGGCTGCAGTAGCGCAACCAGGGGGGGGGGGGCATTTGGGGCATTTGCCCCCCATCCCGAAATTATCAACACACTGCTAAACAATTTTTACATGTGCAGAAACTTTCAAAGAATAAAGATGAAATTTTATATGCGATTCATGAAAATTTGATATTCTAATGCAGAAAATTTTCAGAAATGCAGTGTGTGTGTGTACGCTTTCGTATTGTTTCTTGCCTATTTTCTGAGGACGACTTTGCATAGACTCTCGAAACGTCAACAATAAATACTATATTGTTATCCCACCAGTAGAGCAAAGTTTGTAGCCAGGAGACTATGCCTGGTTACAGAAACAGCATAGCCTGCTGTGTTCACGTTTGTTAGCTTTACGTTTGCCTGGGGTTACTGTAGGCTACTATTTAAAGGTTTTTGCATTTTATGTTCAGTGCTTAACCGTTGTTGGGATTTCACATCAAGCTCTAACGTTGCAAGGGAAACTCGAATTTCACAATGGCCTCAAAGTTATTGCGTGTCACATTCATTACAAATTTCTTCTGAAAAGAGTCTACAACCATCAGGGCCGGATTTAACTGATGCGAGGGCTTAGGCTAACTCACTTGTGAGGCCCCCTCTCCCATTGTTGCAAGGAAAAAAATGGAAAGCGTTAATCAATTTGCGAAAATCCGAAAATAACGCTTTGAAAGTACGGTCCGTAAAAAATTCTAAATTATTACTGGAGTGATCACGATCACTGCGTTTGTTGCTGCCTTCGACGCAAAAGCGTTAAATTGCACGGATATGTTGAAATCCTACTTGGCTGGCCGGAACAGGATTATTAACTGCCACAGGCAAACCAACCGAAATCGCCACCATTGAAATATTTGACAAAACACTTGGTCTACATTTTTTACAAGAATCACATCTGTTTTTTCTTATCTGTGTTCAAAACAAAACAAACACACTGCTCCTATATAGTATGTGTGGCGGCATAAAGACTTTAAACCACAACGTGAGAAGCACGTTGCAATTCGCTTACCACGGCTGTAAAAATCTCACACACACGAGCAAAATACGTCACGTAAAACACACCCAAATGGTTGTAACTGTTAGATTCACGATTCGCGTGTTTCTTACTTTTTCAGACTGGTGAGAATCGAACGCAACTAAACTGTCGCATGAAAAGATGTGAAGTGTGAAAACCATAACCGTCACCACCAGAAAGTCTTGAATAGGGGTTTGCGCAAGGGGACTTGACATTTTGAAAATTTGGTAAAATTTTTACTGATTCATAGCGTTTCATATTTAAATTTGGAAGTGCTGAGCTCACCAGTGCCCACTGGACTGGTTTAATTTCGCTTATGCTGTCATTGAAATACGTATAAAGAAATAAAAAGCTACAATCATCGAATCAAGTAAGGCTGAACATACTCCAGTAAACAGCTAAAAAAGTTTTGTCTTGCCTTCTTCATAACAAAATTATCTAAGAATTCATTACAATTTGTTTACTCAAGTTTGTCACTTTTAATGTACCAAATGTTTAGTGTGGACAACCTCTCCTGGAATATTGCGACCCTTTAAATCATTTTTAATTCTTTTGAATCTTGAAAAGAACCTTTCGCCTGAGCAGTAAGTGACCATCAAGCTAAGAAATAAGGCTTCACGTGGTTGCATAAACTAAGAACCACTAAACTAAGGCATCAGACCCAAAGGCGCTGTTGTCATTTTTTTGCTGTTTCACTGTCTCGTTGGGGAAGAGTTCTGCGGTTACCAGTTGGCAAAATGGCTTTTGCTTGCTATTCAAGCTCATCAAGATCTTCTCTGATTTGGTCAACATGGGAGCAGTACAGACTTGCGCAAGTACTCAATAACAATCTGATTTCTGAATGACTTTTCTGGAGAAAATTCAAATGGAAGAAAATCACATCTAAAAATACCAATCGAGCTTCACGCGATACAATGCTGACAAAACTATTATATTGCTCAGTCACTTAAGAAACAGCTATGCTTTTATTGTAGGATACTGCTGCTAGCCGTACACATATCTCTTATCTGCAGTACAATCTTGTTTTGATCAGGTGCAGTAACGTAGCTAGAGGTTTGAGCAAGGGGAAACTTTGCTGACGGGAGCCCATTGGCTAACACTCAAAAAATAGTTGAAAAACAATTGTAAATCCGGTATTTGAACGGCTATACAAAAACACAAAATCACCGGAAACCACAGCGAAAAACGCAAAAAAACAACAATCTACTGAAACCAAAAGAATAGTAGGCCTAAATACCAAATGCAAGCTAGGTAGGGGCCCGGTTTCTACATTTAGCTTGACAGGGGTGGTGGTGGCTCGCACCCCT
>Ga0210059_1012234_pt1 | contig 13008 bp, 6 predicted proteins | sample Ectturendosymbi2_FD_188042 | JGI IMG/M metagenome (GOLD analysis project Ga0210059, IMG submission 188042) | Ecteinascidia turbinata endosymbiont from Florida, USA - Sample 2 (SPAdes) (version 2) | ecosystem: Host-associated > Tunicates > Ascidians > Unclassified | place: Key West, Florida...
TCAAACTCTGCTTTCTTGCTTAGCAGAGACCGGTACGACACATTCAGGTTTTCTGACAATGTTGCAAGAGGTATTTCTTTCCCATTGCATTCTTGCAAAATAAATTTTTTTCACTGGCATTGCAATGATCTCTGGACTTGATTCAAAAAACTTGTTGCGTTCATTAGTTTCTTCGTTCAAACACGTGCTGCTTTACTGACAAGAGGACGCTCTATTGCAGTGGTTCTTAACTTTATCTCTACCACGCTTCCCTTCAGTAATTGTCTTTTGTATCAACCCCCCTGACTTTAAATAAGTTGTGAAAGCAAATATATTTCTTGGTAAATTTATTGGTCACGCATTAGTAAGATACTTGAGCACATAAAGACTCGCACTCCTTGGAAATTTATCAACGCCCCCCTTAGGGAGGCGTCCCTCAGGTTGAAAACCACTGCTGTAATGTCTTACTTGAACAGACTTTTCCATTCCCATACATACTAGCCGCGCACTGGCAGTTGTACCCACCAAAGTAGTTGGTGCATGTAGCGTTTGCGTGGCAAGGAATCTCCGGTAAGGAACATTCGTCGATATCTACAGAAAAACTGGCACTGAAATAAAAGATGCTTCAGAGACTTCAACCGACACCCTGAAACAAGCTGGAGCATTATAGAGTGGAAGTGATTATATCTCCAAATTCATCAGTTTCTCGTTGGGAGCTCACACTTGAACAAAACAGTTTTTTTCGCTGTTGGTCCCAAACTCTCCCGTGATTACAAATTAATCCATTGTCAAAGTACAGACATTTTAGTTACGCTGAAAGCGGAAATGTAGCGTCTTAGTTATTATGTGACATTTGCTTGGAACTCGTCCACGAAAAAAGAGTTATTGTTAATCTCCATTATTTGACCTGGGTTTACTGTTAAACCAATGATGGCCACCTATTTTCTGTCTGGAGATTTTGCAAGAGGGAACAGGTGCAAGACACAGTTTACTCAAAATAAATCTAAGTACATATGCGACCTGCTTAATTGTCATGGAATATTCTTCACTGAATAATGACCGAAACAAATGATGTTAGAAGTTCTCAAAATTTTCGTTTGCATCAGAAATTGGGTGTTTTTCTCTGGCTGCGGACATAACGATGAATTAGAGAAAGTTCCTGACAGTTCAGACTATCTTTGCTTTCAACAAAAAGGTCTTTTAAAACTTAACCAATATGTCTTGCGAAGAGAAATTATGAATGTGATTTGAGCAAAACGCTTGATGAGATTTATTGCTAAAATTATATTTCACCTTCGCATGTAATTCCATTGCCGCTGAAACCAGCATTGCAGTCGCACAAGTAACTTCCGTTGAGGTTAGAACAGTTTGCGTAAAGGTCGCAAAGGTTTAAAGCAACGTGTAAACATTCATCAACGTCTTCGCACTGGTCATTTTTCAACTCAAAACCTTTGGAGCAAGGACACTTGTGAACAAGGCTCGATTCAGCACCGCTTGCATTGAAACTGCAAACATGTTCAGAGCAAGTGCTGTCTCTGCTCGAATCATAGTTGCATTGTGATGCGTCATACGATGAGCAGTCTGCAAGTACAATTTGATAAATCTTCACCACTGAAAATATTTGGTAACAGCTTGTGAGCCGCCATCTGCAGACTTTACCGACGAAAGCTTTTACCAACATTTCAAGCACAAAAACTTTCACAGCAGCAGTTTGCAAACATGAACGGCAACGTTTACAAACACGTCTGAAAAAATACAACGACCGAAATGGAAATGAGCTCTGCTGTACATTTGTGATAACGAACAATGAAGGAGGAAGTAAAGTAGGCAACTGCCACTAGAAGTGAACCACTTAAATTTACAAACAGAAATATAAGTTTTACAGAGACATAACCTACTGCAATTCATCATTTTATGCAACGTTGTGGTGCGGAAAGGTTACTTAATCAATAAAATGTTTTTTGTCTTCAAGCTTGGCAAAATATGAGAACTTTCTAAAAGCATCCACCTGAAGTTTCTTAATTAGAACTAATTCTTAGCGTCTGGACATTTCTGAAAATAAACATTTCCATCACTGGCAAATAAAAGCAGTATATGCTTGAGCAGTTCAAGACGCGGGAAAGTGTATTTCATATGAGCAATATTTGAACATCGATGGAACTATCCAAAAAAACAACAGTTACACCCCTAACCTGTAACACGATTCAAAAAAGCAGCCCAGTAGCCCTCTGCTTGGCTTTCCAGTTTTAGCCATCAATTCCTTTACGATTGAAAACTGCGAAGTGAGGACTTGAATGCTTGCCTTGGTTCTAGCAGTTCTGCTACTTTTAAAAGCTTTTTTTCAAAGCGAAATTTTCAAAACATTTTTCAGTGATCTTAAATAAAGCCAGTGGTGTTTCAGCACTGATGAAAGCATGTGTTTTTGAAGATAGCTTTCAAAAGGTATAAAATTACAGTAGCTTTAATACAGTATTAAAATTACTGTATTATCAAAAATAAATTGATGCATTGGTTGATAACTCAATCTGTCCTTTTTTACAGGGCCTAGCGATGGTACAGATCTAGTAAAGAAAGTGGTAAGTCTTTGGGTTATCATAAACATGTCTGTTTTTTCCAAGTTTTACAACATTTGTAGTTGGATCGCTTCTGATCCTTATGAGAATAATACCGGACTGTAAGGCGCTGAACGTTTGCTGGTTGCAAAAGCATTTCAGGAAAAATTAACAAAACGTTTTTTTCTATATATTTAAAAGTTTTCTGCCTCCGTACGGAGTAATACTTTGTGGTATCAAGTGGTCATGAAGTGATTCAATAGCTGAGCAAACTTGAGCGTGGTGATGCATTGTACACGGCAGGCAAGTTGCATAGGGCGTTTATATCAAAGTGGATTAACTCAACAATTGTCTCTGCCATATCACATTGATTTTTTACAAGAAACGTTGCATCCGATGCAAAGTGTTAAAAGGTAACTAGTAACAGTCTCTCCCAAACAGTAAACAACAAAACAAACTATACCTTGAGTTACGTTGATTGAAAAACCTGTTGACGGTTGGATCCCTTCAGACACAAAAATTACTCGCACGCAACATCCTTTCGTGGTGTAAAATGATGTTGTATTAGATCCGGACAACATTAAAATATCGTTTGATAATATCTGGAACAGGCGAATGTCTACAGCAACTGTTGTGACAAAATTTAATCACTCAAAAAGTTTTCAAAATTTGAAGAAACCATTTCTTTTAGCATTAAGTTCAACAAATAAACAGAAAATATTGTTTAGAAGTTAAAATATGTAATCGGAAATTTTTGTGAGATTGGCATGGTTTTTCAAAACAACAGCTAAAATGTGTGAAGAAAGAGAAGCTTCTTGCATTAAAGTAGTGCGTTGAAACTATAAATTTAAGCTTTGGTTTGTTAACCAAATTCTCTTGTTACCAGCTCTACTAAAACGATTGAAAAATCAATAAAACGAATACAAACTTGTCAGATAACGTTTAAGACAAACGAATTTAGTAACTTTCCATTCATAATTGCTTTCAGTTGTATAAACTATGTGAACTATTTTTCAATAGGATAATTTTTTAGATCGGTTGCTTGCACATTTAGTTCTTTGTTTTCCAACCCATCTTTCCTTTCGGGAGTTTCGTTAAGGAAGCAGACTTAAAAGTTTAGAAACACTTCGAGATTTTCAACAACTTTGGCTAGTTTTGTCTGTCTCTACAGCACTTTTGTAGAGCCAAGCCAGGTCAAAGGTGAAATTTTGTCACTTACTTCGTGTTCAGAGTTTGATGTGTCCTCCCATGGGTGTAATTAGCAGAACTAATTTTACTTAAAATTCTGCAGCATTTTGTTCCAATGGCCAAAACATCGCAGTCAGTATCTCTCTGAATGCTTCTACCTCTTGCACAAACTTCGCAGTCGGTATCTCCCTAAATGCCTCTACATCTTGCCTCCACCTCTTACGCTCTTGGTAGCCATTCTTAAGCCATTACCTAATAGGTGTGAGCATACCAGACATGAAGAGGATTTACCAGTATAAGCATTTAACGATCGATTGCGGAAATAGCCAACAAAATCACTACCGTGTAGGAATTAGAAAATAAAGGAATGCAATGTCTGGCTTGAGCCAAACGTTTTGTTAAAAATTGCTAAAAGTCAAGCAAAAAGCTGTAAATTTTGGGCATATGCCTAAATAAATTATTCTTATGCTCAATCCAATTTTTTTAAGTTTCAACTCTGGTGAAAATTAAGCAGCGATACATCGTTATTTCCGTTGGTCATGTCTGTTGTGATCAGATATGTTTGTCAGTGCTTCAACAATATCATTGCCCTTGCTGGTCAGCAATGTAATATTTCCAAACAATTTCAGTATCCCACTATACTAGTTTTCACTTCCCTACTGATGTGCATTTTCAGGTTTCACACCCACAACTTTCATAGAAGAATCTCAATGATATACGAGCCATATAATGTTATTCTCAAAAAAAGTCCCAAACGTCTTTATGATGATCTTCAATGCGTTGTTTTGCGTTTATATGAAATGTGAAAAACTATTGCTTATCCGATAATTTGCACACGTAGCTGCAAATATTACCTAGGGCAGTGGTTCTCAAAGTTTTCTGCTCGTTGACACCCAATTAAAGTATACAATCTTCTGTAGACCCCGTAGCCTAGCCCAATAATTACTAATACACGGAAAGTAAGTGTCAAAATAAATTTGAGTACTTTTTACCTAAAATGCATGATAAAATAATACACAATCCGAAAATATGCTTACAACTTAGGGGCCATTCAGTGACCCCCATTCGACCCCGTGACTATTTATCGACCCCTTGGATGGTCCAAATGACCCCTGGGGGTCGATATCGACCACTTTGAGAACCACTGACATAAGGTAAGGCATCTTAATTCAGCAAATCCTCAATTCACTGTATAGATTATCATTTTTACAGAACAAAACCTGCCAGAGACTATATGATCACTTTTGTAAAGGCAGTATCCTCTATTTAAAAATAAACGAATTTGACTTTATGTAAGACTAACCATTAAGCAAAAATTAAGCAGGATTTCACGATGAAAAGCACTTTATGCTCTGTTAGCTGATTTGAAAAAGAAGATTCACGTTTTCATCTGCCCGCTGCACCTTTTTAACCAAGACAAGTGCGGGTAACAGAAGAAATACTTTCTTTGTTTATGAAACACAAAAAAGTTGCAGCATGTAACAAAAATGTTACAACATTTTGCAACTTGACGGCACCGTTATCAATATGGGTTAAACCTTGTCAAAAACATCAAAACTTTCAACTCACGTATAAGAAATCATATCCACTTTCTGTATCAAACCGGTCGAAATTGAAAAAATAAGTACAGTTTCCTTTGCCTTTCAATTCCCAATAGCTAATGTAGTGATTGGGGTACGTGCCTGAATGATTCATAGATGTAAGGGTGGCAGGAAATTCGTAAACTTCATCCTTTACCAGAAGATTATCTGGAGAGACGTATTATCAAATATATTAGGGTTTATAGTTTAAAACTCTTGGAACTTTTGACAATTTGATTCAAATTTAAAGTGGGATTGCAACCAATTTGACTGACTGCAAATGCTGAATAAAAATTGTATAAAATATCAAACAACCAACATTCTTGAAATCTATTAGAATATAAAGATTCAATAAGCACAAAAATTGGTAAAAAAAGTGTTATGAACATTAGCAAAGTCTTTGCTTAAATTTATAAGTTTAAATTCTATTTTGTTTTAACAATATATAACTTACCAGAAAATAAAGGTGCCTTAAAAAGCATCCTTGTTTGACACTTTAAAAACATTCGAAATGGACTTTACTTGAGAACATGATGTTAACTCAATGTGTTAAACCAGTGGTTCCCAACTGGGGAGGAATTCCTCCTCAGAGAGAAACTTCTTGAATTCAGGGGAGGAATTTCCACTTTATAGTTAAGTTACCTACTCGCACTCATTGTAAGTGTTGTACTTTTTTAAGTTGACAACGGCTTTTTCAATTAGCTCTTTGAATCACAAAATTAACAGTAGCGCTATCTATTGAATTAATATATCTTCAGCAGGGTAACCAAAAGTCAACAAAGTCAAAATTTGCTGCCTTGTTTAAAGTTCATGAAACGTCCACAAACCAAATTTAACGCTGATGTGACTCCGAAGTCATTAGGTCAAAAAAGTTAAAATTTATCATCAGATCAAAATTTCTTGCAGCAAAGTTATTTTCTCTTTATCGATATTTTATTAAAGCGGCAACAGCAGATGCTTTTGCAGGTTTACATGAAATTTTGACATAATATTGGATTTTTGCGACTTCTGAGGTAACATTGTTGTTTTGTTACTATTGGACGATGAAAAGTACGGTAGGCGTGCTGTTGCTTGATGTTGAAATATAGCAATGTAGAATCTTCTCGGTGAATTCAGATTTCTTTTGATATTTGTCTTGTGCGTATGAATTATTTTCTTCTATGGTTTTTTACCTCTGTTTCATTGGGTCTTTCACACTTGTGATTTTTGTTTCATTTCAACAGAAAAAATATTTTTTGTCTATCGGCTTGATTTCTAATATATATTTTGTATTCGCGTTTCAATTGAAAACGCAAGAAATCTATTAAGTCAAAATTGGTAAATATCAAGGCAAAATTTGAAATTTAGGTAAGAAGATTGGTTGCCCTAATCATAAATAATACCTGCCCAGTTAGATGTTTAAGTGCATTTCAAATTTTCCGAGTGATTTATGGACTTTTTCCTGTTGAACTTTCTGCTTGTTTGAAGCCACCAAGCAGAGCTAATCATCGTTTACTAATTGCTTATTGAAAGGAAGCAACAACACCACTAGGATCATGGTTCAGGCCACAACGTGCAATCCAGGGTTGCCAAGACTAAACAGACATTTCAAGCTGGAAAAATGGCAAAATTCCGCTGGAATTTTATCATAAGCTAAACTCAAAGCTAGAAACATTCTTCTCATTTTTGATCGACTGAATATAATGTGCTCTGCTGAAATTGACTGCATTGATTTGAAGATTATGAGCTAGAGAAAACATGAATAGACAAATGTAGGATAAGACATTAAATTATGTACCCACTGCCTGCCACCAAAGGTCCTATACACATACCACAGCTCGTGTTCTGTGCAATTATATCCTGTACACTGTTGGCTAGGGGTACTATGCTGTAGCGCATCATATTATCGTACATTGCTACTTATCCAATCATCAATCTCACGTACCGACTCTTAAGTGCTCAGCTGTTCAGTGCTCACTTACTAATCTGTAGTGCTGACTAAGTGATTAAATTGCACGAAATTACAACTATCGATGCGAAGCGAAAAAATTACGCAACGATTCATACACAATCAGGCAATTAAACAACGATTAATGCAAGGTAAATCAGAGTAAATCAGGACAAATTGGTGTTAGAATACTGTACCCTCCATAAAAAAAACTAGAAATCCGCCAGTACCAACTCCAAATAAGCTGAATTTCAAGCTAGCTGCTAGACCAATTACTTTGGAGCTAGACAGGATTAAAATCCGCTAGATCTCACGGAAAATCCATTAAATTGGCAACCCTGATGCGATCTGAGTCATCGCAAAAATGACATTTCAACCTTTTCAGCCACCCTGCTGAATTTGTGTAATAGGGGAGGAATGAAAAATTCCAAAATGAGCAAGGGGAAGAATGCATCAGAAAAGGTTAGGAACCACTGTGCTAAACAAAACTTTAAGGTGCGAGACTAAATTCAGAGGCATTCTAAACACTTTGCTATTATGCTGTAATGATCAAAACTCTAGAAAATCTTTTTAAGTTATCTAGCCTATGAAACTTTTTTGCTGAAATGACACATGTATCTAGGAGAATTTCAATTGTGGAAAGAATTTGCAAACGTTGTTAGATTGCACCATGGAACATCTCTGGTAAATATTAATTGTTTTCGTGGTTTTATCTAAAATGTATCCCAATAAAACTACAAAAAAGCAACAATTATGTTTTGACAAATGCGTAATCGGCGTCGAACTTGTTCGCGAAGGGTCAAAGGGTATTGCAGCAGTTGCACAGGCGGACCATAAAACTCGAAGCCAAATTCACGAACAGTTGTCATGCGCCATTACATATACTTATACGGCAAATACAAACCTTAGAAAATCTAAAAAGAAATGGGGCAGTGGGATTGCAGGGATTTTAACTTGTTGGGCTCTTGCGACCATCCGCAGTTTATGCAAGCTGAGATGGTGGATATTGTGTGCATGTCAGTAATGTAGTTGAGATTGTAACTTTCGAGCCCAAGACTGAAACTTCATCAAAAATTCCGAGACCGAGACGCAAGACTTCAAAATTTGTGCATTTTGCCGAAATTAAAAAAAATGTAGTTATCACTTCTAAGTTAATTTTTTTCAAATTTCTGGCATCTTTCCGACCTGTTTTGATTGTTTCTTACCTGCAAATAGAACAAACAAAAATCATTGAAATATAGAAGGTTTACTAAACCATTCCTTTGCAATGTTCAAAGTCTGGAGACCTGTAGCCTTCGAGACCGAGACGAGACCAGAAACCTTCGAGACCAAGTCTCGCGACTCCATCACTGGCACATGTGCAGAACAAACGCATGTAAACAAAACCCTTGGTAAATTGCTGGTGGGCATCATGGTAATGTTTTTGAATCACTTCCGAAATCACAAAAACTTTGTGGTACTAAGATGATGTTCAAGATTTTGGGAACCGGTGAAAATTTTTGTATATATTTGCAGAGGAATTGGACGTCAAATAAGAAAAACATTCCTGAGATTTTACCTCAAGATAAAGATTAAAATTTGGTTAAGTTAAATAAAAGATGCGAACTCCTTGACAATAAATCAGGTTCACGTCAGAAGTGTCAAGAGGAGGATTTGTTGTTTGAAATGGAACCTCCTGATGACAACGTCACAAAGGGCCGAGGGTACCGAGCGCAAAGTAATTTTTTATATCTCCTGAACGAGATTGACCTTTGCGTGAAGAAACCTGGAAGAAGAAATACTCAACCAACACAAGTCTCTAATCAATGCAGATGTGTCTGTTGCTTGTGATCTGACCCATGTTGCTCTATGTCTAACAACATTTTTTGATCGCACAGTTTTATATCAGCCACTTTTATTTTGAAACAATGTATGTACACTGCACATATAGCTTTCATGTCTTGAGCGTTTTCATCAATTGCTGATGTTTTCCGAAGCATGCTACATCGTTTGAGAAATCAAAAGCTGCTAAAATTTTATTAATGAGAAAAAGGCATTTCCGAGAGAATGCTGATTATTGCATACATGTTTGATGATAAAGAACAAGATATGGATAAGTTACAAAATTCGATATCATTCATTTTGCTTAAACTTTCGGAAAAGCTTTAATATTGTTGAGCAATAAGCCTGTTGGTTGGTTTAATTATCTCTGAAAAACTTCACTTGCTCCATTTCTTCTTTTCAAGCACATACTTACAATTTGATGCCAACACTTGAACTGCTTCTTTTGTATTGCTGGTATTACAAAACAACGAAACTTCGTTGTTTGTCGGTATTAGCAATGGACCAGCAGATATACCTTCCCCCATCAACCGACCGAGACTCATATTTTTGCTGTTGTTGTAAACTAGAAAAACCTGAAAACTGGTTGTCATCAGTAAAAGAACAAAGGTTTTGCATATCTTAAACGGAGAAACCAATAGATGCAAACATTTGTTTGCAATCTCCCAAATGCTGTTCCATTTCAACAGTACAACATTTTTCATAAGTGAGTTTTACAAGACTTTATACATAAATGCAATTTGAGCCCAAACTGATTTAAATGAAAGCAATGTTTTCTGAACTACATCGGGAGAACTCATCAAACAAAAGGTATATGGTATTTGCAAGTCAGAGTATTTTGCCTTAATACATTTTTCATATTAAATAAAATAAACACTGCTTTTTTACATTATTTACGGTAGGTACTTCAAATGAAGTTTTCACAACTTGCTTCATAAAGTCTAATTTTATTTGGACGTGTCTACGGTTATCTGCACTGGAAACAACATAAGTATCACCGCATATATCCAGGTAAGTCGAAAACATTGGAGACCCAGACTGAAGTCGCTGTATAAGCTTTTCGTTCAAAACTAGCGTCCGAAAGTAACTATGTTGTTTAATTGCGACAACTCCCATAACGTTGTTGCGGTGAGGTCAGTCTGAGCAAAAATACTAATCTTAGTAACTTTTGCGGATTACCTGAGTGTTGCAGAAGGGCTTCCTTCGATGAAGTGAATCGAAATATTTGAAAAAAGTCTTAAATACCTATTTGCTTGTTTATCATTTTACATAATTTTTTTATTTTTTTGTCATTTCACAGAAAAAAAGGGTAATGAACTTGACAGAAAAAGCACTTACGTTAGCAGAAACGTCTTACTTCGCAATAATCTCCTGGAAATAAAGTTCCAGCGCGCAACTGGATGACAGCTGTTTTATAAGCGAACAAAACGAATCTTGCTTCGTAGGTCGCACACTCCCCAGGAATGGTAGTCCCAAGCCAGTATTCTGCAGTTTGATTTCCACCATTGCACTGCATAACTGCAACAGCTGAAAAATAAAAAAATGACAATAAATTGCCACCGGGAAACGGAAGCGCTATCTCTGTGGTTCGTGCATAAATAAAAATCATGCTAAATTCTGAAAAAAAATTAAATTTGTTTTGAAAGTTTATTTAAATCCAAAAAAATTTTTCGCACCGCTAACAATTGCAGTAACCAGGGTTTCTCCAATAAGATTCCACCCTACACCTGAATATTTACCAATAATATATGCATAGAAATGCTGTAAAACTAAAAGTCGTCAGTTTCCTGTAACAATCATTATTTTTTCCAAGGTTTTTAAGGCAATATTCCCCTATGAGAAACTGGGGCCTCGTCTGGGTAGTTCGATGCACTGGGCAGTTTGGGAGGGTTGGTAAAGTATTGGCTGCATATATAAATTGCTTAATACCTTCACAGTGACAGGGCCAAAAGCATACAACAGAGTGCCGCTATATCACAACGTTTTCCCATTACCTAAGCAGGGGTTGTCAAGCGAAGATGTGTGAAAGTAAATTTCATTGGTGCAATGTGGGTAGTCAGAACTACACTGGCATAAAATTTGATGATTTATTGTTTTCGTAGGTTACGACCTCACGCAGGTTTCGTTTGGGCGTCGCCTGCATGGCTCTTGGTCCTGCATTTTCTTTCAGCATTTTGACATGGCTGACGTTCTTGGTTTTGCTTTAGGCGTCTTTTTTGTCACACTGAATTTTCTTGCGTTACAGAACCTTTGGTCTTGAATTGCTGGCATTGCCTAGCGTTGCTTCATTTTTTGACTGAAGGTGGATTAAGAATAATCCGAAACGTCTTGAAATAAAACATGTATAGTTTTTGAAAACTGTTTCAGTGTTATTTAAATTTTGAAATAGATTTTGCAAGTATACTTTCTATAAAAACTTCTTAACGACTAATACCTGTATCTTAAATCAGGCTGCTCACCTTTTGGAATAGAAGCAAAGTTGAAAATAAGAGCTATCCACAACATTTTCATTATTGCTCAAAGCTTGTGAGCGGCAAACGTTTCGGAAAGCACTATGGCAAGATCTGTTACTGCTGTAGTGATATCAGCTGCACTCTTCCTCTGCTGTGAACTGCTCAAGACTCTTTCACAACAACTGCAGTTTACTCCAAGCGGTAATTTGACACCACGTGATGACACAATAATAATCGAAGCCTAATCACGTGATGTCAGCCCCCACGCAATGACTAATAAACTAAAACAAGAAACGTGTCTACAGTGTGTGGTACACAATACACGAAACATAGTTTGGACTGGTTTGGCGTAGAATTAAGCTTTGCAGAACAGTTTCTGTGTTATAACTGTGTTTAGAGGCGGATATTAGGAAAGGCGAATGAAGCGGTCGCCTCACTTAGTTTTTGTAATGTTTTGAATTTAGTTCATAAATTGAAATGTGAAACAAATTTGATCCTTTAATCCATCTAGTACCACACCTACCTTTAGCACTGGTGATGTTTTGGAGCCATTTTCTGAAAGTTTGCCTCAGGCTCCTAATTTCTAATATCCACCCTGACTGTGCTGCAGAAATTTCCACCTGTTCTCGCAGAAACTCATCGCAAATAGTTTTTGCTGCCTGACACCAATAACGCAAAACTGTTTTCCAAAATTCTCATTTTTGTGTATCTCTTTGCATTGACTAAACTTAAATAGGAGAATTCACCTTGACTTGTCCGATCAAAGCTAAACACAAAAAGTTGTTTGACGGTTTAAGTTCAGGAAAGCTTGTAAAACCAAGCAAGTGTATACAATACTTTTCACATAACCAATTTTGCTAAACCATAACGAACTATGCACTTTAACCATTTAAGCAAACTTTCGAATTCGAATGTCGAACTTTTCACTGATTAGGCACCAATGATATGTAGTCGGACCAGTTCGCAACCACTGAAGTGGTTATTGGGTCCCCAATTCATTACGTTTGCTCCAGCTAAATTTGTAGCTACCTTTAGCTTTAATGTCTGACACTTGTTTCAAGAATAAAGCCCGCGCGAAACCCATTCATCCGGGTCCCTTGCATCGTTATTGATAACAGTTCAACTGTGATTGTGTTGGTTCCTTGCCGTGCTGATTCCTTGAAGCAATCTTAAAGATTATCTGCAATAGTTTTAGTTCACTGAGAAACACAGGGTGTTTCACAATTGTTGAAACAAAGCGGCAGCTTCTAAAACCTTTATCGATGACCTTATTCATTTTTCTCTTTCCAGATTGTCATAGGGAAATAGTTAACCTTTCTATATATTAAACAAAAAATAGTCTAATGATGCCTTGGTCGATGGAGCAGAAGATCTTTTGTGCAAAGACATATTACGAAACGAAGTCTTTCCAGATTGTTCAAGCAAGGTTCAGAAGGAAGTTCAGCTTCAACAAATTTCCAAACAGGAGTCAGATTTTCAAGTTGGTCAAGAAGTTTGAAACTCATGGC
>Ga0210059_1012235_pt1 | contig 13005 bp, 8 predicted proteins | sample Ectturendosymbi2_FD_188042 | JGI IMG/M metagenome (GOLD analysis project Ga0210059, IMG submission 188042) | Ecteinascidia turbinata endosymbiont from Florida, USA - Sample 2 (SPAdes) (version 2) | ecosystem: Host-associated > Tunicates > Ascidians > Unclassified | place: Key West, Florida...
ATATTGGCTTTTGTGAGTCTGGGGTTTCGCGTGCGGTTGATCCCGTTGTGAATAGTGAAAAATCCGGTGTTGGTGCGCGTGATGTATTTCGTGATTGTGATGCTGAAGAGAGTGTAGTTTTTATTAAGTTTCTGTAAGCTGTCTTTAATGTGTCGTCATCAAGATAAAAGGAGGGTAGTCTGTCTTGGAGTTGGTTGAGTAGTTGGATTTTTTCAAGGAGATTCGCGATTTTATCTGGAAGGGGCGTGCTTAACTTATTATAATAATTAAGAAGTTGTGTTTGTGTCGTTACTTCGTTTTTAAGGGCTAATTCATTTCGTGATAATGGTTCATCTAATGAAAAATCGGGTATGGCCAGACTTTGTAGGGTTTTGCATAAAGTGGATGGAGCGAAAGGATCGATGGTTTGTATTTCTGTGTGGTTTGCTTGCAATTCAGGGTATAAGTTAGCAGAAGGTGCACTGGGTGTTTCTGTGTAGGGCGGTAAAGGATCTAATTCTTGATTTACTGTCTGTACTATCTTTAAGGGTGATAAAGTGGGATCTTCGCGTTGTTGTTTGATATATTGGTTGGTTAGCTTTTGACGTTTCTTTTCTGTGTGTTTGAAGTGTTTAATATGTGAAACTAGATCGTTAGTACCGATAGCTGCTTTGTGTTGATTTTGTTGAATGTCATCGGCTAATTTCTTTATTTGTTTGGCCGATTGGTTTTGTGCGATGACGATCTTTTCAATGTCATGTACTGTGGTTGGTTCATCATGTTCTTTGTTTTTGAAAATGCGTTTTAGCAGTTTCTTTTCAGATGTCTTTTCAGACATGTTTTTCTAATAGTAATCGTTATTTGTCCAAAAGTTATGTTTATGTTTAGTTATGGAAGTAGAGACAAGTGTGTCTGAAACGGAAAAAATATGAGCATCATAATATGAACAAGATTAGTGTTATTGTGTTCATTTACATAACATGGTTAGTATTTCAGAAGCACGTCGAAAGTGTGAGGATATAGCTATATGTACAGAGTTGTATAGAAAATGCGAATGGTTAATTAAATGCATGAATGATTCCACTATTTTGGTGAGTAAAGTTTTTATCGTCTGGTAGGGTAAAGATGTGTATAAATGTGTATTTGTTATTTGCACTGTATACATCTCATTTGAAGTTGTTAAATTTGAATTTATTTCGGTACTGAAGAGGGCGACTTTGGATGCTATTTGAGTGGATTTGAGGTTCGTTAAATTATTTGCTGTAGACCTTTTGTAACTGTTTGAAGTTTGTTGCGTATTTATTCGTTCTCTTTGGTTGCTTCTTGTCGGGGTAACGAGAGAGGGTTGTGATTGTGACGTTAGAATTCTCATGATTGGTTTGCTTTGAAGAAACCCATTGTGGAATTTATGTGAATAGATAACGTTGGGTTGTAAATCAGTTCTGTTTTGTATCGCTTGCAAAATGATGGTCATGTATTTTAAAGAGTAAATTTGTTCTGCGTAATCTTGCATTTGTTTGAACCTTTCGTTTATGTGATAGTAATTGTCTTTGAATTCATCTATGTTGTAATTTGCTAAATACGCAGAGGTAGACATTTTTAGTGTGTTTCGATTAAGTTCGCGTTTATTTTTAGTATAATATAAAAGTTCTGATTGATGAATAAGACTGTCATCATGTAGTAAAAGACTTTCAGTGATTGTTGTCTCTAACTGTTTATATTGGGGATATGTTTGTTGCCATAATTGTGTAAACATGCGAGTCGTTTGTAGTATTTGTTTATGGAGGTGTGATGACTCATATTGATAAGTCTGTAGTGGTCCTGAGAATTCTATAGGCATATTTGTTTCATATGTATAAATCGTGTTGTTTAAGGAGGGATTGAGATGTTGAAGATTTGAAAAATTTATTCTCTGTCGTTCAGATAGTTTAGTGAAGTTTAAAATATGTGAAGTGCATTTGTCACTGACAGAGGGTGGCCACCAGGACGGTATGTGTTTGTGAAATAATTTCATGTGGTTTTCAATTGTTCCGCATTGTGGTAAACAATAAAATCGTGTGGGAATTAATCCCTGTATGTCTTTTGTTGGTAGTGGCCATGAGGTAGTGGGTAATTTTTGTCGCCGGACTTTTTGATGTAGTTTCTTGTGTTTGCATTGGGCAATGCATCCTCCCCTGTTATAATGGTGTTTGCTTTGAAATGCGTAGGAATAAGTTGTAGCTCGTGTTTTTAGTGACGGCGGTGCGAAAAGATTTTTGTGGCATGTTAGAAGACTTGTCGTGTATGGTAGGATCCACCAGATTTTGGGCAGGTATTTGCGTTGATGTGATGCTCGTATTTTTAATTTGAAAGCGGTGTGGTTTAAGTATGGCCATTGAAATGTGAGTGTTTGCTCACGTGTGGTCGAATTGAGATATTTTGGGGTTTGTTGTATGATGTTGCGTATCTTTGAGGTCGGGAAGTGTACTGCATATTCGGTCCAGGTTAATTTTTGTATCCGTACAATTTTTTCTAGGATGCAAGGAGTTGTATAAAGTATTCGAGTTTCTCCTTGGGGTTTAATGACTTCTTGTATTGATGGTAAGTCATGTAATCCTATTGTGCAGTTTATAGTGTTCGTGGGGAGTGTCGGATCTGTATCTTTGGAGAGTTTGAATGTTATATGTGCATATTTTTCGTAAAAATATGATAGAATTTTTGACATGAATAAAAATGTTTCCTGTAACGAGTCGTGAGGCATAGTGATTGTGTTCCTAGGTGAATTTGTTTGTGCTATACTGACTTGAGTTTGTGACGGTCGTTTTAATTGTAACATTTGGAAATCTGTTTGAAAAAGAACTATCAGCAATTAAGGTCCACTGTAGGGGAGACCAATGAAAAGTGTTGTATGTGAAACTGTTGGAAGACGGATTCACATTCGTGGTTGGGTATGCAGTTGGATTTGCCTGATTTGTTGAATAAGTGGCCCACGAGTGAGTCATTTGGTGATGGAAGTTTTGTAAATCAGATGGAATGTAAGCAAGTGGTGGTAGTTTTTCGATGTAATAGTAATGCAAATTTTCTGAAATATTATGTGCGGTAAGCCCAGTTTTACTGAGTGTTTTTATCAGTGACGATATGTCTGAGGCATATTTTCGCTGACTGGCGTACGTGTGTATGATCAGCATGAAGTGTATCAGATGTGTAGAGATGTTCATCCTATTGGTTTATACACTAGTAAGGTTGTATAGTTGTCTGTGCAAAAGAATAAGCGTTGTGAAAAATTATTGGGTGGTATCACCGTTAGGTGTCGCAGTTGATCCGTTTGTGAAAAAGATTTGCTAGAAAGCGTCTAGTCGCGATGTATCTATTGTTGATAATGTGCAATAATGTGTAGAGTTGGCGTTTGATGAAGGAGATAGTGAATTCTGTCTTGAAAGAGTTCTGTCGTATGTCAGATGTTTTCGACCATTGCCATGGTAGAATCATGTATGTCTGATTGTGAATGTGGTGTGTATTTTGGTTTAGTTTTATGTTTGGCTGGCGTAAGGGTGATTTTTGAGTGCTAGGGTTAATGAGTTTAGGTAGAGTTCGCATGAGTGTCGGAGTAATTGGATTTGGAGAACCGCGGTTTGTTGGTTGTATGTTGCTGGTTGAGAAAGGAATCTGAAGTCGCTGAGGAGTTGCTCGTTCGGCGTCAAATTTTAGTGGGTAACTTTTGATGAAATCACTTTTTAGGATGTGCTGATATAAAACGTAGGGTTGCAGGTTTCTAGAGTGACGTAATAGACGAATCGCTTTATGTTGTAAAGTCATAGCATACATTTCACGAAATTTTTTGTGTATGGTGGGTATGATTGCACTTAAATAATTACTCTCGTGTAAAAGTTGTGCGTAAGCACGTTGTGTATTTAGGCGCGCTTCCGACATTGCATAATCTGTCCATCTTTTATGATAAATGCGTTTTTCGATTTCCAGTCTGATTTGTTCATTGCGTTGAAAATAGTATGTTAGTAAATTGTTTTCTAGGTTTAGGACGTGGGGGTGTACATTTTTCCAGAGCAAGCTGAAAAGTTGAGCTTTGTCTTCGATGCGGCGTTGTAAATTGGCTTGTGCTATATTATTGGTTTGTTGGTCGCTTTGAACGTGAGGTGTCTGTTCATATGAGTATATGTTGGGAAGTAATTGTGTCTCTTGATCTAAAATTGTTTGGTGGTAATTAGAGTGGTCTTGTTGTATAGTGTGGAAGGTTGTGTAATTTTGGCATTTGGATATTTGTTCGATGCGTGGTGATCTCTCAATGATTTCAAGAACTTTTGGCATTAATGTTTCTAAATTTCCTAAATGTGGTTTGAAATATACGTTCGGTGGATGTTTTTTGTTAATTGGCTGTGTTGGTATGGGCCACGAGGTAATAACAGGTGTGTGTTCGTTGACATTTTGACGAAAGTATGTTACACCTGGTTTTTTTACAAAAAAAACTTCTGCAAAGTAATGTCTCATGTTTCGTGCGTAAGAGTAAGTTGTCTGAATTGTTTGAAAATATTTTGGCAAGAAAAAGTTTTTGTGGAAGCCAAGGAGGCTATCTGATTGTTCTTGAATCCACCACGTTCGCGGTATGTAACTGAGTTTTTTTCCTAGTTCAATGTATAGGGCAAAACCTTCGTCCGTGGGATTTGACCATTGAAAATCCAGTGCATAGTTGTGTCCTATTTGTTGCACGTATCGATGGACGTGTCGTATTTCTGGGATTTCGTTAGTGATTTTGGTTTTCGGGAATGTTACAATGTAATTCACTGGGCTTAATGTGTACATTCTGATTAGTTTTTTTTCATCGCACGGAGTGTTGATTTCGTGTTGTGTAGTCACTGATGTTTGAAGCACCTGTTTTATGAGTGGGAATTTTTTTGCTGAAAAATAGCATTGTCCTCTGAATTCTCCGACTGTTTTGCTCAGTCTAGTAAAGAGTTTGAATTTTACGAAGGTGAAATGTTCATAAAAATAAGCGATTATTCTTGAAATAAGCGCGATGGTATCGCTGGAGTTGAAAAAGTGTAGATCGTGCGGATCTCCATATCCATATTTCGGATAAATTATGTACAGTGGTTTTTTGATAAGTTGTAGGTAAATCATTTCAAAATGATATTTGCGAGCTGCGTGATGGTGGGTGATCGTTGTCCATTCATCGGGTGACCACGAGATTTTTTGAAAGTAATGTGAGTGGTGGTCGGGACTGAATTGTGTTCTTTTGCCTGGTGTATTGTCGGTCGTGAGTGACGTATATTTCTGCCATTTATTTTTTGTTTGTTCCTGAAAATTCTGAGTGTCGCAAACTAACGTATTGAGGGGTTGAAAATGTAATGTTACATCCTGGAAACTGTTTGTAGTTACGTGTTTTAAGTTTGGTGTAGAAAAACGAATTCTTTTATCAAGTTGGTATAAGTTTGTTGAAAATTCTCGTGCATAAATTTGTGACAGTAATGAAGCGAGTATGAAGCTTTGTGTCGTTGCAAACATAATAATAGTTAATGAAAACACAACGGAGTTGTTTCTGAAAACAAAGCGTTACGATTAGGTTAAGATAACGGAAGCGTTTGATTATTAATAGTATGTAAAGATAATTGTGCATAAAATGGTTGATCTGATCGTAGTTTAGATCCTGCGAAAAAAAGGTTATAAGCTCCGTAGGCAAGTGCTGTGCCTGCGGCTATCGCGCCTCCAAATAAGGCAGCGAGTTTAGCAGGGTTCCAGTATGTGTCTTGATCTGGATCTATATCTGGGATGGTGAAACGATGTTCGTAGTCTCTGTCTCCTAGGATGAGGAGACGGTTCCAGGAGTAAATTTTATCCTGTACGAGCTTGTGTTCATAAATGACGTCTTTCTTGAAGTCTCTGAAGTTACTGATGGTCTTTAAAAATCTTCGTGTTTTCCAAATAAGTAATGCTTTTTGTAAGAGATTTTGACGTATGAAATGAATTTTCCATAGTTTTTTTGCATAAAGTTTAATCAGTTGCTGACTAGTGAAGAGTTCATTTGCCGCAATTTGTTGGTTGGCCTGTGTGTTTTGTATGTTTAAATGTTTGTTTTTTTTGTATAGTTTTTCCTGTGTATAGTAATGTAAATTGAATGTGGCAAATTGATTGTTTATCTGTACATGGTGTAATTTAGTTTGATATTCGTTATATGCTGGCGTGAAGTTTTTGTATAAATTGAAAATTTGTTCAAGGGAGGGGCTTTGCTCTAGTGATGAAGTTTCATTTGGGTGTGAATAGTTGTCAAGTTCTGCTGACCATGAAAACCAAGTGTGATTGGTCATTGTGAGATTGATGAGTTCGTCTTCTAGTTGTTAATATGATTCTACTGGTCTATCAGGAGCAGGTAAATTCCTGCAAAATTCTCTGGGATTTGGGGGTGGTAGAATATTAAGTAGTTCAATTTCATGTTGTCCAAAAGGGTACAAATTTTTATGAAGATCAGTGAATGAACAGTGACCATGTTGAAGGTAGTTGTAACGGTGATTAGTTTGAAGATTTGGGGTGATTTGCGCATGGTAAGAGTTGGAAGTCGAGGGTCGTGTGAAATTGGAGTTATAAAGGAACTCAAGGTTGTTTTTATATGTTATAGTGGTGTGACGTGGACGGAGCGCAGGTGGCGCAAATAAGAATCTGTGATCTAATAAATGTGAGTTTGCTGAAGGTAGTATTCTTATTAAATTTTGTGGTTTTTGACGTGCTGGTCCTGTAACAATTTTTAAATCAAACCAAGTTATAGGATGCGTAGGTCCGCGAGTGGATTCTCGTTTGTAGTACAGTCGATTGTTTTTGGCATTGCGAGGGGCGATCGGAGTTAATTTGCCTCCAGGAAATGTTACATGAAAGGTGTTGAAGGCTGTTTTTCTAATCGATGTGATTGACATGAGGTCGCACTCTGGAATGGTGTTTGCGTCAAGGTTATCAATGGTGTTTCTATATTGCACTTGTGTTATGTTGGGTAAATCTGTTAACTTCACATAGCATGGTCGTGTTCTCACTGTAGAGTCTGGCACGGTGGGTATGGTTCTAAGAAAATATTGTATAGACGTGTGGCGTTCGTAGAAAGAGGTTACTGCATAAAAAATGAATAAGAACACGTCAGCGTCTCTCCGGAAAATTAAGTGTGTGTTTGTAGTACGGTCCTCGCTTGGTATATTTTTGACTTGGTTTAGAGTTCCATAATCTAAAAAGAAATGAAGAATTGAATGAGGAGACTCGTGTTGTTGCGAAAGTATTGAGGGTCCTTGCAAGTCACGGTTTTGTTGAAAAAAACTAACGCATCGTGCTTCTGGTGATTGGTATGAGGGCTTTAGTAAAAATGTGGGACTGTGTCTTTGTTTATTGATGAAAGTTTCATGTTTTAAATTTTCATAAAATGCTTGTTGGTGGCATGGCTGATTATAAATTGTCGGAAGGTGATGTACATGCATTTTTTTATCTTCTTCAGACACTGAAATGATGAGATGTTGTTTCTTAATTAATGACGCAAATGCTGATTGTAAATCGGTAGAACAGCTTCTACGTTGTCGATTCAAACCATCTATTGATTTTAAATAAAAGAAAAGCAATAGTAACGTTTTCATGTTGTTGGTTTTAAAGTGAGTATCTGTAGAAATTATATTAAAAATAATGTTGATTATTTTTTGTTTTTTAAATATATTCATTGACATTTGCCAATGTTTAACAGAATGGTAGTTTCAGGTGGGTGAAAGTTTATTGTAAATCTGAATTTTGACTTAGTTTGTGTGTCAGTAAAGTTTTTCTTTAAATGTTAGACTTTATTGGTTTTACTGCTTCAATTGAGGAGTTAGATTTTTGTATTTAATTGGCGTAATGAAATCTGAGTTAACAGGGGATTATTAATTGAATATTGTGAAGTGCTGAAATAAGTTCTAACATTAGAAATTAATTTTACGCTCGTGTGAATGGCGTGGTTGAACAGGTTGATTATTTTCCTCAAAAATGGATGCAGTATTGGTGTCATGGGGAGGATTGGATTTGGGCCAGGGGCTGGGAGTGGTACTATTTTGAATCTGCTCCGAGAATGAACTTTATTGTTTATGAGGTGATGTTCGTATATTTCATTTGTTTTAAAATTCTTGTTGTGTCTTAAAGATTTTGTGAATTTTTGAATGTGCATTTGCACGTATGTTTTATGAAGTATGGCTTGTCTAATGAGGTGGATTTGCCATAATTTATTGGCAAGTGTTTTTGTATCTTGTACATGTGCGAATTTTTGTTCTAGCGTCGTGTTTATGGATTTTGAAATTTTATTTTTGACAGATGTGTCTTCTAAATTATGTAGAGTATGTTTTAGCAATTCTATTCGAAATTGATCATGATGTGTGGCCATCCGAAATCGTTGTAATTTTTGTAATGTTTTAAAAGTTTCCTTTGAGAATTTGTCATATGCCATATAAAGTTTGTTCTGATTTTGGTGATAGTAATTGTTTGTTGAAAAAAATGTATTTGTGTGTATTGCGGGGATTATCCAGGTCCAAAATGTTGGGCTACTTTTTGCAGTTAGATCTGCTATTTTTGATTGTAGTGCGGCGTATGACTTGCGCGGGTTAGTGGCGTCTGGTAAAGCTTGACAGACTTCACTATTATTTTTGGGGGGTGAAGTTTTTAGCAGTGAAATTTCTAGGGAGCCATAAGGAAATATTATATTATTTAACGCGGCGGCGTCACAACGGTTGTGTAAATAACTTGTCCAGTTAATGTTGTTGGGACTTTGTTGTTGTACTGTCATGGGGAAGGTGACAGTGTGTGGAGAACCAATATGGCTGTGGTGAAATTGAATGCCATCTGGGTATGAAAAAACTTCTGTTGAATACTGTGGTCGTAAGGCCTTAGGTGTGAAGAGGTATTTATGATCTAAAATGTGTGAATTTTTCCAGGGTAAGATAAATATATCGCTTGGTTCCGCTCGTGATTTTAATCCAAGTTGTACTTTTAAGATTAACCAAGGTGAAGACTGGTTAACTAAGTCATTGGAAATCCCTGAAAAGTATCGCTGAAAATAGATTCTATCATTTTTTGCGTTTAGGGGGACTATCGGTATGAAGTTTTCTCCTGAAAATCCTATAAGAAATACGTTTGGGGGTAATCTATTAATGGAAACCATTCGATCAAGATCACATTCGTGGATATTGGTTTGGTCTATTAAATGAGTGACTCTTGTATCGTATTGGACGTGATCTATGCGCGGTAACATGTTGAGTTTTACATGGCAGTACTGGTTTTGTATGAATTTGGGATGAGGTAGGGGGGATGAGAATAGCTGGAATTTAAGACTTTCGTGTCTTTCAAAAAATGAGCTTATTACATGATGCATAAAGGTAATTGCGTCTGCATTGTGTAGGCTGGAGATCATCCGCGGTGGATGTTTTTCCCAGCCTGCTATTTTGTATTCAGCCCTTGTTAAAAGAGGATGATAAAATTGTAATACTGAGTTGGGAATATCGCTCTTGCATCGGTGGTATAAATAATTTTGAGCTGTCAAATCAATGCGAAATCTAGTAGTTACAAAGCATCGATGTTCTGGCGTTTGAAAAAAAGGTTTTAATAAAAATTTCGGCCTATGTATTTGTTTGTTCCAATGATCCTGAGTGCGCAATTGTTCGAAAAAAGTCTGTTGATTGCATGGTTGTTCCGGCAAATCTGACAGTTCTGTAACTATGGTTGTTTGTTCATGAAGAGGAATGGAGACTATGGTTTGATTGGCTTCTGCAAGGGAACTCAAGGTTTCAGTTGTTTTTAACGAAATATTTGGATGTTGAAAAACAGAATTTAAGTTAAGTGTTAGTAAAGCATTTATTAAAAAAGTATTCATATTCGAAAAATACTTTTGGTGTCTTTAAGATTTACTATAGGCTTATTCTGAAAAATAAAAACGTTTATGAGGTATAGTGAAGTCGTTGTAAAAAATTTTATCCTATTTACTTAATACAACAAAAATCGAGATATATTTCTCACTCTTTGTATTGGCTCACAAAGAAGAAAAAACAATAATAAGAAAGAACGTTGCAGACGCTTTCAAACGCAACCGATGTATATATTTTAATACTAGAATGGTGTATATATGATTGAATAGCATATAGTATATTTATATAGTCAGAATAATGATCGGCTGATGAAATGTTTACTGTTCAGCTCCATTGAGGTTGCTGAGGATAGTATAAAAGTGCTGAGGATAAACTCTGTTTATATACTAAAGGAATAGGCACTTTGGTATGCCTAGATACTTAAGGCATTCCGAAATTTTGGTTTCTTCCAAGGCATGATCCATAAGCAAGTAATGTAGCTGTTCTTGAAGAATTGGCGACGCAAAGATGGTTTGGATGTCTTCAATCTGGAGTGAGTTGCTTTGTAAAGCATGATGAGTGGGATACATTAAACAAAAAGACGAGCGTTCCGGTAGCTTGGGTTTTGAGTAAGTCGCGTGTGGGGAAAATGAAAGTTTAGCTGGCCGTAAGGTTGTATACTTTGCTATGGGCGTCATCGCGTCTCCAGTATCGGGCGTTCCAACAAAATGTGGATACGGAGCCGGTTGTACGGCGCTTTGATGAGCATATTCTTCTGGAAACGGTGGAAGACTTGAAGTGTGTCTTTCTTGAACATTCCAAGGATCACAAAGTCTAGGATCTCTCGAATGTTTGGTCAAGATTGGTGAGCTCATCATAGCCATGTTGAGATCAGGGTAAGATCTGGACGGACTGAATTTGCCAAATTTTGCCATATTTTTTCAGCAGTTATTATTTAATAGCTTTGAACAGAGCTATTGCTGAAACACAAAAACGATGTTGTCACGCAAATGATCATGCACAACAAACAGAACATTGTTAGCTGAATGAATATTGCACAGTTGAATTCTGCATAATGAAAGAACATAAATAAAAGACACGCAAATGTGTAACATTGCAGGTGATTACGCAAAAATTGTGGTTATCTTGGCAAAATATTCTTGATTGAATGCAGCATATTGTTCAAAACACTGTTCTTCAGTACAGTGCGCTCGTTGACGAATCAGAAGTTTTTGACAGGTTTCTTGAAAGTCTGGATACATGGCAGTTGTTGAAAATGGCGTTACAGATTTCTTTTTGCTCGTTTGATCAACGTCTCGTCTTCAGTCGCACTTCGTTCCCACTTGTAACGACACATCAGTCATGAAGTCATTTTTGTGTGGATCATTGAAATCCAGTTCACTTTTATCACCGGTATAGCCATATATTAAAATATATCTCGAGTTATTCTCGAAGTTATCATTTTTAATGTGGAAAAGTGTTAAACGCGTAAAACCAAAGGAAAGAGGTAGTTTATGACAACGAAAAAAGTTTTCTGTTGCCCTAAGTAATCGAGAGGTTGTTGTTGGTTGTATGGATTCACTGATTGGGACTACAATGTCTGGTTGACCCATGATGGAATCCAGAATTGTTGCAGTATATACAAATTGTTGTTTTACATTCGTAGTTTCTCTGCATCTTAATCTCTTTACTATGTTCATATGTAGTTTCTAAACGATTGATATTCTGCTGTAAAAAATGTGAAACAATTTGCACATGAAGGTCGTCACAACGTTTTCGGAAAGGCATCAACGCTTTTTTTTGCACTACTAAACGCAAGCGTTGGAGTAAGTTCTTTCTGCAATTTTGTTAATGTAAACACATTTCTGCGCTGTATGTGCGCTTTCAGCTGTTTCCCAGGAAGCGCTGAACGAAGCGTTTGTCTGCACCATGCGATGGATTTGTCACGACTTAAGCGAAAGTAGGAAATGAAATGTTTTGATTTCAAACGTTGTTAGTAAGTCAGGATGATTTTGCAAAAAACAATTTGCCTTGGTTCAGCTTGGTGCTATTTTTATGACGAGCTTATTCACAGTAGAAAGGAATGAACTCTTTTTCATATAAATCAAAAACCTGTTGTGGGATAAGGGTATCTTTTAAAAGTTGAAATGGCTTGCGACAAGCATAGTCACCCACTTGGTTATCCTTTCGTTTGTTTCTACTTAGTTTATAACGTCGTAATTGGGCCTTTTTCTTAGCTTGTGGACAATTCCACCGAAGGTGTGTTTTTCTATCGGAAGCATGGCAAGGTTGTGGTTTTTGTATTCTAATGAGATTTTGGACACTTCGAAAAGTTTCGTCTCGTTGTAAAAGTTTTTCAACTGTGTCAATTTGCCAGGTGGCATGTTGGGCAACGATTAATTCGGTTATCATTGCATAGTTCTTGAAATTTTTCATTAGGTATGTTTTGAAACATTTTTGCGTGATTGTACACTCATTCGCTGATTGTCTGTTCTCGTCCCATGTTTTTAACGCTTGCAAATATTGTTGATGGGGTTTTGTGATTTTTTCTTTTTGCAATGTAGTCGTTTCAATCTGTAAATGAAAAAGTTAAATCGGATTTTAATTGTTGAAAGAAAATATTATTATTTTAGCGTAAATGTTACCTGAGATTTGTGTGGGGTTTGATTTGCTTTTGTCTGTTGATCGGAATGAGTCGCTGGCATGGTCGATATGTCTTGGTTTGTCATGAGTTTCAGTTCCGCGGACAAGAAAATTCGTGCATGGGGTGGTATTGGGTTTAATTCATTAACAATGAAGTTCCAAATTATTCGACGTAACTCGGTTACGTGGTGATTTTGCACGTATTCTTCATCTCTTTTGTTTGACACTATGCGTATCCCAATGCAGCAAGGCGGTAAATCCGCGAACGAAGCAAGCAACATGCTCGAGCGATTTAATATCGCGCGGCATGTTGAAGCATTTTTTACGAAAAGCTGTAGGTATGGGATTTTTTGTGGTTCCCAGTCCAAGATTTCGCGTATGGACTTATTGATTGCTACAAACTCTTCTTCTGTTATTGCCACAAAACTTAAATTGAAAGCCATCTGTCGAAATAGGAGTGGTGTCTTGTCACGTTGCTTAGAGGGTTCTGAATGAATGACACTTTGAGCCTTTTGAATGTCAAATAGGCCTGTGAAATGTAACTTTACATATAATGAAGGGTATT
>Ga0210059_1012236_pt1 | contig 13005 bp, 9 predicted proteins | sample Ectturendosymbi2_FD_188042 | JGI IMG/M metagenome (GOLD analysis project Ga0210059, IMG submission 188042) | Ecteinascidia turbinata endosymbiont from Florida, USA - Sample 2 (SPAdes) (version 2) | ecosystem: Host-associated > Tunicates > Ascidians > Unclassified | place: Key West, Florida...
TTTAAGGTTCTGCAAAGCTGCGATGCGGGTATCGCTTCCGGAAAGACGTCACACGATTTTCCTGTCACGAAGTGTGGTTCACACACGTTCGCAGCGTTGTAAACAACATCTCTAAATCCGCGATGCACAGATTGGTTTGCATAATTGCAATACTTTTTAGGAATAAAACGTTTAACAATACTCCAATAAATTCATTCATATTGTGACACCTCGTCACAATAATTGCAATAAAGTACAGAAAACGTCTTTTTTACTTTTTTCTTAACTTTAGCAAAAATAACCACAAAATTTTATGCAATATGTGTTTTTCCATGAAAGCTGATCATGGAATATAACAGCCAAGGTTTCTGCGTCTGGTTCCACAACAAATAACTTACTGCTCACGTTGTGACTTACTTTCCGATTATTTGAATTGCTTTCCAATCAGACATTAAGTTTTTTAACCTGGAAAAACACCAAATGGATTAAAAGAAGCATTTTCAAGTTAGGCAAAAGATTCTTTTGTCTATGTAGTTTTCAATTTATTTTTAAGGAAAGAACATCTGTAAATTACCCAGGTTACTTAAGTTTCAGAGCAAGTGACTACTCTCCACAAAGAAGATAAAGAAGGAATCAATCAGCAATTTTTTTAATACGAAGTTGATTTCACGAAATACTACTTCCTATTAAAATTTTGCTGATTAATTCTTTGTTTATCTCCCTTGTGAAGAGAACGCTATTTATTTGAATGGAGATATGTGCAAATTTGAATCATCGCAAAAAGATGAATACAGAGCCCTGTCGGCTGATTCCTCGAAAGCTCACAGCAAACTTACAGCTTTTAATCGATATTAGAGCAATTTTATAAAATAGTCCTTATGCCAGTATTGCTATTTTTTTGTGCATAATAGCCAAAAAAATTAAACATTGTCAAACAAAAAACGTCAAAAGCGTCACTAAAAAGAAGGTATAGAATAGAAACCCCTTCTCGTTATGCGTGATGCAAAATTTTTGTTACTACAACAAAATTTTACTCGTTTGACAAGTAAATGAGAAATATATTATTGAAAGCAAGCAGTTTTATTAACGTAGAATGAAAATCGATTTTTCGTCAATCTTCTGTGCCTCATATAAAAAAGAGTCCCAATGCAAACATTCAAACTTTAGTGCAATTTTAAATCTTTCTATAAGTTATGAGTTGAAGATTACTTGTTGGACTTTATGCATGGGTAGATTTCATTACACGATTGTTTTGTGTTTTTTACTATGATTAATTATGCAACCGAGGCGTCATTTGAGTCATACAAATGTATGAAAAACATGAACTTGAGTCCAGTGGGAAACGCCAAATGCATGAGTAACGTGGAAACCATTGTGTTTGGATTACTTGACACTAATTAGCAGAAAGTCTTCCAACAGGCTGAGCAGAGGTCGCGAGTCGTGCTTGGTTGGCAAAGTGATTATGAACAATCAACACTAAACAGGGCGCTCGTCGAGGCGTGTCGATCATGTGTTTGCACCGTTCCGCATGAACGATTTTCTAACAGCGCGTAAAGCCAGCTAGATGATCAACACAGCATGCTCGTCCGATTAATCTTTCAGTCACCACGTGCAGTTGCGGATTGTCAAGATGCTTACGAAAAAGCGAGTGGCGGCGCTAAGTGCTGCTTTGCTTGCCTGGTATTGGCAGAAATACATTTTTCGAGGACCTGTTTATGATAAAGTAAAGGATTTATCGGGAAAAACAGTATTCATCACAGGTGAGTGTGAATCCCATTGCCGGCCGTCTGGCATCATTTTGCAGGTGCGCTTGTGCTTGATAAGGTAAAAGTGCGACCAGGCAAAGGCATTAACGTCTGTTGCCTTCCCAAAAAATCGAAGTTTTTATGTGTTTGTAGTCATGTTGAAGGTTCTTGGGGTTTCTGGGAAGGAAAAGTTAAGTCCATTATTGTGTTTTTCCGTAATGTGTAAGATCACGTAGGCTATTATATATTTCGGGCTCATGTCGTTTACAACTCTTCTAAGTTCTAACATCAGTGATCTTTCATGTTATTAGGTTGGTCAGCAACACCATTTCAAAACTTACTTTCAGTTTCTAAGGTTTAAGTTAAGAGTCGCTGTTAAGAAGGAGCACTTACAAAACATGAAAAACATATCGAGAAACAGCGTGAGTGTGCCTTAGTAAAACAAATGATCTGCCCACTTTGACGCAACTGCGTTCGGCCTGTAAAGCGCTGCCATTCACGTTTTGGTTCAGTTTAGTGATTGTCAAACCTTTTTGAGCTACGCAACAGCTTTTGTATCAAACTTCTGATATGTGGAAGATTTAGACTGGTGATTGTGGATATTATAGTATTTTCACAATAAATTTATCGCGCAACAGCTGACAACCGTTGAAAATCACGGGGCTAGGTTATACAACGGTTACACCGGTGGTTTTCAACCTGGGCTTGCCACGCCCAGAGGGGTCCTGAGCCATTTTTGGAGGAGTCGCGAGTAGATATTTTTTTGTATACAGCTGTATTAGATTTGCTTTATTCGAGTTTCAGATGGGGGTCGTTGGGTTATAGTGGGTTGCTAGAAGGCAATGGTTCTCAACCTGGGTTCGATCGAACCCCTGGGGTTCGACGGAGCAATTTCAGGAGTTCGACAGAGATGCTCTGAATGCGAAATTCAACAAATACTTTTGGTTATATTATATTAAGAACTACTGTGTATATGTCAATATAGAACAGTCTTAAGTTTCATGGATTAGCGCAACACAGCCCATGCCATAAACAGGTAAAGGTAGCCTATAGCATAGGACAGGGGTCGGCAACCTATGGCTCGCGAGCCAGATGTCGCTCTTTTGATGACGGCATCTGGCTCGCTTGATATTTTCTTAACACGATTGTTACTGATGAAACTTCTGTAATTTTCCTATTAAGCCATTATCAGCAACACCATGCAGCACCAAAAGTCGCATTAACAGTAAGAAGCATGTTATTAAGAGAAAATTCAGACATTTACCATTGTTTAAACTGGTTGATTTTGTTTAAAAATGCACACGTTAGTTAGTGAGTTAGTTGCATTCAGTGTTGGAAAATATTACATGGCTCTCACGGAAATACAAATAAAAATATGTAGGTTTCATGGCTCCCTTAGTCAAAAAGGTTTCCGACCCCTGGCATAGGAGCAGGGCCGTCGCCAGCGCGGGGGCAGTGGTGCCCGGCCCATCATTTGAAATCGGTGCGCCCCCATTTCACGTTTAGCCCCTCGGTTGCTACATACATCCAATACTGTATTTTTAAAATGTGCCCCCCCCTTCTGGTTTTTAGCCCCTCCTTCTGGTTTTCGGCCCCCCTTGCTGCTAAATCATGGCGACGGGCCTGCATAGGAGATCTTGGATGAAGCTTGACTGAAAGCGCGGTTACGATCACAGCAAGCTAATCGCGACACTCTACTATACTATTAAATCACTTCATTTCTGTGATGCAACAAGTCCATCATAATCTTGTTTGAAGCATAATTTCACTGCACATACTGCGCTACACAGAGAACATCCCGGATAGAGTTACACCCTTCATCAACTTATAGCAGTGGTTCTTAATCTGGGTTCGACGAAGGTCATCTGATTTCTGTACTGGTAACATTTTTACTTTTTGTTATATTGGGCAAGAATAGGATTCTACAAAAGCTTGGAAAACTACGTAAGGGTTCGGCGTGTGTGTAAAGGTTAAGAACCACTGACGCATAGTAAGGAAAAGAAAACCGAAGTTATCTAGATGTTGTAGGTATTGTCAAGTGTAAGGAGGACATCAACGTCCACGTCACGCCACTTTTAATAAATCGTAAATACGTAATGTTGTGCAATAATTTCCATAGCAAGGTATAACTCTCGCCATAGTTTACTTATCTATAAATTGATTGAGTGATGCTCCACACATCACATTGCATGATGTAAAGACATGCACCCGTATCAAAAATGCTGCCACCAATACACGCTTACGCTCTCAAAATTATTGTTCAAACTGTTAATCTTGTGTAAGGGCGTGCTCTCAATCATCGCATTTTTATTCAGCTGTATGAAGAAACGGATTGGCAATTGTAAGTCCTTCTCTACCTTTCTGAAGTTCGTTGGCTATCTCGGGGAAAAGTGATAAGTCGCGTTTTGTATTTGAGTGCAGCATTATCCAAATTTCTGCAATATCAAAACCTCCGGCATTTAAAACACTTCGGGGTGTCAAGTTTTCTTGTCACCTGGCTTATTTGGCCGACATTTTTGGTGCCCTTAATCACATGAAAGCTTTTACAGGATTTGGGAATATATTTTGAGTATTACTTCTCTGGCCGTCAGGAGTATCCAACACGGATACGGAAGCCATTTACTGTACTTTGACACTACAAGTGCAGATATTAACAATCAACACACAGATGACAACATTGAGCTTCAGGAAACCGAGATTCAAAAGCATACCTTCAGCACAACAAATCTTCCTACGTTTTGGTGCCATACCAAATGGAAGAGTATTCGCGTACCCTGGTTGTTCTCTCATCGTTCGTAATAGCATTTTATACGAGCATGTGCTTTCTATACAGGTGGATGTTAAAACATGAAACGGAAGAGACTTCCTTGTGAAAATTACATGGGGATTGCTCTTTCTGAAATAAAGCAACCATTCTCCCAGATTGTCGCCAGAAAATAAAACAGAAAATAACATTGACAAAATAATGTATTGTTAAGTTTGAAGAACTCTTGGTTAATTTTGGTTCAGTAACCTACCTAATCAGTTACCTATTTTTATTTTCGTGTTGCTAATTTTGTTTCCTGTTATCACTGTATAACAAATTGGTTTCTAAACAAGCTTTGAGAATAACGTAGGTGTTCGGCCTTCAGCGTGTTTGTAAAGGTTAAAAAACACTGCTGTATAAGGGATCGCGGTGCAAAGAGGTTGAAAACCACTGGGTTACGCACTAACGCTGAGAGCAGTTGAGGCCACCTGGAATTTAGAACGTGTTTTTATGACGTTTTTATGGTTTCTTCACCTGTCTTAGCAGCATGTATATTGTAGTAACAGTGGTGATTTTCGAACAGAGAAAAATAGCAAACTTGAGATATCAGGAAACTTGTTGTTATACTGTAAAACTGTTCAATCCGAAAAGGATATGATGATTGCTGATCTAGAACAAAAAAATTGATAAATTGCAAGCCGTTGTGCAAGTTTGATTTAGTACGGCAACGTTGTCCAGCAGGGACGCCGGAGAGCGGGTGCATGACGGGGGCATTGTCCCCCTGCCTTTGCATAAGGGGGGGGGGGCACGGGGGCGGAGGCGCCTTTTCATAAAAGTGTCATAGGTAATTTCATGCTTTATCAAGATGGAATTGAACAAATTTATTGCAGCTTTTCGTGCACCTACAAACTTCAGTATGTTTATTTTTATAATTTCTGGTATTTTTGTGAGGTCACCATCGTTGCTGAACAGAGACAAGCGTCATTGGTAACGACTTTTTTGTTTTTTTATAAGCTTGTATTGCCCTCAACTGTTTTACTGCCCCTTCTACCCTACCTCTGCTCCGACGTCCTTGTTCTCCAGAGACAAATGCAATGTTGATCCCATCTTTGTGCGTTGATTCAAAACATTCCAGTGTTTCTTTCCATGTCTGTGCTGCGATGCAGACCGTGTTTTCTCTGTCAGTTTCGTTCATGTGATAAAAGACTCTGACCACGTATAATTTAGCCCAGGTTTTTTTAACCGGGGGTACATGTACCCTTCAGGATACATTTGCCTATCTGAAGGGGTAGATTTAAGGTTAGCAATAGACAGCAAACAGATATTTGTATATTAGTGATTATCGAATATTTATACATATATCAGTGAATATTAGAGCAGTTTTCACACCTAGTTCCACGCAAGGTCCTCTACACACTATGTTTCTTGCGTTCTCCCAATCTTATACTACGGAAATGTGATTTTTGCCAACTGCTCAACTTCGGATAGCTTGCTCCTAGAGCGCATACATGCAAAGGCTGCCAAATTAATACCAGGTTGTTTTCATACATCACGTAACGCCGCTGGCCTTTCTGATCTCAACTGTATTCCACTATCTAATAGAAGAGAACTTCATATGTTCTTATCATTTTATAAACTAAAAGCTGGTCTTACCTCCCCTGTCCTCTACTCGTTTTTACCGCTGACCTTGGAGAAATATCAGCCCATTCATTGCGTCATGCCAATAATCTTCAGCTTCCCCTCTCGAAAGGTTTGCTGGTGCATATTTCAGTTTTTTTACAAAACTCGTTTACTCTGGAACTCCCTACGACAGTACATCAAATTATCTTCTATTTTTGCAGCATTTAAAAACCGCATCAACCACTTTTACCATGGCAACAAACGCAATACTTGCCAATTACGCGGGTCAAGTCCATTCACCACCTCATTACGCTGCGTGTTTCGCCTTGGTCACAGCTCTCCATTAATATGAAGTCCTTTCGTCAGTGTAGCTGTGGGTCCACAGAAACGCTAGAACACCTTCTCCAGCAGTGCAACTTGTCCTTGCACCATCGAAACTTCTTACGCTCAAAAATACCTTGTGCAACGAAAAAATTTGTAATCAGCCACAATACTCTCTTATCACTAATAAAACTTTAATCCATATTCTCCTGTTTGGCCATCCATGAACATAATTTAAGCCAACAGTAGTTATCTTTGCAGCACTGTCTCGATTTTGTAAGCACAGTGGGCGCTTTGAATTCCATGTTTGATAAAGTGGACTTGTCCACTTTCTGGCGCATCCTACTTAGATATTATTTGCCTTTTGCCGCTTCGCGATTGGTTTCTTTTGTTTGTTCGTTTGCTGCCGTTTGTAACTGCATTATTTTGTGCCTATTGACTATACAAATGGCATCAAACAGGCCTCAACCTCCCGCCAATTGTCTTTAAATAAATTCAGGGGGTGTAAGCGTACCCCCAAAAGTTTGGATTTGTTGCAAAGCGTTACAAAATCCCTGAAGTTCTGGGCGATTACCCTGAAAATGTGGGCAATATCTTTGAAAATTTAGGCAAAATTCCTAAAAATCCTGGTAAAATGGCGTCCAACATTTTTTGATTTGAACAAATGTCGCCCAATGTTTGTAGAAAAACAAAGAAACACTTGAAGACTTTTTTTGTGGAGGTTATACCAAAAAGAGTCTTCATGATCTCTGTGGGAGAAAATTTGTTGGTAAAGTTGCACAAAAATCTTACCCTTTTCGGGCACGTTTCGGAAAATTCGGGCAAAAATCTGGCGGGAGGTCTCAACCTCCCGCCAATTGTCTTTAAATAAATTTTTCGCATTGCATGCGATCCGCCTCAAAAATAAAAATTTTCAAAAATCATTATATGCATATTGTTAGATATATCTATGGTTAGTCATGATGACATATTTGGGAAAAGTCGATCAAACGAGTATCAGACATGTTCCGGTTTGGTACGGAAATTTCAGGGGTACATCCTAATTTGTCGAAATGCTAAAGCGGTACATAGTCAAAGAAAGGTAGGAGCAAGATTTAGCCTAAGCCCTTAAAAGTCGTGTGTATGTGTAACGCAGTTACACTTAACTTCGGTACGATTCTTCGAGGAACTAGTGGTTTACGTGCTGTTGTGGGAGTGTATGGCGTACCAACAGTGTACAGGAAACTTGCTAATGTATTTGAGTCAATAAATTGCAACCGCTTTCAGTTGCGCATTGCTGTAGCTAATGGGTCAGATGCTTTTGATTGCGTTTGAATGGATGCTTACCGCGAAACTAGTTACGGTTTAACAACCGTAGAATTGTTGCGCTATCAGAAAGGTGTAGTTGCTCAACCTACAACTGACATGTAAAATTTTTGCTTGTAGCATTTAGGCAAGTGGCAATTGCGTTTGCAGTTGAAAGTTGCAGTGAGTTGCAATACATCCGAGCGTAACATATATACCACGCCAGCTGCGGAGCAGACTAAATGTTTTCCAAATGTATCTGTGTGGTGCTTGTTAGCAGCAGCTTGGAAGCAAAAAGTAGCTGTTGGCAAAATTACAAATGTTTTGAAAACGCCTGCAGAAAGAGTAGCTTGAAATGCGCAATTTAACAGTGCACGTATCAACCAACGCACAAATTCATCGCATCCATCTTGCTTTTGCTATTATTTAGACGTGGTTTCGGCTTCAGTCGCAATGGTGCCGAAAGGCGACATCTAGAAGTTCGAAAACAACTTGTCTTTTTCGAGGTCGAAAGTTGCATTCAGGATTTCCTACTAGTTTACCTTTACTTTTTGTTCAACTGCTCCCTTTAATTTTTTTTGCCTGAAACGCAATATGGGTAAAAGTTTCGAATTGATTAAACTCAATGAGTGTTACGTGTACCTGTGGCTGGATTGTTGAACCTAGCTTTCGAAATTTTTTTGGAAATAGTCTGAAAAACGCATTGCTCCTTGGTCAAGCGTTTGTGCCGATAATTTTGTGTTTGGTCAAATTCATTACTTTGATTTATTTGTATATACAACTATCCCCGGATCGAACCTAATTGAAAAAAGACAGGTGTTGATTTACAAACGAGCGTTTCAGCAAGACCGTTACAGGCAAAAGACTTCTTTTGAGTCAGTTCTTCTAACCACTGCTTGGCCGCAGTAGATCTCGGGTCAAGTATTGAGCAGCCATTCGATTGTCTCATCGTCCAGAACCGTCAGGCCGTGCAGCTCATGAGGAGGTCGAAGGATTGGACATTGGCAACAGACTGACCCGCCAGCGCAGCAAGCAAGCATTGGATTCATTTGGCAAGAGAGCGAGGCACCAAATACCTCATTGTGCCCAGCGCGGAACACCCGCGTAGACTTCTCTGAGTTTTTGTTTATTATTGATAACAAAAAATCATCTCTCCGGAACGGAAGATAGGGCAGTGTTGTGTTTATGTCTCTCCGAACCGGCACCGATACCCATGCAGAGCCTTTTCTCGGGATCCAGTAATTCTGCCGATTTTTGGTCAAGGTGTCCGCTACCAGCCCACCAAGACTGCATTTATTTTGCCTTTTATATTGACGTACTTCTAGCAGGGGTTTACATGCTCGGAATGGGACAACTCGGCGACGCCGTTTCGGTGATAAATCAGTTAGGAATCTTTAATAAGAACATTTTCAATCATACCACAACTCTTATGTTAACTTTTCTTTTGTATACCTGAGATTACATATCGTCACGTTGACAACCACGCATAACTACAATCACACATTACACATCCACAATCACCCAAAATATTTTGACCTAAAGCCTCACTTTGGTCAAGGAGTTGGAATAGGCTAGCGATTTTGATAGATTGCTGATATTGATGTAGTATGACGATCATCAAATGCATTATCGTAATTGCATTAAGTTTATCTAAAAATCAGCCTGGAGAAACCGTATCGCATTGTCCTTTGATAAACCATTATTTTGAAAAAGACTTTATCTTCTGTCTTTGGTATCAGCATTAAAAGGTGCATATATAAAACCCGCTGTTACAATGGTTGATGGAAACAAACTTCGATTCAGGCAATTTCAAACTGCCAGAAGAAATAACTTTAACTTCACCACTTAATTTTTTATTTTTTACGTATGTTGTTAACATTCGTGATAGCTAAAGAAGGAAATGCGCCACAACAGTTATAGACAAGTGCGGCGTTGCAATGCGTGTCACAAACTTTGAACAGCCCGAGAACAAGGCATGCCATCGTTAATACGGGAAATGCCTTTTCAATCGATGTGATGATTCACGCATGGGAACGGAAATCCGTTTACTGCTCGGTAGACACAGGATTTTCAATGCGATTGCAGACTAAAAGCATCCCGCTGCATGATACCAGAATCAGCGACCAAATGTAGTGAAGGCACAATAAACAAAATTAGGTAAGATATCACAGTAATACCTTGTGAAACATCTTATGTAGTAACAGCAATGTAGAATCAATGCGCTTGGTTAATACACATCAACAAAAAGGAAGAAGGCCAACAATAATGCTGGAAACTGAGTAAAACATTTTCATATAGGGCTATGAAAAGTGTCAGACACGCTTAGTTTTTTGTTCTGAAGGATTTTGTGACCAGATTTCAATTGCACTGTACTTCAACATTTTCTATTTTCTTAGAGGTGGAACGTGCTGTTGGTAATGCAAAAGGGTGACTTTCAATTTGCTTCGATGTACAGCCGTGATGAGCTTGAAATAATCGTTAAATGTAGGCGGTAACTGAGATTTATTGTATTTATACATGAATTTGCCAACTTCAAGACAAAATAGCTTTAGTTGTAGAATTTTCTATAATTTATAAATGGTAGTAACTTTGGAAGTGACAAGTTCAGATATGTTCAAAAATCTTATCGCGCGATTTAAAACAACAGATGTTGGTTGCAGATGACAGGAAGCTGCTCTTCCCCAAGCAATAATTCCGTATTGTAGTCGTGAATTTATTAGGCTGTGATATCACATGCGAAGTGCTTTTGCTTACTTATATAATGTTTCACTTTGTACATTTCACATATTTGGATATAATACAGCACAACCCTATACAATGCTCTTTCCATGACAGTTTCTCGTATACAAATGTACTTGAAACTCACAGCTCTTTCTATACGATTGCCGTTCATATTTACTTACAGGAGGGGAAACATTCAGGAAAAATATTCCAATGTGAAATTTCCTTCAATTTATCCCAGTTGATTTTAGTGCTGAGGCTAACTTGAACCGAGACTTGCTTTCATTCCATCGAGTTGTTTCTTTTTATATTAGAAGATACGGCCCTCTGCTAAACGCGGCCTTCTCAAATTGGCCCCGGTGCCACAATAATTGCCTGCCCCTGGTTTAAGGGAATCTGACTTAGCATGCTTATTTGTGATCAACATATATTTTGTTTTAGAAGTATTTGGTGAGAGCTTGTTTGCAGTTAGCCATTCAGTTACTTTAGCCATTTCATGTGTAACCGAGTTTAGTAATTTTTCAAAATTTTATTGTCGGTCTGAACCGAGACTGTATCATCAACAAAAAGCGTTGATGTATGTTTTTCATCACACTGGAGTTGGGTAAATCGTTATGCATAGCAAAAAGAACAGTGAGCTTAAAATTGAGAAGACCTGTTATATTTAGGCGATGATTTCGCTTTTCAACAAGTCTAATTTACGTGATGGGTAGAATGTGTGAACAAGTAAACAACATTCGAATTTTAACCACCAGGTGGCAATGCAGGCATCGGAAAAGTCGCTGCGCTTGAGTTCGCCAGAATGGGAGCAAAAGTCATCATCGCGTCCAGAAATGAAGAAAAATCTAATGTTGTGAAGAAGGAAATCGTTGAAGAAACTAGAAACAGTAACGTAGGTTGTTTATGTACGAGAATGTTTTTTTATTCTTTGCTGATTATGTTCCGATCATCCACGTAAAAGCGGTGGTGTGTTGCCAGGATTATCGTGCCATGTTCCCGGGATTATCGTGCGATACTGTACAAACACAATCTGCGCAACTGCTCAAGATATAGTTTTCATTGATGTTTTGTGCGTAACACGTCCAACGTTTTTTAAAGATGAACATAATTAAGTAATCTTTTCAAAAAGATTTTTGTGGCCTGCAGGAGGTTGCTGCGTGTCTGACGATAATTACTTGGCGAACAAGGTGACATATATGGCTTGAACGCAGACAGTCAGACACTTCTTGCACTATTCATTGTGAGACAAAAAGAAATGCTGTGATGCAATAGAACGTAATTTGCCGCGTGGATGCAGCTTCGAGAGTATGACTGTGTTTTGTAGCTTCTATTTTTTTTGTACATTTCTTCTTCTGTGGAAGTTGGTGCTGTGAAGCTTCTGAGCTACGCAAACAATAATGTAACAGTTACATAAACAATCGGACTGTTTGAAACTTTTGCTTCATACAGCAACAGGACATCTTAGATTAGGATGACACATTGACTGAGCCCTGCAAATTATTCGCTGTGTCATCAAGAACAAGTCAAATTGTTTCGTGACTCATCGAATATAATGTCATGAAACCAGCCATCTTAGTACCATCCAAATTGTTCTATCGAATTTATGCCAGAGGGGCATAAGAGTTTTCAGCTGTTAAACATTTAGCATCCTTTTGGTATTGAAGAAAATCTTAAATCGCAATATTTTCAGCAACCAACATCATGTTTGGGTTTTCTAGGTCTTCGTATACAAGCTTGACCTCGAAGAATTTGACTCTGTTCGTGAATGTGCAAATAAGTTTTTGCAATCTGAAGATAGTCTCGATATTCTTATAAACAACTCAGGTAAGGGCACCACGTTTTTGGTGAGCGGGTTATGTCGAATCAGCATCTAAGTTTCGCGTATACAAACCGTTTTTTGTTATTTGAAGAAGTTCTGGGTCATTTGTTGACGCTATTCAGATGCACGAAATATATTACCAGACTTCTATATGTCAAATTTACTGACCCTTAGGTTACAGAATTAACCCTGCGTGCACTGCAAGGCATGTCAGTATCTGGTTGCGCTCCTCAATAAATCCGTCAAGGTTCAGAGAATGTGTCATGAAGCTTATTCCGCCATAATCTCATTCATGCCAGGTTCACAAGAAGCAAAATAGCAGTCGACAGAAGAAACTGCTTTTTCTGCTACAGTCTAGGTCAGAGGTTCCCAACCTGGGGTACATGTACCCCTAGGGATACATTTGCCTATCTTAAGGCGTACATTTAAAGTGAGCAGTAGAAGGGAAAATATATTTGTATATTATTTATTTCCAAATATTCTAAAATATAAAAATTCTGCAGTATTAAAAGTTCAGTGGATTTTTGTTTATTTATTAAAAGTTTAGTGGATTTTTGTTTATTTTAATGATACTCTTGATATGCATGCTCCATATCGCTATGCATCTAGAAAAGAACAATGCTCCTTTAACAAACCATGGCTCTCCAAAGGCATTTTGACTTCCATTGCAAAAAAGAATACCCTCTACAGAAAGCAGTTGACTACAAACAACCCAAATATTATTAGAAAATACAAAACTTACAGAAATAAGCTTACCCACTTAAAAGAAA
>Ga0210059_1012239_pt1 | contig 13004 bp, 9 predicted proteins | sample Ectturendosymbi2_FD_188042 | JGI IMG/M metagenome (GOLD analysis project Ga0210059, IMG submission 188042) | Ecteinascidia turbinata endosymbiont from Florida, USA - Sample 2 (SPAdes) (version 2) | ecosystem: Host-associated > Tunicates > Ascidians > Unclassified | place: Key West, Florida...
TCGTATAATTCGCAATCTATTGCATCACAATAGGCTTTCCCTGGGGGGGATAAATCTCAAGCTTTTGTATTGTCTTACCACAATAGGCAATTAAGCAAATGTTCAAGCCTATTTCAAAAAGCGATGATAAACAGCAAAAATTTAAAAACTCGTAATTTACATTTCAAATTTCAAAGTTCACGGACCCCCAATGGCATCAGTATCACCAGCATGAGATAAACCACTAGTGTGGGACTGGGGATAGAATCAAGAAGCACATGTCTGTATCGAATCTAGACTTGAGTCCGAATCTTTTGAGCCTTTGATCGACTTTCTAGCGTTTCTGGTTCAAAAGTTATGATCTAAAATAAACAAATTAATTAATTATCTAATGAGTCAAAAATTTTTACAAACTTACATCACAACTTTTGAACCCGAAACCCCAGCAGGTCATCCAAAATATCAAAAGACTCGGATTGTAACCTAGTTTCCAGTAAAAACTTCAGCAAAATACTACCACCTAACAATTGGCGCTCAGGGCCAGGCAAAGTGGGCCAAGGTGGCCTAGAAGTCCTCCACTTATGACGTCACTCACAGACAACCTGCACCCCCCAAGCAAAAAATTTTTTTCGAGTGCAGACTAGAAGACTTGCCATGTCTTTTGAGACTTTTACTGGGTCTGTAGAGCATACCGGACCGGAGAAATTCCCGCGCAAAGCCACGTGCGTTTAGGTGTTTTTTTTTCCCGAAAATCCCTGAACCCTAGCGGACGCCAAAGAGTTAAGAAACTGCCACGACAGAATATGATTACTCCACTCTGATCACTGCTAAACGAACAGACCAAATATACAATCAAAAACTCAATCTTGAATCCAATCCCTTAGACCAGCAATATACCACAAACACAAAAAACAGAATACAGCAATAGAACGCAAAATGCCGAAATAGCCATAAAGAAATAGTAGAGGCACTGATCCCGGAGTCACAACAACTTATAAATGGAGCAGTGGAAAAAGGGACATCTTCTTGGCTGTCAGCCTTGGCAATCAAGTGAATGGATATGCGCTAAACAAACAAGAATTCTTAGATGCCATCTGGATCTGGATGGAATGTGAAAGGCGTACTCACCCACTGTGCTTGTGGAGAAACAAACTCTGTGGATCACAGCCTTGTGTAAACTGGGTGGTTACACTTTAATGAGGCATTAACTCAGCGAGAGACTCTGAGGTGCAGATAATGAGAAAGGTCTATAGCGATGTTTGGACAGAACCCACACTTCTGCTAACCAACGAAAATGATTTTGAAAGAAAGATCAACACTGCTGATAATGCAAGGTTGGATATCTCTACGAGAGGACTGTGGAATAGCTATGAGAAAAAGTTCTATGAAATTAGGATGACACATCCTAACTCAGTCTTATTCTGGGAAGTCCTTAGCAGAGATCTACCAACAACATGAAAAAGAGAAGGGTAAGTACAACCAAAGAGTGATTGACATTGAGAAGTCTTCATTCAATCCCCTTGTTTTTACAACAGGTGGGGTAGCATCAGAGTCAACAAAAGACTGGCTGAAAAATGCAGGGAGCCACATACATTAATCATGACTTAAGTAAAAACAAAGCTCAGATTTCCCCTTCTGAGGAGCACCCTTGCTGCAATACCAGGATTTTGACGTAAACGAAGCGATGTTCACCTCTAATCTCACAGACATTGACTTCAGTTTAATTCCTAGGTCCACAATTATATAAAGCTGAAGTACGGTGTCAATGACATGGCACCAGTTATATTTGTGCAATAGGTGGTAGATCACATAAGTCATGACATTATGAGTGAAATATTACCTTTTCTAAAAGTAAATGCTCTTTTCATTTACAAAACAAATTTTGTTTTTCATGTACACAATACTTATTGGATTAAATGTTTCTTGATAAGCTTATTGTAATTTGTTTGTGCCTTTGTCTCTTCAACATCATTTGGTGAGGAGCAGTCGTGGCATTAGTACCACAGGTGGTGTTGTACCACAAGCATGGGATATAAGTTTGTGCCATTAGCCAAGTGTGGGTATGTACCACCAGCGTGGGGTTCAACTTAGCTTACTAATAATGGCATCAGTATCACCAGCGTGAGATATACCACTAGTGTGGGACTGGGGATGGAATCAAGAAGCACATGTCTGTATCATGATCTTGGATAATTAATTGAATAGCAGCGGTTTATTCCAACAGGGTGTGGATTGAAAAGAAAAATGTTAGTTCATACCACCAGCATGAGGACTGAGGTAAAAAGCTCGTGGTACAACACCACCCGTGGTACTGACACCCCACGCTGGTAGCACTGACGTTGTTTTCAAGTTAATACCTATGCTCAGCTCATGGCACATGCTTACATCCCATGCTCGTGGTACAACATCACCCGTGGCACTGATGCCACATGCTGGTAGTATATCCCACACTGGTAATGACACCGCTGACCTCAATTGCATTTGGTGACGCCACATGTCTGGTAGGACATACTTTTATCCATGATGCTCACTCCATCATGGTCCGTGGGTAATTGTGTTACTTCTTCAAGATTTTATGTATAAACATTGTTTTCTGCCCTTGCTACTTGTTTTTGTAATGAAATGTTGTTTGAATACATTGTTCTCTGGCTCATAACCCTTATTCACATTGCTGCTCACTTCATCTATTATGTGCTAGCTTCACCTGCTCATTGGTACATACCTCAATTGCAAAACAATTGTGTTATGTACATTTTTTAGGTACAGTGTAAAGAACGGATGTCTGTCAACGCAGATATTATTAACAGATGTGTGATGACGTAAACTGGAGTGAAAAAATACCTTGATACACAATCAATAAAAGTAAAGATGCAATACAAGCAATTATTTGTGATTGCAATTTAAAATATTTACCCGGAACAAATAGTTCTAAAGAGTTGACCAACTTTTCAAACCTAAATTTGCTTCCCAGTGGAACGTGTTATCTAGAATAGAACAATCTTAGTGGTAGAGGGATGGTGGCAGAAATTAGGCCTAAGCTAGCAAAAAATTATTTTTACTACCATTATGGTGTCACTATTTGTAAAATATCGGTTTCCGCAACTCCAGTTATGTCATTTTATATTCGCAACCAAGATCCACTACTGATACATATCCATTTTTATAAGGTGTCCATTTTTATGTGCCTTTTTTATCCTTTATACAGTAGAATTTTCCTGATTTGTCACCTGAAAGGGATTAGAAAATAGTGACGAATTATGCAAACTCCCACAGGTGAAAATTCTATCATAAAAGCTTGTGTACCTTATCATAGTAACTCATATATATTATTGTGCTCTTATTTGCAATAAAATATAAGTTTATGATGTTATGATTGAATACAACAAATTCCTCTACTCTATCTGGACTCCTCCATTTAGTCTAGCACCTTATAAATCTTTATCAAACTGCAAAGACATCTCACATTCTCTCGATGGGGAGTCGGGTCGCGCTTCGCACCTCGTGTATAAATTCGATAAACAAATTACGAGGTGCAACAATTCTCAGATAAAGATCCTTATTTTGTTTGAATTCCCACATGTTCTAGCTGCTTAGACATCAAAAGCGAAACTGCAAATGATGTATTAGCCGAACAAAATGCTTTTAAGGGATAGAAAGAGGTGACAAATTAAGTAAATTGACGAATTAGACAAACAAAAATGTACACAAAAGATAGGAATTCTGCCGGGACTGATTAAAAAGTGACGAATTAATTTATTAAACGATGACGAGTTAGATGAGTTCTACTTAATGTTTTTGTATTATGTGTCCATTTATTTTTTGTTATTGTTGTTTGGTACTTAAATAATTTATCAATTATGGGTTAGTGTGTGTTTAACAAAAGGCTTTACCAAGCATAGCTGTTTCAATTCAAAACATTATAGTTAAGCAAGCAACAGAGTACCACATAAGTAACAACTTTCAAAGTTTCAGTCAACCTGTTATGAACAGTAATAGGTATTTAAAAAAGGTACCCTGTAAAGACAGATATCCGTCAGTAACAGATCTCTTGGTTGCAGATATAAAATGACACCACCCAGAGTTGCAAAAAACAATATTTTGTAGTAATGACATCAAAACAGTAATAAAATTATTATTTGTTGCTAGCCTATGCTTAATTTCAGCCACCATCCCCCTCGCAACAAGATTATTTCATTCTTGATAACAAGCTCTATCCAGTGAGACCGAAATTTAGGTTTGAACAGTTGTGAAAATATAAAAAATTAAAATAGTGTAAATTTTTAGTATTACGTGTTCAGGGGAAAAGTATATAAAATTGCAATGACAAATTTCTTTCTATTGTATTTTTGCCATTTTTCATTGCGCAATGAGGTATTTTTTACTCCTGTTAGTTTACCACCACACATCCAATCATGATTGATGATATCTCCCATTTTCTTTGTCTCTGGTTTACAAACAATATGAGCTGCACAAGACAATGTCTGTGGTTGGCATTACAATGCATTTTCTGGGCATGTTCACTGTGTGTAAGTTTGCTTTTGTAAGTAATCTACTGTTTTTTTGTGATAGTGTTACTGTGTTTTTTTTATAGTGAAATCTAATAATTTTCTGCAATAACAGAACCATGAATGGCAACTCTGGTTGAAACCACAGTTCCTTTATATAGGTGTGGGTAGATTAGACTTCTTTGTCATAGTATTTTGAAGTTGGGGGTTTGTTGAAAGAACTTGAACCTTGAAACAATTTTTAGACCTTTCTGATTTATTGTTAAAAAAATTATGCTATAGGCTAGGGTTTAGCGCCGATTCTCTTCACACTCAACACTGTTATTTTAGTCTTATTTCATTTGGGTGTCATGTTGATATAGCATTAGCAAGAATGCTTGGGAAGTTGGGTTTTTTTGTACAGGTCACTGAAACTTTTTACAGATGACCAAGTGACTTCGCAGGGGTTTAACTCAAATCATATTATATTGTCTTGTGCAATTTAAGATTTAATTAGGTAGAATTTTTAGCAAATTACAGTTGCACAAATTTAAAGAGTCTCAATTAGTATTACAATTACAGTTACAGTCACACAAAATTGTGCAATTAATTACATTCAGCTCACTCAAAAAACACTAGATAGCCATAAAAAAAACACTGGAACACCAGATGAAATGAAAAAACACTAGATCTAGTGGAAAAACACTAGGAGGGACACCACTGGTTGGTTTCAACCCTGCCAGCCTGCCCTGCAACAGTATCCGTGAAATCACCACTTCTCCGCCTTCATTCACTTGTCAATCAACAAAACCAGCCCAGTAGCAGCCAAGCCCTTCGCTTAGGTTTCACACAATACAGATGTAAGTACTGTCCTACCCCTTTTCAACAGTAAACTTAAACATTTTTTCAATCAAACAGCAGACAATCAAAATAATAATCTTTGCACATTAAGGTTAAAATTTTCTGTGTAACATATTACCATTTGACGCAATGGATATGAGTCCACACAATTCGGAAAGGCACTCTACCGCACAGGATTTTTTACAGTGAATTTAACCTTTGACCTTGGATTAGAATGGTTCCTGCTCGCGAGGTGGCACTGCAGCGACAAAAATTATTACATGTGGAAAAGCACATCAGATCAGAAATGACAGATGAGGATTAGAACTGGACTTGACTGGGTCCGGTGTCAAGCGAAATTTCTGACCTCTGCGAAATTTCTGACCTGTCAGTGTTTTTCAGTTATTTTGCTTCTCAGAATAAAGAATTAAAGTCTGGCAATTACTTTTTTGATGTGTGTTGTGTAAATTAAAACATTTTGGTTAGATGCCAGGTACCCACAACAAGCTGTAGCACCGGAAGAACTTTAACCATTGAAAATTTTCGGACTTAGTCGTTGAACTCAATTATTTTACTTTTTCTCACTCTAACCCATACCCGACACACTTACCTAAACATGAATTCCTCAGGCCAAAAAATCAGTTTTATCAGCGAATTTGGTATGTAGAATATTACTCTGTGCATGCGTACATGTTGTGAAGTCAGAAATTTCGCAGAGGTCAGAAATTTCGCATGACACCAAGATGTGACGAATTTTGTTTATTTTGGATAAGATCCGGGCTGCAAAATGCTATATAAAGTCAAGATCAGGACCGGCATTGGACTGAGTTAATGGAGAGGAATTATGTAATTTCTTGAGTTAATGGAGAGGAATTGTGCAATTTTTGTCATTTAAAAGCTGTTTTTTGTTAATATGTTTGGATTCATTTGGACTTGGATTTCAAATTTCTTAAACCTTTTGGACTATGGTTGGACTTGGACTAAGTTTTAAAAATTCAGGACTGGATCTGGATCGCAAAATATGACAGTCCGCACAATGTACATTAGAGGTGTGTACGGACTGGATTTTAGATTTTTTGGAGTCGGACTGCTGCTGCCTCAAACAGGGTCAGAAGTAAGGTTTTATTTGCTGTGGCAGGAGCCGAATTGGATCTGGATTTTGTGTTTGCTGAAGAAACCTTTTTGGTTGTTTGCTTGACTGATCAGTGGCGTAGCTAGAGTGTGTGCTGCCCGGGGCGGCCCTTGAGCTTGGCGCCCCCGAAGCCCATAAAAATACATATTGCACTGTGACTAGCTCCTAAAGCTTTGTAGGGGAGATGTGGGACCAATGAGCCATTTTTCACATTTCAGGTCATAAGTCGTAAAGTTTAGCTAGCAAATCTCTAAGATTGAACATACATAACAATCATCTGTCCCTCTATCCACATGCAAAAAAACAGTAGAATTTAATTTCAAGAAGTGGCTGAAAATTTTATGTGAAAAAACATTTTTTTGACTCATTGGTCCCACATTTATCATCGTTGTGGGCCCTTTGAACCTCCTCTGAGAATCCTGTCATATTCAAGTCCAATACAGCGAATTCTTCAAAAAACGGAGATTTCAACATAGCCTCTTGTAAGATTTCTCGTTGCAACGCAATTTATACAATGCAACGATTTGCAACGAAGGAATGTAAGAAACGAAATGAAGCGGGCTACGATGTAACTACAGAGACACGAACTGAATGGTCATCCTGGGTTGGTTGCCACAAGTTTCAACTGTTTCTCAGTCTCAAGCACTTTTAAATATTCTGTACTGAGATAAATCGACACCAAATCTCGAAGCATCAGAAAGGCGCTTTGTGGGTTACAACAGATGATGGCTCTGATAGCACACTAACAAATTCCGATCTTCTGTCAAAGACAAACTTCCCTGTCTGGAAACACAAAGCCGTTTCCAAGTTTGTTAAATCTTTTCAGAAATTTAACTTCAAAGTCATCATCATCATCAGGTCCCCTTATCACCAATTCTAGAAGCATTTTGAATTTTCCATAATTGGAATAAGCATTTACAATGCAGTAACAACTCGCCTCAATAATTTGGTCCGAAGATCCACTCAATACACACCAATTTCCGGCTCTGTTACAGAGTCATCATTTGCTGTGTGACTGTCTTAATGTACTGAGTTTATAACATCGCTCGCATTGCAAGATACGAATAGCTGACGCCTCACGATTTTATACGCATCTTTGGTAGAGGTGGGCAGTAGCGAGCTAAGTTTCCAGGAGCGATAGCGGTAGCGCCACTCTTTTTTGAAAAGAATAACGCATGTGGTAGCGAGCTATCGCACTTCACTGTTACCGCTATTCGCTACCTTGGCGTGAGTGGTGGCCAAAGGAAAAAGTTCGCTTGAGCTTATCGAGACGAGACCTGAAACCTTAGAGACTGAGACTCGCAAAGAGACCGAAACCAAGTCTCGAGACTCCATCACTGATGATTTCATACATGCAGTTTGGTTTTACAGCAATCATACCCGGTATCCAACTACTATCCGGTGAAAAACAAGAACAAATTTCGTAGTGATCGAGTTGAAATTTGAACTAAATTTATATTTGAAACTTATATTTCTGGTGAATTCAATGTGTTGTTCTTTGTACTGTTGTTTAATTTTTATCTTTCTGTCACGAAATCAACGGTGGCGCTATCTATTGGATTATCATATCATTCATACCTGCTTAGTTAGATGTTGTGCATTCCAAAGTTTTCACAAGCAGAGCTAATTATCGTACAATAATGGCTTATTGAAAGGACGCAACAACGCCACTAGGATTACACATCACCCCACAACGTGCGATCTGAGTCATCGCAAAACTGCTGACATTTTAACCTTTTCAGCCGCACTGCTGAAATTGTGTAATAGGGGAGGAATGAAAAGTTCCAAAGTGAACCAAGGGAGGAATGCATCAAAAAAAGTTGGGAACCACTGCCCTAAGCGTTTAAGGGGCCTGGCGGTCACGATTTTGCCCGGGGCCTCGCGCTATTTTAATCCGGCCCTGCTTGAAGGTGGTAAGTAAAAACGTAACAAACATGAGTGGTCAAACGTAACATAAGTGGTTCAAGCAAAATATAATCCTCAGATCTAAACAACTTTGATCAAAAAAGAGGTGTCCTCAGTTTTTGACATGCTCTCTCAGCACTCCCACACACCTGTGGACCTGACGAGGTGATGACTGTTTATTTTACCAAGCAAGGAAGAAATGACATTTTTATTATTTTAATATCTTAGAAAAGGTCAAATCCAGCAACACTTTGGATTAAACTAAGACAAATTGCTAAACATGGCATACGTTTCTGTTTACTCCAAGTACGGCACAACAATGTATACGAAAACCTGTCAACTGAGGTTTCATGGGCTCTCAAAGCATGCTTTTGCCTTGAAGGTTTCATCTGAGAAAAACACTGCTACAGTTTTTACGAAAGACACAGTCTAACCGGACTTTATATAAATTCCATGTTACACCAGAGCTGTGTTCGTGTGTTTGAAATGACATTTGCCTATATTTCAGAAAACTTGCGAAACACGTTTGCCGGTCCATAAGGTGCGTAAGAACCATTGGTGTGATCCGGTTCAAACAAGCTCGGTCGTATGTTTGCTGGTGTCCGAGTAAAACCTTTGTGAAAAAAGCATTGTTTCCAAGGCCGTAACGATGTTAGATGGCACGCGGGACAAGAAGCAATTCGGCGCCCCCATGTTCGAACCTGAGGTCTTTCAGAAGCAATGTACTGTATTGAAGAAAGTACAGTACTTTTGACATTGTTATGACTTTTTGGCGTCCCCGACAGTCATTCGACGCCCGGGAATTGTTCCCCCCTTGCCCTCCTCGTTACGCCCTTGAGTGTTTCTCAATATTATCATAACGCACTCTTTGAATAGGCACTCAAATATTGTCGTGAAAAGCCCATAGGGTTTGGTTTGCTGAATGTCACGCATAGGACTTTGTATTTCTTTGTGTAATATCACGGCTTTGTGCGTTGTTTCCCATTTTCATGGCAGCTTGGGTAAAGAGTGCAATAGCTTCTGCTGACACGTAATCTTTGGAGATAATTATCAGTACCAGGCTGCGTTAGTTTGTAACAACTATTCTTTTACATTAGTAAACTAAGGTTTTTACAAGTATACAGAGGGTGATGCGGTGCTTTTTGGTCCGTTTCGGATCGAAGTTTTCATTACCCACTTAAGAAACTAAGCAAGAGAAGCGACATCACTTGATAGAGGTGTACGTGTACCAGACAACAAGTAAACGCAAACCGGCACCCATTTGTATGATTTTCATCAGCAATATCATATTCTAAGTAATACCATCTGCGTAAAAACAGATGTTGAATTAAATTTCTTACTGAAAAGATACTTGCAACTGGTATTAACAGTTAGATGAACAAAATCGGCAACAGGAAGCTATGCTATTCAAGAAAGCAAAACTTAAATTTTTGCAAAGGTTCGCTTTGTCGAGTAAGATTGATAAGTTTCTCAAAACAGTTTGCGAAAAAAAATTAAAGTTTGTTGAGTGCAAACTTACTGTAATTGAGGCTTGAGCATCGCAAACGTCTATAAATACGATTTAGTTCAATAGTTGCGTCGAAGTACAGCCAATGGAAATTTCACAGTTTATTATGAAAGAAAACGAGTATTTTTTGCTTTGTAATTCCATTACACAAAAAACTTTCTGCTTCATGATTTCAGTTAAAAGAGATTGTGAGTAATGTTAAAGACTAGTAAGGCTACTGCGTTAATACGTCATGTGTGGTTCACAATTCGGCATGTTTTAAGTGTGTTCCAGCAAATAGCAGTGAAATATTTTCGCACAGCATTTCCAGCCTACAATACACGTTACTGGTTTGATCAGAAGGTTCTCTTCTGCGATTTTGTATAGGCTACTGGTTTTTTAATATCGGAAAACCGGGTCGTAGCGTAGTTTTCTCCAAAAGCAAGAAAATTAGCATGTTTTATCGGTAAACAACGTGGTGGAAAATGGTTGTAGACTTTAATTCGAATCTAAAAACAATTTCATGCATTCTAGTGTGGTGTATAGAAGGCTTCAGGAAGCAAAACATTTCCGTTCAACCTCTGTTGAACTGCATAAGCCACTGCAACCCCAACAATCGATGACGATCAAAGCTTGTTGTATACCGCCTTTGTCCTTCGTGCTTTGCTTTGTCGGAAAAATATGATGAGAGCTAGATAATTATATCGTAATTTCAAACAATTGTTGTTGATGAGATGCGGGAGATTTTTGAAACTATACCCGGAAAGCTTGCACTTCTTAGTATACAGTTTCAAATACCTCAAAGACAGTTTTATCATTAAATGCCGTACATGTACAGTAAACGCTTCGGACCGCACGTAGGCTACATTTTAACTTTTTAGTTGATAAACGACCTGTTGTTTGGTAATCGTAACCATGGCATAGCCAGATAGTTACGCTCTGCTGGAGATGTTTAGGCTACTTATGAAAAGCGAACTGTATTGACTGGTGGCTTATGTGTTGTCGTGGGCAAAAAAATGAACTGGGCGTGCTTGGTGCTCACTATTTTAAAGTCTATCAAACAAATGCAAGGTAGTTTGCAGTAAGAATGTCAGACAGTTGTACTGTATATCCATGTAGAATATGCTCTCCGACTCCGATATTGATAACTTCGATCATGTTGAGAGCAGAGTTGGATGAATTACATCATTTCAGTTCAATTACAATTATAATTACAATTACGCTTTCAAATTTGTCAATTACATTACAATTATTCTGTGCTACAAATGTCTAATTACACTTATGATTACAATTACTTTCAAACTTGTAATTGATAACAAGTTGAAATTACAAATTGTTTTAAAGAATTTGAAAATACAGTGGAAACCGCTTAACAGAGCATCGGTTTATAGAGCAAACCGCTTATTTGAACAATTTCGGCTGAAAAAAAACGATCCTATCTTTTTCCTCTTATAAATTCTTCGCTTATTAGAGCAGGCACACCGCTTATTAGAGCATTTAGACGTGTAGCAGCACCATGGCTTACACGCAGTTAGCGCGTGAGAAATCCATAAAATGCAGAAACTTGACCAAGCAACCGAAAATGAAGTAAAACCATCAAAAATCGGCCATTTCTTTTGTGCTGAAGAGGGGCAAGAGCGAACAGTGTCCACCACAACAGCTACTGTGCAATACATTATGACAGAAATATTGCAAAAATACAGTAAGTTTTCTTTTTACACTACTGTGCACAGTGCTCACAGAGAGAATAAAATACAGTACCCTGATATTGGTATATGTATTGGTGAACCCCTAGTGTGAATGACACCCTATTTTTATTGCAAAAAGTTCTCATCGGATAAAAGAGCAATCGTTTTTTAAAGCAGGTTTTGCTATTCCCGAGGGTGCTCTATTAAGCGGTTTCCACTGTAATATGTGCAGACATGTTGGAATGATTCCAGAAGTGGTGCCAGAACAGGCTTTTGTGAGCTTTAAAGAACAGCACTCACTAAGTTTTTCCCCGCCTATCAAATTAATTTTGTCTATTTTGACACCTTGCGAATTTCGCGTATCCACAGAGCTGCAGTCTTATTTCCTACAGACGTTACTACACAAGTATAGATTATCAGCGCAAACACGTATTGTCACACTTAAAGCAACAACAGTTGATCGTTTGAACAATGATTGGTCTTCGAAAACGGTTCCTGGAATACAACACAAACAAGATTCCACATTCTACCAGCGCAATCTAAACTTAGCGAACAGACCTCACTGTCAGTTGGCCGAGAGCGCGACAAACAATAAAGAATTAGGAAAGTAGGCCTGCACAATTGTAGCTATTTACAGTAGATTAAACACGCGGCTCAAACGCACGACTGCCATCCACCTACAACTTCAATGCTGATTGGCGAACTGCAGATTAGTACATATATGTTTTAATTCTCCAACAAAAAAAAATAAAGAGTATGTGCGAAAACGATGAAAGTTCAAAAGCTCAAGATTTTCGGTCTCTGAGTTTATAGGAAAACTCGCTTTTTCGTATAGCAGCATTTGGGCTACACACTTAAGAGCCGAAAACGTCATTAACCGGGAAATAGACGGAGTGGCAGATTTTGCACGAGGAGAAACAAATGTGTGACCAAATTAAATGTTATTTAAAATTTAATTTCTTTGTACAGTTGTTGCAGCATGCCTCAGTTCTGGTTAGGGGTTTAAAAATTTTGGACAGTGGTGCTGGAAGGGATTCAGCAGTGTTTTCAAGATAATCGTTTCGATCATCCTCCCTTTTTAAAATGTTACAATTTCTGCAATATATTGTAATTTACTAAGATAAGTTTGTGTTTGTGGATGACTAATGATTTAATAAATGAACACACAAAAACATTTACTTTAGCGTGCCTAATATCAATCTCATCAGGGGCAACTCCAGTTCAACAGCGTTACTTGGGCTCATCACATGTTTTGCATGCAGTCCATATAAATAATATTTATAAACATTCAAGGAAGGTGATGTATACGGAAAATATAAGCCTTTTCGCAATCTTTCTAGTTCCAAATGCCTTATTTTTTTATATCTAGCCTCCTTTCATGTCTAATTTAAGAGTGAAAAATAGCAATAAAAAAATATTTGCAAAGCTAACGGATCTACAAGTCGCGATTTATCCTGACAGCTGACTGAATGCAACAGTTCGAGGATGTG
>Ga0210059_1012240_pt1 | contig 13003 bp, 9 predicted proteins | sample Ectturendosymbi2_FD_188042 | JGI IMG/M metagenome (GOLD analysis project Ga0210059, IMG submission 188042) | Ecteinascidia turbinata endosymbiont from Florida, USA - Sample 2 (SPAdes) (version 2) | ecosystem: Host-associated > Tunicates > Ascidians > Unclassified | place: Key West, Florida...
ATGTATAGAAAAATGTGCATGTTATGTCAACAAACTTCGCCAAAACGTTGGTTTGGAAACAGGACTATGACGTCATTTTGTGACGTCACAAACAGCGCACACCAAATACAAATGACTACCCTATGCCACTGAATGAAACCCGCCCCATGAAAAGTTTCTGCGTACGCCACTGGGCGCATCAATGACATTTAGATTGAGATACTCCTGCGGAATTGTATGCTTGGTGTATAAGTTGAAACTTGGAAAGCTGGGGCGTCGGGATGCACTTCATGCAACGAATCTGATATAAGGGTAAGGTGAGATGGTGTCAGAACGTTAGCAGGTGAGCCTTGAAATTACGCAAAGCATCTTGTGTTTTATACGGTGCGGTAGTTCGTCACAGGAATGGAAAAGACAAAGGGAAGGTGTACTTTTCATTGCCCTTGTACACAGGTGCAGTACGTCGTATTGTATTTTGTTGAATTTTTAGAAGGAAGATGCAGACTAAAAAATTGCTTCCATACCATACTCTAACACTGAGCGAACAAGGGCTCGGTAAATGTGAAGAAGCGGCTTTTTGGCGGCACTCCAAGTCGTGCCAGTCAGCGACCGTAGAAGATTCAGCCGCTTCAAGCATTCAGAGTGCACTCTTTGGATGTGACTGTGGTAGGTGCCATTTCTCTGGAAGGTAATGCCTACAAACTTGCCTAGAAACTATTCGTTTCGTACGGGTATGGAGCGTTGCTGCAGTTTTTGGCTGATAGATGGGGGGATTCATTTACTGGTGAAGAGAACTGCTGCTGACTTTGATTGTGAAATCTGAAAGCCCCATTTATCATATCATTTTTCTACTTTCTTCAAAGATTGCTGGCATAAGTCATTTAGTTATTTGATACACGGACCACTCTCCCAAAAGGAGAAATCATCAGCAAAAAGTGCAGTTCGTGATCCAATGCCATCTGGAAAATTGTTTATGAGGTTGGAAAACAGTTAAAATACTTCCGTAGGGAATGCTATTGGTAGGATATTTGACCTGTGAGAGAGTAGAACCAGCCCGGACCTGAAAACTCCGGTTGGAGAGAAAGGAACGGATGAAGGAGAATATGTTTCTATGTATGCCGATTTTGAAGAGTTCGAGGAGTAGAGCGTCTTTAGAAACCATATCATAGGCTTTCTCAATGTCAATGAATACTGCCAGAACGTGATGTTTATTTGCTAGTGACTTGGTTACAATGTCATGGAGGCGCATGATGTGGCCGGTTGTTTTCTTCTGTGACGAAAACCAGATTCAACATTATTGATGAGGCTGTAAAATTCCAAATACCATTTTAGACGACTGACCACCATTTTTTCAGTATTTTGCAGGCGTTGCTTGTTAGTGAAATAGGTCTATACGAGGAAGGGAGGTTGGAAGGTTTGCCAGGTTTGTAAATTGGAATGACGATGGAGTGCAGCCAAGATTGTGGGACTACGCCGGTGGAGCAGATATTGTTGAAAAAAAAAAGAAAACGGTTTCAAGACAGTCGTTGGACAGATGCTAAGCATTTCATGACAAAGTTGTTCATGGCCTGGTGCAGTATTTTTGGTTTCAGAGATGGCTGTTTTCAGTTCATCCATTGAGAGAAAAGCATTGGTTCGTGGGTCGTGCGGCCTAGTCGCAAGGGTGGCTTTGCGAAGGTCTCCATGCAAGGTGTGAAAATTTGGGGGTAGTCGGATGAGGAGCTCACAGCCTGGAAATGATTGCCCAGAACGTTTGCTTTGTGTTGGTTGTTGTTTGCCCTTACGGCGTTCTGCTCAAGCTGTGGAATACGAGTGAAGGTGAGAGAACCAGATCATTTTTTTATTGTGCGCCAAATCATAGGCAGTTTCTCTCAGCAAAGTGATTCAATGAACTGCTCTACAGACAAACGATGAGGCGCGCACCTAATCAGAATACCACGTGAAACACTGCGGGCAAGCAACAGCGCCGGAATATCAAGTATCAAAATCACACTAAATCAGATCAGAGCCGAGATCAGCTGCAATCCAAAGTTTGTTAAAATGTGTGGCATGGATTCAGGACTTCATATGAGCGTACCAAAAGAGTAATTGGAAGTAGTCGCAGTTCAGAAATTATTTGTGAAAATTCGGAGACAACGGAGGCGATACTTTAAATACAAATGTACTGCTGCAGATTCATAGTATTCCGGTTTGGAAAATTTTAAATTTCACCCGATTCACATCCACTCAGCACGAAAAGGTTGGTCACAGCCGTCAACAGAAATCAGGGCAGTGACAAAGTTTTCAGAGAAAATGGGTTCCTTGAAAATGTCTGTGCATGTGTTCTTGACTTTTTTTTATATGATGGTATCGTCATACTTCAATGGTGAGTCAGTATGCTGCTGTTTCCGAACACTTCATGGGCTTAGCTTCTTCATGTTGTTCAATACATGATAAACAACGTGTGGTCTTTTCGTTGCAACTGGATAGGGCTGTATTAAATCCGTCGGATTGCTGCACATAGCTAACACAGCCGCGTCGCCAGGTGTTGGTTGATGGGAGGACACTATGATTGAAAGGCTGGAAAAAAAGTCATTCTGGAAAAGATTATCACCCATTTTCACCAGGGGATATCAATTGCATATACGGCCCTGTGTCCCCCACTAGTGACTGCCTTGAACTCACACCTCAATTAGGTAAAGTTCGTTGCAAGGGCGTACGCAAGTGGGGGTTGAGGTTAACCCCCCTTGAGCTTGATATTTTACAAAAAATTCATTTCTTGCGCAAAGGAGATTGATTGTTTTTGCAGAACCTACTTTTTGCTTGTTAATTTGTCGTCTTAATGCAAATACCACGGAAGAAATTTGCATGCACATTTCAAGGAACATTGTAAATGGGCCAAAAAGTAATAATTAGGTTTTGGTAGAAAACTGGGTAATCGTCTGCGTCCAGCAACCATTTCGCCACATTTTGCAGACCTTTCGTCCACTACGCATGTTTAAGATTGTGTTCCGCGATAGTTCACTTTATCTGAAACATTTGTCTTTATTTTGTCTGCTGTGGCTGATCAGCAAAAGCGCTGACCGCACTGGCTACATTACCAATTTCTGTAGTATGATAGACTTGTTACAAGAGCTAAAAACAACAGTTTTTAACATAGAAGCATCCATTTGGTAATGTCTCAGCAGCGAAAAAGTAAACTAAAAGTTTGCTGGACTTCTATACATAACAAAAAATTTGAAGTTTTCTTGCGTGCGTTATGCGCATTCTCAATTCTTGTGTAGTTTAGCAAGATTCGATCTTGCAAACCGGTGTCACGCGAAATTTCTGACCTATTACTATTTTAGCTTCTCAGAGTAAAAGAATAAAGCTTAGCGATTACTTTATTAATGTGTGTTGTCTAAATCAAAACTTTTTGGTTGGATGTCAGATACCCACAACAAGCTACAGTACAGGAATAATTATAACCAATGAAAAATATTGAACTTAGTGTTAGACCTCAATTATATTTCTTTTTCTAACCCGAACCCCACACACACACCTAAACCTTAAACCCTAATCATCAGTTTTCACAGCGTGTTTGATATGTAGAATATTACTCTTTGCATGCACACATGGCGTGAAGTCAGAAATTTCCCAGTCAAAATTTTCGCTTGACCCCGGGGTGTCGCACGCTTTCTATGCTTGACTGCTCGTGTTGGACAAGACATTAGCGCAGCCTCATTTTGCAGTTGTAAATTGCTCTGACGCAGTGATGAGTGTGATTTACTCCCCTGTTTTGACGCGCAGCCCGATATTTTTGCAGTTATGAACCGCTCTGTCGTAGCGTTGAGTACATTTTCCTCCGATATCCTAACTTGGAGCGCTGTAAGTTTATACTCAGTGCAATGACCCATAAAATAAGGGGAGTGCCTGTAGATGAATATGCATATTATGTCAACAAACTTGGCCAAAACGTTGTTTTGGAAACATGAATATGATGTCAAATTGTGACATCACAAACAGCGCACACCAAATACAAATGACCACCATATGCCATTGAATGAACCGCCCCATTGAAAATTTTTTGCGCACGCCATTGGTTCGTGTTACGTGCCTGATTAAATCTATATTCTCCGAAAGACAAAGAAGTCAGTAAAGAGTCTTGTTGTTCTACGACAAATCGGTGAACAAACTCGATGTTGCAAACTGACTCGGCAAAACGGCGCACCTTATCACAGAGGCGCAGCCAGAATGAGGCCGAAGGGACCATGCCCCCCCCCCTGAAAAAACTTGTTAAGATTTTTAGCTGGTGTTTTATATCAATCTCAACTGTTCGAAAACAAACGGAAGGAACAGTCGGGGTCATGTAGTGTCGTGTTCTCTCACTGACCAAGGTTCAACGTGACTTTTTGCGGCTGGATGCGAAACTATACGACTAAAGCATGCAACTTTGTTGGCAAAAAAGTTGCCAATTAATGCGGACAACACGAGCTGAGGTGTAGCCTGAATGAAATGCAAGGACGCAGCTCTCTTGCAAAGGAGTACAAACTCAGACGAGACGATTTTGAGAGGATTATTTGCATGAAGTATTGCCGAACCAAATAAAAACATACATAGTCAAGACATGATCAACCCGAAGCGCACCACACAATGGAGTGTTATGCAATAGCGCAATGTTTCTCAAAGCACGGTTGGCATTGTGGCTAGTGCGTATGCGATGCCAGGTAGAAGGGGCTCAATTTTGAAATGCACAGCAAGTCACTGTCAGCGCAGCACACAAACTTTGTTAATATCACATTTATCACAGTTTCAGAGAGCAAATATAAAAAATCACTCGCAGGCAAACCATTACTGGTCACCAAACAGCCATGGTGATTTTGTGTGAAATCTGTTGTTGCTCTTCTTCGATCGTTAGTCTTCAGAGCAGAATATGACAGATGTCTATTTACGTGGTGCAGTGAGCCAGCATAGGGCCTCCAAGATAAATTTTTTTAGGCCGAACAAAACCCATTTGGGGCCTCTAAGACTTGCAAAATTATTTGAAATAAATAAAAATTGAGGCTAATTGATGTGCATCATACTTCAACAAGAAGTACTCGTTTGTTGATCATATGAAACATTACGTTAAAACATAACGGTACTCAAGGAATGAGACCATTTTACCATTTTTTAAACATGACTTTTAAGTGTTCATAGTAAAATCTAATCAAAGAAAAAATTCGAAAAAAAATCATTTAACTATTATGTAAGCGATATTCTGGTATTCTTATTCGCAAAATTTCTAATAACACTATCAAAATCAACTTGTCTGACAATGCTGTGCTCAATGTTTAATCTTGCTAGGTCAACAAGTCGTGTTTGTGACATAGCAGACCGCAAATAATTTTTGACAAGTTTAAGCTTGCTGAAAAATCTTTCAGCAGATGCTATTGTAGCTGGAATTGTCAATAATATTCTCAAGCTAATACAATCATTTGGAAATAATTCACACGGGCCGCATGGCGGCGATCACTGCTTTAAAGCATTGTCGAAATGCTGCAAGTGGTTAGTTTCTCCTGTATGTTTCGAAATCTTCAGATTTCTAGGCATATCCGCTAATCCTAAACTCACAATCGATTCGACCTTGTATCAGCTTGCGGCGCAAGTTTAACAATCAGCAAAATACACAGCACACCTTCGCGGTGCGCTATGAGCACTTGCGTCCTGCACTGTAGTTACTAGTTAATTTTAAACTTTTCAGTTATTGTCTTACGCAAATGTCCAACATTCGAGAGCTACTGCTGTTAGATTAGATTGTATTGCGAACTGGCATGTTTCCAATCAAATTTCATTTGAAGTATCTCTTAGTTTAAAACTCTTGGTTTATTAGAGAGAGTTTTAAACGATTTGTTTGAAAATGTTTAAAAATGAAAGACGTAAAGGAATATTCAGTTAAACGTACACACTGGAACAGTAATCGTGAATGTCTTAAATTCCCAAAATAGGCAAACCTTCAAGTTCAACAATAATTACTGCTAATAATTATATCAACACATCGTATCAGGAAATGCACTGCCAGCAATTCACATCAAAATACATCACACTCTTTAGGCCAAACCAGTTTTATCACCGGGTGGGAGTAATTTCGCTACATTATTCCGAGTGTGTTATTAACAAACACTCAATCGTTCCTTCAGCAGGCCCGTAAATAGGGGGGTATCAGGGGGCGAAGGTCTCTAGAAAAATTTTTGTCCTCCGGGAAAAATGTGCTGGGCAAAGTTAAAAACTATTGGACATAGTTAAAAAAATTGTGCCCGTCTCAGAAAACTCATCGCCACCTTGGTATCTCAAACTGGTTACGAGCCTGTCTTTGTGTCTCACGCCCCTCCGTAGCTGTCGAGCCCCGGAACAATGTACCTGCTGGACCCCCTCTCATAGGCCCTGAGACAGTAACCCAAACTCTGAGCTGCGAGTTAAACCTTGTAGAGACACTCCAATTGTGTCTTTTTATCAAACATTCACACACTGTTGCACTTATTTGCAACGTTGCCAGTCACAACAGCAACAAATGAACGTTCATTTTCAACGCTTCAACGGTTGTTAGCCTATCTACGCAGCACTGTGGGGCAAAACCAGGTAGAACAATTTTCGCCCCCCCTGTAAAAATGTGTTGGATATACTTTAAAACTATTGGACACAGGCCCGTAACCAAGGGAGAAAGGGGAGCGAAGCCTCTCAACAAACCATTTCGCCCTCCTGGAAAAATCTGTTGGGCATAGTTGAAAACTATTGGACATAGTTTGAAAAATGTGGGCTCCTCTCAGAAAACTCTTCGCCACCCCTGATGTCCCAAGCTAGTTACGGACCTGATTGGACATAGCTTAAAAATTTGGGCCCCTCTCAGAAAACTCTTCACCCTACCTGGTATTCCAAGCTGATTACGGGCCTGGGCAAAACCGTCTGGTGGATTGGCTTTTTTGACTAATAATCGTGATGTGACATTGATCCTGAAATGGTTATAGATGAGTTGTTCAAAAAAAAACGCAGACTGAATTTTATCTTTTAATTGTGCTCACAAGTATTTTGTAAAGTCAAAATTTGGCTATTGGCATCCTCTGATTTGTTCCTATGAATCCGCTTACATACTTTGGTTGATTTTGACTTATTCAATAGGCATAATCAGTGATATTCTCGAGGACAACATTACACGGCGCTTCGCTTTCTGCTACTTTAATGTTCATTGAAAGCTGTTTGGTTAATAACTGCTTGATAATGATCACTGCGAAAGCAAACGTTTTCTTGTCTTTGTTAAAATTTACTGATGCCGACTGGTAGAAGATATTTGACGTCATATCCTGTTGTAATAGACCAAAAATTGACCAGTGACACCAAAATGATCTTTGAAAATAAATCAAAATGATCTTTGAAAAAAAATAGCTAAAGTTTGAAATCTGACGACGTCAGTGACTGGCCCCTCCCGAACAAACTTCCTGGCTGCGTCCCTGCCTTATCATCAGGTACAGCGTGACCTTCGTTAACTATTTTCAATTGAAGCAGTTTGAAAGAAATGAACATGTTTTGATACTCTCAGCGCTGAAAAAGACATCAAGCTTGTTTAACTGAATTGGCGTTTAGGCAAATTGAAGATTATCGTACAAACATGGGCGTCCGCAGGGGGTATCGCAGGGTTGCCAGATGCTTGACAGAAAAGATGGCAACTGTTTGTCTAATTCGTGGCAAATTTTTGGCAAAAAATTTTTGAAAGTGGCAATATAGATTTTTCATTACAAAATGGCAATATTGATTTCATTTCATATTTTTTCCATACTTTTAAATTTTTTAAGTTTGACAAAGACAAGGTCTGTATTTTGGGTAAAAATGCGTTCTAACTAGGCGAAATATATTCTGTGTTTAGTTTAGATCAGTCTCAGTGATTCTTGAAGTGGGTGAAAGGGGCGATTTTAAGGGGCAGAGGTGAAAAAACCAAAGGGGGTGTTAGGGGGGCAAAACAACACAAAGAGGGTGAAAATGCTCAGCCACTAATCCAGTAGCGGACACAGGCTAATTTGGACCACATTGCGTAAATCAATCACTTTCGCATACGTACATTTACGAGGAAACAAGTCTAAGCGTGGTTTAGAAGAAGCTTGAGTGATAAAACTGGTCAAACTTTAATACTGCACCGCTACAGAACCAACAAGCAATGTGCCACATAACAACGATATGCAGGGCCAGCGCTAGGTGGTTGGGACCCCCCCGCACTTGGACGTTGGGGCCCCCAATATACAATACATTGCATTTAACGCATAGTATTTATGTAAACAAAAACATCGATTTATTTCAACCAATGCTTATAAAGCATTTTCTACAGCATCAGTACAACGTATCAAGCTGACAGACTTAAGCATTTGCTATGTTTCAAGCTAGGAAAACTACTTTTCCAAGTTTTTTAAATTACAAATATTTTTGTCAACTCAAACATGAGACATATTTTAGCAGTTTCACTTTCAATAGATATCATTGCCAGATTTGTTAGGTTTTCATCAGTCATAGTTGATCTGTGAAACGTGTTGATTAGCCTCAACTTGCTGAAGCTCCGTTCACCAGTATTGCGTATAGCAGTAATCGGCAAACTTTCATTAGAATGGCCCCAAGCCCCCTTTCTATGGGCATCCGTAGTAATTTTTCCTGGGGGGCAACGTCGACATTTTGCTTATACTTCTCAGGTTGCTGACGATGCAGTGCAAACGGACGTTTACAAAGCGCTTTATCCTTTCTTCACAAAAAGAAATTGCTCCATTTTACAGCAATAGTAACAAAAAATTCACTTCGTTGGCAGCAATAGCTAGGTATATTGTGATAAGTTACAAAATAGACTATCTGCAGATTTTAAGCAGGGTACTTTTTTTACAAAGAAACAAATAGCCATTGTCTTTAACAAAACCACAATTATGTATTTATTTTACCTAGCAAGACTTGCCAGCATCACTCAGAAACAGGAACTAGAAATATCTAAGATCTCGCCCAAAGCAATCAAACACCCTTCGAATAAATCCTTGCTTGTCTTTACTGACTTTTTCACGATGAACGCTCATCCATATAACCCGGACAAGCGTTCAGTCTCATATTAACAATGGATTTTTCATACTTATGATGCTTCGTTTTATACAGTAGGCTACAAAAGTATGGCTCAATGTGGCTATCCACTATTAGAACTCGCTGCCTCCCTGAATTGCATGCGGCAAAACGCAAAGTGAACACGTTCGTTGCCATAGTATTGTTACGCAATAAAACCCAACAGTAGAACAATCTGCACGCAAGTTTCGAAACTTGCCTCTGCAGACAGGCAAAGCAGCGGACATGAGTGAATCGCAAACTCATCACTGCATAACCCCAGGACAGCGACCTGGTTCTTGTGCGCTGTGAGTGTCCTACCTGCAAATAAACTGTCAATGCAAGAACTAAATCAATTTAATGGGAATTAAGCTCCTGACTTCAGGTTTACTAGTAATTATTGGTTCTTAGTCCCAAATTCCAAAAGGAGGGGCGAATGAGCGTTTTGACCCCTTGGGGACGCCCATGCCCTTTCAGTCGTAATTAAAGGCCCGTGCTTTGCTTGAAGGCCCAATTTCAAACTTATGCTTTATTCAGTTATCTGTAACGTACCAATGCCATGTTAGTGTAATAAACCCTGTAAGGGCAATTGACAACATCAGTGCCGTGTTAACGTCAAACAATTAACGTTCTATCGATATAGTTGTTGCAGTAGCCTATGCTTGAGCCCACGCAACCGGCGCAGCAAACACAGCCCACAACAAGTGTTGCGCGGCCCAATAAAAAGTGCTGAACAGCCCACAATAGGATCGAGGCCCACCACTGGGCACAGTGTTATTCGTTGAATAACTGGCTTTCTCATTATTGTATGGTTTCAAGTTTTCATTGGACGACTCTGAAACAAGATACACTGGATGTTTCAGGCGCGGCTACGAATGCGATTTTATATGATTGTATACCGGTTATTCTATTCTTGTATAAAGAAAGGGTACAACCCTGGCTGTGGAGTCGGAAGTCCCGTCATCCGTCTCCGACTCCGACTCCTGGCATTTTCGATTATCCGACTCCGACTCCAACTCCGACTCCGGACCGACTCCGACCTTCAGCTGTATTAGTTACTTAAAGTGACGCTTCTATTCAGATGAATTCATAAACCCTACTTGCACTTTCCAAGAATACGGAAACTTGTTTTAAATCGATGTAAATGCACGTTCATCTCTCACTTTTGCAAAATGCGATCAAGCAGAAGTTAGTCTTTTAATTTTACAGAAAAAAGTACTCATCTGAAAAAAAACACAACAAAAATTATAAGAGAAGGCTGATAAATAACCAATTTTAAAGCAGAAACGATATCAGTAAACAAGTAAAATTGAAAAATGTATGGATTCTACCGGTGAGCATGTGACCATATTGCGCAACGCGGTTGATAAACTCGCTCGGGCATACTCTCTCAAATGACTTCATTGAAACAACTTTTTGCGGTCGAACGCTGTCAAGCTTCAGCTCTGTTGAACGTACATGTGTCGCTATATTTTTCCTTAGATGGCCAAATGAACATGTTACAAGTAAGCTCCTATGCAGGTCAAAATCCACAAACTACCAACCAAGAAAGTAAAACAAATTAGTTTAAGTTTTAGCTTAACCGCTTGGGAGAATTCACTTTTCTCTTCGTTATCTAAACACTTCATACTACCCTGCTTTCACTTACGTATAACAAACTTGCAAGGTTTGAGAATTAGTCAACATGGATTTTTTAACACAAAAATGTTGCGATAGAGCTTCCAAGCGAATACGATTGGAATTGTACGACAAAAGAACCGATATTCATTTGCGGATTTTACGGAGTATTTGTTTGTTTTAAGAAACTTATTTGTCTGTACAACACAGGTCTACAAGAGTGGTGTGACTGACGGGGCTACAAAGGTGCAAACCTCCCCCCTAACAAGCTAAATAAAAAAATTTAGCCTCCATTTCATTTTTATTTCAGTATGCAGCATACTTTTTTTAGTTTTCAGCAAGTTGTTTTGCGCGTTATACGGAAGTTTTTGGACTGTTGTTATTTTCGGGTGATTTCAGGTTTTAGTACAGTACATAGAAATCCACATCCGGATACACTTTTATTTATAAACTTTTTCTGAATGTTGGTGAGGGGCCCCTACGATGACCAGTGGGTCTCTTTCAGCTATACATTTCCCACCCTATGGCTAAAACTTCTAGCTACGCAACTGGTCTACAACTTAATTTTCCTGAATAATTTTTTACTTGGCTATACTAAAAATGCTTACAATCAACATGGATTCAGCAAACGTTACCTGCACAACAGCCAACTTACCGAGGCAAATGCTGACAACGAAGCTATTCACAATGCATTTGGCAATGATTGACTTTAGGAAGTTACGGGTCGTGTGAAGATCAATTTCTTTGACGTATTAGATAAATATGAATATTGAAAGATGAAATGTGTGAAATCAGTTCTTGGTGAATTCAGTTCTGGTGTTTCTATATGCCATAACAAAAGTACTCAGTCAGATTTGGGGGTCCCCTTTTTGCCCGGGGCCCCCCAGGCCGGGGGGTACGGGGGCCCCTTCCTCCGGCTCTGACGGCATGACGTAGTCACAGGCATCGGCGCAGGTACATCGAGGACTCGAGATGAATAGTTCACGTGACGACATAATGCTTATTCTCATTGTAGGTTATGTTTGTAACAGCACAATTACCGGTGGCAGTAAGTGTTGCCTACTCTTCTTACAATGGATATACCAAATCTAGTCTGAAAATATACCAAATGTATACCAAACCTATCTGTAACAAAAAACTTAAAATTTAATGTTGCTTTTTCCATGCTTTTATTATTTCACTTACATGATCAACAGTCTCTGTTGTGCAGTGACATCATAAAGAGGCTGCAACCTCAATTTCCAAACTTTTTAACTTCAGCAATGACAGATTTATTAGCCACTGGAATATTTAACCTTGCAAATCCTGAAATTGCATTTTCATTTCTTTTGTGGTCCACCGCATTCGTTTTTAAGCATTCTTCGCAATCTAACGCCTTTGCAATTACTGATATAATGCGCTGACGTAACAATTAGTTGCAAAGTGCTTGTGATCGTGAGGGTATCAGTCTTATATCAAACAAAGCTCTGTTGTCCACAAGATCACGAAACAGTTAATAGGTGTAACCAGTGACGGATTTATGCATAGACAAATAGGCCTTGGTCTAGGGCCAGGCGCAACTCTATACGACTCATTACTAGGGCAAGTTTTTGCAACTTTTGCAACTTTTTTTTACAGCTTTCTAAATACTCAAAATATATGTAGTTCAGTGTTTTGAGCTGTTTCCAGGAATTTTATATTGCAACTTTTTGCAACTTTTTCGATTTTTACGTGCAACGATTTACTGAAACTTTTATCAAGAATTGAGCAAAATGTAAAAGTGTAACTAAAAAAAGATACAATAAAGCTATTTCAGTTAGTTCTATTTTCCTTGATTGCATGAAAAAGAGCGATATGGCGGATTAGCTGCGTTTCAATGATATCTACGACGAAACAGTTGGTTTGCAAGTTAGAAGTTTTACAACCCCAGCCAACAGTGCTCTCACTTTTAGGGATTTTGTCCCTAGTTTGGAACTTTTGACCCATTTTAGGGATTTTCGGAGAAGTATGAAAGTGTGTGAAATGAACTATTTCAGTTTATTTTGCAAATCATATTTGGTTCTATTTTTGACATTTATCATTGGCACTCCGATTTTATGTTGCACCACCACATATTTAGAGATTGTTTTGTAACTGTTCTAAGGATTTTTGCAGCTTCATTTGTGAGAGCCTTGCCAGCCAAGTACGACATTGCCCGAACTCAATCAGAGGTGGAATTGCGGAAAATCTTGGCTTTTGGCCAAGCCTGCGCAAACGAAAATAGGTTGTGTCAAGTCTTTCGCAGTCAAATTCTTTTGAGACAGCTTAGTTACATCAAACTCATTGATGAAATACAAAGAGCAGAGAGCCCAAAATATACCATTGCTCAAGCCTA
>Ga0210059_1012241_pt1 | contig 13002 bp, 8 predicted proteins | sample Ectturendosymbi2_FD_188042 | JGI IMG/M metagenome (GOLD analysis project Ga0210059, IMG submission 188042) | Ecteinascidia turbinata endosymbiont from Florida, USA - Sample 2 (SPAdes) (version 2) | ecosystem: Host-associated > Tunicates > Ascidians > Unclassified | place: Key West, Florida...
ATGAAATTCTAACACTGGCTTGCATTTTTTTTCATGAAGTTTTCAATTTCCTCACGTAACTAAAAAAACGCTTTAGCACGGCACCTCGGCTTAGCCATCTTAAACTTTACGTAGCAAATTTCAATTACAGCTGTACCTAGAACTCCGAAGGTTTCGAAATCGACATCGCTGGAGCTCAAGGTATGTTTTTTCCCGGAGTTCTAGTGTTAAACTTTATCAACAGTAGTTGAACTTTTGTATGTTCATACCTGTTTGAAAAATCAAACCGGTGTGAACATGCAAAAAGAAATATGCAGAAAACGGAAAATTTTCACGTGAAAAAAACAGAGAAAAACAATAAAATATAAGCAAAAACACCCCTGCTGTAGCAGGTTGTCAAACTCATTTTCACTGAGGACCATATCAGCATTATGTTTGCCCTCAAAGGGCCAGTTGTAACTGTTAAGACAGTGTAAATGTGGTTTTTGTCTGCATGACCGCAAAAAGCTGCAAACATAGTGAATACATTGCTGCACATTCAAGCTAGCCTGTGTATGTAACTAAATAATGTTCATTTTACCGCATACTCGTGGTCCATATCACAAACACAATCGAATAATACAAGACTTCACAAATGCGTAGCCATAGCGGATAGCACATTACAGAATGCGTTTTAGCACACAATGAACACCGAGATGAGCAAAACACCAGTTATGTAGTCGAGACCGTAACCTGGCTCAAATTTCGAGACGAGACCGAGACTTTGTCATAAAAGCCGAGACCGAGACCTGGAAGGTCGAGACCGAGACTCGAGACCTCACGTTTCTCTGATGGTAATTAAAGCTAACTCCTTGAATAACGTTGCAAAAAAATATCTGGCACATTGCCAAATATCAAGATATAAAAATCATCCGAAATTTGTGCAAACGGCCAAATACTGCAAACGTTCATTTTCACATTCCTCTTAGGAATTTACAACCTCAAACCTGTGGCCTTATTTACCAATTCCATGAAGTAATGTATGGACATTGAAAATGTTGGCAGCGTTTAGATGGTCTACGCATTTTTCACTCAAAAAATGTCGGTGAACCAATTGAATATTCGAGGTGTTTGCCGTTGCCATGCTGCAATAAATTTGTTTTGACTCAGTAAAATTTTAATTGTTTTGTTCGTTACAAAACAATACCAATCCTTCTGTGTAAGGACAGGAGGTGATGCCTTGATGAAGGTCCCATGTTCTGGTCTCCTACCTAGCATTGAAGTAGGCCTATGTTATTTGAGAAAGTGGAGAAGAGGCGAATCCATTACTTTTTATTTTAAAACAAGCACAGTCGATGTAGGCGAGTGTATGCAGCCCCGGCAGCGCTGGTAAAACAGCACAGTAAAGTGGTAACTCCACAGGAAAGGTTGTTTCCATTATTCAGTTTTTTGCCAAGGTGTTTCGTCGTTTATGTCATTTGCCAATGAAGTAACAAACTTTTAAAGTTTTTTACTATCTACAACTTAGCTGTTTCACTACATTCTTTTTATTTTGACACTGGGCATCTGTGTCCCTGTTGATGTAAAGAAAAAAATATTTAGGCCTATTGGAGTAATAGACTTTTTTGGCACGAGTTAGGTTTACACTTTGAACCAGCGTGATAATATCCCACCGCATGCTCTGCTGCAGTAGCGTAGTGATGTTAATGTCGCCCGGGGCCGACCATAAAAATGCTTGCTCTTTCTACTCCTCACATTTGCTTACAACAATATAAAATGAGAGTAAATCATGTATCATGCTTATTATAACAATAAGGAATAATAAAGCATCTTGAACATCACAATGAAATACTCACAAACTGAAAGGGGTCTTGTTTTTAATTCTCGATTATGGATCTTGCTTTCTCTACATGTTAGCCACCCTTTTCGTTATTACTTTTCCTATTTTTTCTGCCTTCTTTACATATGCAAGTATGTATGGCTAAATAAATAACATAGCTGGCACGTGCTAGGCTTTGGTTCAGCGGGAAAGTTTTATTTTTTGTCATTACTTGTGAATCAGTTGGCACTGTGGATTCGATGTGCTTTCCATGGCAACAACAAAGTGCACAGGGCTAATGAAGCCCTGAAGCAACTTGTGTTTGCTTTTTTGTCTTACCTAGAGCAAGGTGCTTGTACTTTGTCAGTTTTTTACAACTGCGGCAGATCTTTTGCAGGTAACCATTGCCTTCGTATTAGAGATTTTTTCTTTCTCAGACAAAAAGAAAGTATTAGATGTTTTTGACAGGCATTGTTGGCTTGCAGCGTGCTGCAGTATGTAGCAGACACTTTACGGTCTGTACATTCACTCCCACATAACAGCCAAAGAGCTCAAGAAACACAAGAACAGTAAAAACTGAATCCAGCTCGACGCCCAGAAAAACGTGACCGGTGTGACGAAGAATATCCGGCCGTTGTCTAGCAACGAAAAACAACTGATTCAAAAGAACGAATCCAGATCAACAAAGATGTGCCTTTCCCGCTGTTGCTAAGCAATAAAAACAAATAATGCAAACTGTTTGAACTAACCAATCAAGAGTATACAAAATAACGTAATTTCTGAATCGTGATCACACGCCCCTAAATTGTTACTAAAAATAGAAAAGTCTTGTGACCAGTCACATGACAATCCGCCTATAAAAAGCCCGATTTTCGGCCTTCAAAGCAGTTCGCTTTTCTCTGAACTGAGGACTCCTTCTCTGGTTTGCCCTGCCTTGAGCTTGTCATCCTTTGAAGTAAAACTGGCTCAGCCCTTGTGCGAGATGCCTTGGGTTAAGCTATCTGTCGGGACAGGGATCTTTGGGACCATTCCGCTTGTAGTCTTGAGACCAGAGCTGGAATTCGGGTAGGAGGTACCCGTTCTCCAGTTGACTACACACGGCTTGTCCGGGGGAGATGCTGTCACTCCACAGCGCAATTTTGGCTAGTCCAAATTGGCCGCCCGCTGCCTGACTGATATGGTCAAAAGGCCGATGCCTTGCTCAGTCTTGCAGTACTCTTCCTGGAAACAAGAGGTCGCTAAGGCGAAATGCCGCCTAGCTTGATCTCTTGAGGACCGCTCCAAGCCGAAGCCGAACAGCCCAGTGCTCTCGCCCAACACAAGGCGAAGCGCTGGTGGTCTGTTCAATGAAACTGTTCAGACGGCGGAGCTCTGTCTCTCTGAACCATGACAATGGTCAGAGAGCGAATTTCTGTTACTCTGAGATACAAAAACCATTCAGAGAGCGAAACTCTGTTACAATTCAATATAAAAAGTAAAACGCTCTGTAGTTGTTTTGACACAGAACCGCTATGCGGAAATAACTTGCGTAATGACGTGAGACATGAACATGCCAGAGAGAATGATACGAAAAAAAGGCGTGAATTAAAGAATATGCTGAAACGCTGATCACGATTCAGACGTAGTTAGCAGCAGGGTTATGTACATTGTTTTTATGCAACTGCTGAGTAAGAATAGCATCTTAATCAAACGTTAATTAAGTGTGTGTCTGTATTGCTGTGTTCGAATCCATGCTGAGAGTCAAAGATTGGAAATTTATTTATTTGGTGAGTACCATTGAGTATATCGCATTTATTTCATAATAAATCAAACACCAATAAGATTACTGAGTCTCTGTAACATGTTTGAGATTTGAAGTATTTTAGGGAGGTCAAGCGAACGTAGCTTTCGTGAATACCGTCCTTGTTACATCCATGGACGAACCCATGTAGAAGTTTCGGATGTAACTAAATGCGGGGATTGTTTAGACCCACACAGTCAGAACAAACCTTCGTAACAAGTAGAATGAGGGAAGTTCGGGATTACCGGTGTAGTTGACTAGCAGTGAAATGGTGTAGCCCTTTCCCGCTGACTTTATGGCATTATGAATAATTCCTAGATTTGCTCTTTTTTATTGTAAAGTTTTTCATGATTTCCATATTTTTAAGTTAAACTGATATTCACAACTGTTCCAAATTTTCCATTTTTGCTGACACACTTGGAGCTTTCGCAACACCGTAGGTCGGTTAGAAAACGCAGAAAGGCCGTAAAGCCTATAGCAGTAGGCTACGTCAAAGTAACTTATCAGTCATGACGCATTATTTGCTCTCTGCATAAAACGTTTATGGGCAAAACGTTTCCTCAAGAGAGTCCCGAGGCATTTTTTAACTTAAAAAGTCTGCATTACGCAGAACAAAAAAAAAAAAATTCACCAGGGCATTTTAACAGAGTGCTTTGATAAAATATTTCTAGCAAAAGACATGGTTTTATTTGGCTTCACAAAAAAGAAACTTTTTGGCACTCTCCCATCTCTTTTGAATAAGGCTATGGGTTTCATAACAAAACTCTTGGAAAACAGTTCAAAGATAGTCCTTAGCGAAGTAGGCCTGCTCTCAACCTCTCGTTGCAGAGATTGCGCACTGCGGGTTCATTGGTACATGCACATTTTTTATTGAATTCAGTATAAATTTTAAACGGGGTAGAGGTCAAATAGTTAGAGGTCAAATAGTTTTCTCCGTATCGCAAACAACATAACAACAAAGAAAACTTAGCCACTGACCTTATTGAATGGCTAAATTTTGAACAATCATTTTTTAAAGCCGTTTTTGTAAGGAACTTCTTCTTGAAAAACTTCATAAAAAATAACCTATGTAAAGTCTTGAGGCAAAGATCTCGAGACCGAGACCGAAAGCCTTCGAGACCAAGACCGAAACTCCAAAACACGGGTCTCGAGACCGAGATCAAGTCTCGAGACTCCATCACTGCAAAACGCTTTAACAACGCCCCAACTACAATGCCCTTTACTCATCATTAGGGTTGCCAGATCGCCGGTATTCCACCGGCCTGGCCAGTATTTTACTGATAATTTAGCGGAGGCCAGTAAAAGGCCGGTATCTTGAAAATCAGTGCTCAAAGCCGGTATTTTAAAAATGAATAATTAGCCGTAACTTTAAAAAGACTAACCCCGAATTTTTCAAATTATTATGACTCTGGTAGTAAATCTTGTCAGGAAAATTCCTTCAGCGAAGTTTATTTGCTGCTGTTGACGCAATCCTCGGCACGATTGTCACATCACACACACACCGAAATGTCATGATTCCACCTAAACTACGGGCAAACTACTTAAAAAATACTCTTCTCTGTTTTCCCTGCGCCGCTTAAGATTACGACAGAGTTTAGACCTGGCACTGTTGCCAAAAAAATTTTTACAAAACGCATCTGGCACCCTACTCATCATCATCATACAGGGATTCGGCAGTGGGAGAGAAATGGAAACATTCTCACAGAATATTTTGGGGTGAACAGCTAAGCGAAAAAATAAAGAAAATGAATCGGATGGTGGTGCATAAAGGCGCACAGAAGCATGCAAATTGTTTCGATCACGTTTCCTTGGGTTCGCGTTAATGCGTAACCAGCATGTCTGTGATGTAATAATCGTTTTGTTGTAGTGAAAGGAACCTGAAAACTGATAACTTTTTTAATGAAAGAGAGACGTTAGGTCAGCAAGATAACTAAAATAGAAATTTATAACATGGCAAAGACCATCATTCGCCTTTGCAAACAAGTATTAACCACTACTTTTCCAAAAAAGCTAAGTAGGCTGAGGCTTAAAATTCCAGCTTCGCGGACCGCCAGGTGCAACCCCACCCCAAAACTGTTTATTTGGTGAAAATCCAGGCAAAATCTCATAAAATCCGGTCAAAATCCTCTAAAATCTGGGCAAAATCTCTGAGAACCTTCTAAAACTCCCTGAAAATCTGAGCAAAAATGGCGCCCAACATACTTTGATTTGAAAATAATGGCGCACGAATTGACATGAAGAGCTTTTCTTGAAGGTCACTTTTGTTTGATTTTTCGGGTATGTTTGGGAGAATCCGGGCAAAATTCCTTTCCAAACCCAAGCATTTGCCTGCTGCTACCCCTATGCTCTCTAAACATTATCGAAAAAAGACTGCACGAGGAGAGGATCTGACGGTTGCTGAGTCATTGCGTGCGCATTTGCGTGAGTTCATTTATTCGTCTGCGCGTAAGATAAGATGCGACACCGAATAGAGCTTGAACAACGACTACTGCCAACAACATGTTGGCCTATCAAACAGTTACACAACTTCGCATCTGCCTAGCTTGGTTTCTGCATTCAGCAACTGCTAAGGTTACAAAATCTCGGTCTTGACCCACAGGTGGCGGAACCGGGGGGCCGCATGAGCCTAGGCCCCCCACTTTTATTTCTGGGAGAGCCCGGCCCCGCCACTTTTAAATTTCTAATTTTGCCTGAATAAGTTTGAGTAATGCAATTAGTATTGGGTCCATTGTTAAAGTAAGTCGTTTAATGAAAAAAACTTTGCAGAATTTTGGCTGTATTTTGTCAATATTATTTTCACTATATTATTTATAACTTGGCAATGGATTTGGCAGGATTTCGTAATTGTTTGGCAGAATACACCATGCACACTTTGTCACCCTGCTATGGATTGCTTACCACATTGGTGGTGTTGAACAGTGTTGCCAGATGGTGTAATACAGCACAATTTTTACAAAAATGGTGTAATTTATATGCTGGTGTGCATGGACGTCGGAAGGATTTTATCCAGGGGGGAACTAGTGGATTTTTTCAAACGTTTTTCCACAGGTGGCCAAAAGTGGTGAAATTTGGTTGTTTCCACTCACACCTAAAAACAGCCCTTTTTGCAGAGATTTTCAATTTCTTGCCCCCTTCCGACACCCATGCTTGTGTGTAGGAGAAAGTTCGTGCTACACCATTAAACACTTTGTGTAATTTCAAACGTATTAACACCGTTCTAAATGGTTAAATTTTGCTGAATCCTGTACGCAAAATGAATGTTTGGCAGATCAATTTCAATTTTGTTTTTGCATTGGCAGCACTAAACAGCTCTACTGTATTTATTTCTGCATTGGCAACAAAATTGGCATCCTTACAGAGAGCTTGCTAGTTGCTTCATATGCTTTGTTTTGTCTTTGCATTTCGGTATATAATGCAGTTGTAGAATGATTATTCAGTCATATTACGTCTGTGCTCAAGATGTGGAAAAGTTGTGATTTTGAATGTGTTTAAGACAGGTATCAATGCTTTGTCATTTTTGCCTGTTTTTTATGCTGTGTTCTCGGTGTTTTCAGCCTAGTGGCAAAATCGGCCTGCGCGCTCCTCAAGCGCAGCCCGAATCTTCGATGACGATTTATATTTGTATATTTGTGCCACTACCACAGTCCCACTTCACTAAGTTGTTAATTCGGGCTTTTTTATTTGAGCCTTGTCACTGTTCATATATTTTCGTTCCATGTCTGGCTTTTCGCATTCATGTTGCAAGTGACCTGAATAAAACAATATCGTTCGTAGTAAAACAATATCGTTCTCTCGACTTCGTTCGCTCGCGCTTTACTCGGGCTCATCTATTAGAGCAGGGGTTCCCAACCTGGGGTACATGTACCCCCAGGGGTACATTTGCCTATCCGAAGGGGTACATTTAAGGATATCAATAGATGAGAGAAATATATTTGCATATATTTTATTTCAAAATATTTACACATGTCAGTGAACATTCTTTTAAGAAATCATTACATGCTTATTGTTAAATATATATATGAATAATCATGATAAAATGTATTGTCACAGGAAATTTTATGGTACACGTGCATCTGTCGAAATGCTGAAGGAGTACATACTTACCTGCTGAAGGGGTACATGCTCATCTATCGGAAAGCTGAAGGGGTACATGGCAAGAAAAAGGTTGAGAACCCCTGTATTAGAGCCTGAGTTGCCATGTGCAATTAAGTATTTTTTAAAGATAATTGATACCGGACTGAATGCTTTTTGAAGCAATGGCTTTCTATAGAACAGGGTTTCTCAAACAGGGCCCTCGGTTCCCATTGGGGACCACGGGACGGTTCTCTGGGGTCCACGAGCAGAGGCCTTCAGTAGGTAGCTTTGTTGTGAACAACTGATGGAAACCCGTTAAACACAAAACTAGGTATTTTTACTGATGAGCACAAAAAACAAAACTAGGTATTTTTATTGACGCGCACGAAAAACAAAACTAGGTATTTTTATTGATGAGCACAAAAAACAAAACTAGGTATTTTTATTGATGAGCACAAAAAACAAAACTAGGTATTTTTATTATTGAGCACAAAAATCAAAACCAGGTATTTTTATTAATGAGCACAAAAAACAAAACTAGGTATTTTTACTGATGAGCACAAAAACAAAACTAGGTATTTTTATTGGTGAGCACAGGTGTTATCTGATGGCCACAAGTGTTGAGAGTCTTTTTAAGGGGGCCACGGCTCATGAAAGTTTGAGAGCCACTGGTACAGAACATTGGATTAGAAGTCCAATCCAATGGACAGTTCCCACTGCGAGAATAGTTTCAAACGAACGATAAATTGTCCAGCAACTCTGGTTAATATGAATGAGCCTATAGTACCCAGCAGGTCGAAGCAATTTTGGATGGCTGGAGAAGGAGCCAAAAACTTTTAGATAGTGGAGCCGGAGCGGCGGAGCCTGAAATCTGGGTCCCGGACCCACAGAGATAGTTTGTGGGGCAAGCGAGCTAAACAAATAATATAATGTTTTTTCTGATTTTTTGGACCAAATTGTTCCGGAGCCGGAGCGAAAAGCTTCTAGATGTTGGAGCCGGAGCCAAAAAAATTAGATGCCCAGAGCTGGAGACGGAGTCTGAAATTTGAGTACCGGCCCCACAGGCTTGGTACGCTGAGGACTTACAGGCGTTATCATTGCTCTGTGACGTACGTTACTCAACAATGGACAAGTTATCATGCTAACTTCTCATTTACTGTTACGTAACTAACGTCACAGAGCAACAATAATGCCATCAAATGGAAATTTCGGTGACGCAAGCCTCGATCGGTTTTATTCAGTCAGTATAAATCCTGTGATCAGCCTGAGGAATAACCATAAAAACAATATCATTGGCCCGAGTGACGCTGTTGACCTGGGTCGCCCCTGTAACAACCTAAGTGGTGTAATTTTGTCTCAAATAGTGTAATTTAGACCTTCGTATGGTGTATTGGTAACGACGTCATATTTCAATGCTTGTGACGTCACAGTTGCTAATTTAAACCACAAAAATATTCTATAGTTTTTTGGACGTGCACTTGTGTCCAACCACTTTAAAAATGGTTCCGCCACCCATGTCTTGACCACCCCACTTTTTTGCCAAGGAACTTTATCGCCGACATTTTGAGTGCCTTAAGTGCAGCTTACCGCTAAGGTTAGAAAATGTACCGACACCGAAATATGCTTGAGCAACGTCTACTGCATGGGTTCTCAAAGTGGGGTCCGCGGGCCAGGGCCCGACAAGGGGCGGGGGGCAATGCCCCGGGGCCGCACTTTTGGCGAAAAGAAGAAATAGCAAGTGACCATCAGATGTGGCAGGTGGTGGTTGGGGGGCGGCACTTTTCGACTCGCCCGGGGCGGCACTTCCCCATGTTGGGACCCTGCCGCGGACCCCCAGAGGGTGAAAAAATTGGTGTTTGGGGGTCCGTCAAATGACAAAAAGTTCAAGAAATTAAGAGTGACGAATAGTTTGAAAATATGTCCACAGTAAAGCAAAAATGCTTGATCTCTCCGTTAGCTATTTGCTGTTTTCTATTCCTGAGTACGTAGTCCAACTTATTTGGACATTTTGAGCATAAGCATCATGGTACTATGAAAGGTCATTGTTACATAACTGAAGTTGGTTGTAAATCGTCATTGTTACTTCACAACTACAAAAGTCAACAGAACAATAAAAAGACAAGTTACCCATCTCTTAGTATATGCACATGTTTGCTATAACCAGGGCTACCACACCGTCTTTATTTGTAAGATTTGTCCTTAGTATGAGGTGGACTTTCTTAGAAAACTTCACTGCACTTACTTCTAAGACATTTATTTCGGGCTTGTGTACTTATTTTATCTTATTTTCAGCAATAATGTCAGAAAGCGACGTAAAGCAGCAAACGATTTAGATTTTTATTTTTACTTTCCTGGCCAAAGGTTTAGGACCACCACATAAAAAGTTAACATATTATGCTAACAGGTTGTATGAGGCTGCCGTATTCATCTGATAGCTTGTTACAATCACTTTTATTTGCTCACAAAAGGCATGAATACAATCTCATACATGCAGGGGTGTGGTAGGACGGGAACGCTTGGGAACGGCGTTCCTACACCTTTTTCATTGTTTGCTTTAAAATGAGTTTGAATATGTTTCAAAATGACTTGTTTTTTTGGTGCGTTCCCGCACCTCTTTTGTTAGCACTACATCCCTGCATACGTGGCTTTTACGCTTACACTGCCGTTTGAATAAAAAAATATGGCAATAATTGTCGTTTTACTCTAGTCGTCCTTATTTTTGAGTCCAAATCGATGGTAGCCGTGACTATAACCTTAGAGGCAAGAAGAGGTAGTGGGAGCAAAAAGAGCTGGACGGATGAGAGATCCATTTTTAACTGAACTAAATGAAGTTAATGACGAAGAAGATTTTAAAGAATCTCTCAGATTTTGCGTGCCGATAATGGAGTCAAGATGAAATTCTTTTCAATTTAGCTGTCTTGTTTCTGGGCTTCTCAGAATCTCAGCTACAATCTTGCCCTACAGTGACTTATGATGGCATCGAAAGAGAAGTCCTTCCTTTCACTACTACGTACCAGTGCAGTCCCGTCGCCACGGAGGAGGCTGTGTTTGGCTTATCCCCCCAATTTGAAATATGAAACACTACAAATCAGAGGAATTTTTAGAATGTTAAGCCGCCCTGTACAACCGCAAAGCCCCCTATTGAAGATTTTCTGGCGACGGTTCTGTATCAGTGTGAGGTTGGTTTTTCAAGTTTGCTTAAAAGTGGATGTTCGACTAGTTTTCTCTGTCCAAAATCAAGCCTAGAATATCAAAGCCTGCAGGAAAATCTTGTCAGAAGCATAAATCTCGCTGAACCTTAGATGAGTCTGTTTTGGAGACATCAGCATGAGTAAAAGACTTGTGCATTTTGTTCATGTGTAGCCAGTAGTCTGTTTATTCGTTGTTTACAATATTCGAGGGTCCGCAAAAAAATGAACAAATGTCTTAGGGGTCCGCGAAATGAAAAAGTTTGAAAACCGCTGGTCTATTGCTCGAATTGGTTTTATCGTCCAAGTAAGATGCGTGTCGGTTGTGGACTGGCTTTACCGGCACCGAATAAAGCGTGAGCAATGTCTATTGCTTACAACATGTAGCCTAGGCCTATCAAACACTTGCAACTTCGTTTCTTCCTAGCTTGGTTTCTGCATTTAGCAACTGCTAAGGTAAGAAAATGTCGCTCTTGGCTACCACACTTTTTGCCCAGGATTTTTTCGCCGACATTTTTCAAGAAATACCCTTTCCGGAGGGAAGGGCGTTATATCTGCTTTCCACCATGCCCCACCCATTATGGATGAAACCAGGGTCTCTGGGATAAAATTTTCAAGGGAATACTAACACCAATACCAGGCTGCCTTAACTTCTGGTGCCCACGTCGAAACTCGCGTAGCTTGTTTGTAGGCTATAGTCATCAGAAAGTAGACACAACAGCTACCATGCTAACATTTAGAATTATATCAATAGTTATACTGACAACTGGCTTACACTAATAATTTTTGGCTCGATTGTAGAAAAACTTATCGTGGTTGCTTTCATCCTCCCGGGCCCCAGTAACCTACTTACCTACTGAAATCGGGTGCGATGTACCCTTTTGTAACCCCTCTCGTACACCCTGCAGTAGACCTACTACAGTTATTCCAAAGAAGGTGTTTAGTGTTTCAATTCGTAATGAACAGGTAAGACGAGTGCCTGTTGTATTAACTTTGATGGCAAATGATGAGAGGTTGAACCCGTGCAAGCCAAAAATCTGAAGCAAATCAATGCAAAATTTAGTGAAGTGTTTTGCACTTAAAATTGGCTCGGTTTCTTTGTCCACAAAATTGTCGCGCGATATTTGTCGGTTGTGCAAGCACATTTATCATCTGCCGCCCCACCAAACGTTCATTGCGTTAAAGTGTTTTGCCTATTTGCGAGCGTAAATAGTAAAGTACCACAGTAGTCCCCGTTTAATTAAGCCTACCCGCTGAATATGCCCAAAATTGTCCGGTCCGGAATACTCATTTATTCCTGTAATAAAAATACGCTTTATAGGCCCAAAACCCCGCAAGCCCAATTTTCGAACACATTATAGCGTGAAAAGCGTCGTAACTCACACTTCTTTGTCTTGCTTTCGACGGTTTCACACTTTACGCTGCTGACCTAATTCTAATCAACTGTTTCGTCACAAATCGTTTATTTGTGCCGTAATTTGATACCCAAGACAAGACAACTGGTGCTCCACATTGTAGAATTTATTTTCAAAATGGCTAAGGGACGTGCAGACGTAGCCTTGTGTAAGAAACTGAGATTTTAGAGAATTATCTAGCACTGTCAAAATTCAGTCAACGTGCTGCCGCCGAACAACTCAACGTGATTTAAAAAAATTGAACGAACAACCAGTGGTGGGTTTAGGGTTGGGAGCCTGAGGCAAGACTAAAAAGGTGGCCCTCTGATGACGTCATCATACGCAGCCAACCATGATAATCACTTTTGATTTGCCTAAGATACGGCCACCAAGGATATGTTCCTGAGACTACGGCACAACTGAAATAGCAGGAGAAAATGCAAAATGGTGTTCATGATACACAAGTTTGAAAATACTGAAAGTTGGGAAGACACGGCTGGCAACACACAACAGTTAGGCAATAGCATGTTGGCATCGCCCCACTAAATTTTCGCGCCCCATTTCTCTGCATTCACCATCAATCAGGGCCGGATTAAGGGGGGGGCAACGGGGGCAATTGCCCCGGGCCCCCCGCTGGAAGGGGGCCCCCCGTGATGAAATTCATTTGTTTCAAATAAAATACTCGTTTGAAAAATTCCGTGATTCAGAAGCGATACAAGAATACAACTTTATATTATATTCCTATGTTGCGTTAATTATCAAGGGCCCCCAACAGGAATTGATTTCTCT
>Ga0210059_1012242_pt1 | contig 13001 bp, 10 predicted proteins | sample Ectturendosymbi2_FD_188042 | JGI IMG/M metagenome (GOLD analysis project Ga0210059, IMG submission 188042) | Ecteinascidia turbinata endosymbiont from Florida, USA - Sample 2 (SPAdes) (version 2) | ecosystem: Host-associated > Tunicates > Ascidians > Unclassified | place: Key West, Florida...
CCCCAATAAACTATTGATTTTTTCCCGGTTTCCGTTCTAATTTTTGGTAATACATAGTTGCCTTTATTGGAGTGTCTGGTGTTGTAACTGTGTGTCCAATTTACTCGTTCAAAATTTTTTAAAATATTGTCCGGCAAGCGCTCATTGTTTTCTATGTTATGCATGGCTTTAGCGATTTCCAATTTGAAAACCTCATTTAACGTCAACAGGTTTAAATTATGGAACAACGGCATTGTAGAAGCTTTATTATGACTAAACGTCATGATACGTACCATACGCTTCTGAAGTTTGATTAAAGGATCTAAGACAGACTTAGCAGCACATCCCCAGCTGGTTATACAATATCCCCAGCTGGTTTCCCCAGCACATCCCCAGCTGGTTAAACAGCTCTCACACAGTAAGAGCTGGACAAAAAAATCCAACTCCACCCAAAAACCTCTGACTCTGCAACCCTGCTGCTAAAATTTGGTTAACTTCAGTGCTTACCTCATTCCAACCAGAAAACATGTACTAAATTGTCAGTAAATTGAATACCATTTAGTCAGGTTAAATTAAACTTTCTTTTGCTATAAACTGGAGATGCTTTTTCATGTATGATATGTCAAGTTGCAAATGACATCTTCATTTTCAAATACAAAAAATAATTTAAAGTTACAAATATCACCATTTTTCTTTTGAAGCACACTTAAAACAATTTATTTCCCCATTTTTTGTTTGCGGGAGCACTTCAGTGAAGCTTAAGCCAAAAAGTTTCACTTACTAGATCAGGCGTCTCAAACATGCAGCTCATGGGTCACAGAGGGCTTTTTGTGTGGCCCGCGATGCTTTTTGGCAACTTACAAATAATTAACATTTAAGTTTTTAGTTCATTCACCGGTGTTTGGAAGTTCTTGGCCAGTGAGTGAGCAAGTTCCTTTCAGACGAACTTAGAAATGGTTAGAAATGATTTGCCCATAATTCATGATACCTTTCACAAGAATTAAGATGCAAAAGCTGTAGCCAGTAAGGTTCAAGCTCCACCCTTGTTACGTCAGCGTCAAAATGCAGCCCTCGGGTTACTTTTTAAGTCAGGAGTGGGGAATCTGTGGGCCAAATGTGGCTTGGCCAGCGTGAACGTTTGATATGGCCCGCATCAGAATTTTCATTAGTTGATTTAGAGTACAAAATGGCGTCAAAACAAAGCTCAATAATAAGCAGGTACAGATAGCATGTCGTAAGAAGCCTCTGTCTCTCATAGTTAAATAAAGGTAGAATTTTAAGATAAAACCAATTGTTATTTCTGGCCCACCAGCGATAATCCACAATTTATGTGGCCCTTGATAGTAAATAGGTTCCCCACCCCTGTTATCAGTTCTCATTTGGCCCTTGGAGCAATTTCAGTTTGAAACCCCTGTGCTAGATGTTGGTTGAACAAAGCTTAATTTTATGAAAGCTGGTAATGTATTTCAGCCAGCTTCCTGGCTCTGCACATAACTACTCAACCACACAAATTGAGCAACACAACATCGTTATCGCATGTCTAAACTGCCTAAGAATTAGTTTTAAGGATAAACAAACATTTTACAGATATTCCTTCCTTTCGGAAACCCTTAAAGAGAGGGTATATTACTGAGAAAAAGTTTTGTAATTGCAGACATTACTAGCTAGGATGGGAATAATACAGCCTATGCAGAAAAGGTTGAAGCCTTATCCAGAACAGTTAACTGAAATTCTTCCCGTTCATGCATCAAAACTTATTGGTGATATTGTTGCTTGACTACGGCTTGCAGAAAATGTGCAAAACATTATTGTTTTGTTTTTGCAGTCAAGAACGCCTGCGCTTGTGTTTGAGCATGTAAACAACATTGATTTCAAGGTAAGATCCCTCAGAATCGTTCGTATGTGTATCGCGGAATTTTTTTGGTGTAATGAGCATGTTGTTGAACGAACTTGCTTGGTATTTTTGCAGCAACTCTACCAGACGCTAACGGACTATGACATCCGATACTACATGTTTGAAATCTTGAAGGTAATACTGGCTAAAAATTCACGTGCCATCAGTTTATTTCGCACTGAATTTAATAAGTTTTAACGATCGAGAACTAGCATCGTCCGATTTTTTGTGTTTGAATGCAGGCTTTGGATTTCTGTCACAGCATGGGAATAATGCATCGAGATGTTAAGCCTCATAACGTCATGATCGATCATGAGAATCGTAAGGTACGGTACATTGCCATGCACTTGCATGTTGATATTGTGTTTTTTACAATGCACAAGTGTGCTGCTGTAACATATTGAACTTAGCTAATCTCTATTTTTTCTACAGCTCAGGCTAATCGACTGGGGCTTGGCTGAATTTTATCATCCTGGTCAAGAGTACAATGTCAGGGTGGCTTCCAGATACTTCAAAGGTCCTGAACTCCTTGTCGATTACCAGGTGCTACTCTTAGTTTTCCCAGGCATCCGCAATGCGACCATTTGTCATGTTAATGAACGTATGATTTGACTGTCTGACACGAAATGCATCCCACCAGAGCCTAATTTGTATGGATGAATCGAGTGGAGTTATATATGCCGTACTCCTCAAATTCAAAATGTGTGCAATTGATATTTGAGTTATATTATAAAGTTGACACAATTCTTCGTGCTTGCTTCACACAGTATTACGACTACTCGCTTGACATGTGGAGCTTGGGCTGCATGCTTGCTTCCATGATCTTTCGGAAGGAGCCCTTTTTTCACGGACATGACAACTACGATCAGGTATTATTCAACGGTTGCCCGGAACGGGAATCTTTGTTGAAACAACGATCCTGATGTTGATTGCACACTGCGACCTGTGTTGCTGATGCAGTCTGATTGGCATACTCGCCTAAAACTGCCTGTGCGCCATGGAAAAATTTGTCATAACATTGTCATCATGATTAGTGTTTATCACCGTTCTTTTGCCACGATGGTACTCCGTCGTTTGACGTGACGCATGCGGTCAGTTGTCGAACGTATGGCGTTATTGTTGCCGGGAAAACGTTTCACATTAGGTCACGATAGCCGAGACGGAAGTTCGTTGGTAGAAAATTAACCACTTATGTGGCGGATAACGGTTTGTGTGGTATAGTCGTCTGTTGTGTCATTGACCTTGTGGAAATTTTTGCCCCAAGCTGCTTGTTTAGCCTTTTGTCTGTAGCGTTGTGTTCGGAGTGCAGGTGCATCAGTTTACTGGATGAGCTCTTCATTTGTATTGCATTACGTTGTGTGTCAACTCATCCCGTGCCGGCTCATACGCGTTCGATGCGTGTTGTTTCCACTCGCAGTTTCAGCACCAGTGCTGTTGTCAACCCGTGTTGTTGCCAGCAACTAGACCTGGCCTTCGATCGGAAATCAGTGAGATGGTTTGCTCACGTTGGTACACAACACAGGCTTGACCAGATGCTGTGTGCAGTGTCTTTCTTAACTTACTGAAAACGTTGCAGACCTGTGTTTCGCGACTTTCACGCTCCGACTCATCTTTGCTAAGTTCATGCTCGTGGATATCGAGTAAATCGAGCTCATTATCATATCCAATTAACTGAGCTTGAGACTGCATTTTGTCCAGTTCAAAAGCTCTGTCAAAATTTCGTAAGAGTGTTTTATTAGGGGTAATTTATTACGCAAGAGCAACAGTACTGGAACAAGTTACGTCACTACTCCAAAACCAAATCAGTGAAAGCAATTTAAGCAGGATAAGCAGTTAGGTTGACACCCTCTTTCATATTAATAGCATTTTTTCTGACATGCCTCGCATTTTTGTGGGTCATCAGTTAATGTATTTCGCGTATCCTTATTATCACAAGATAATTTCTTATTGTTTCCAACAGTTGGTCAGAATTGCAAAGGTGCTTGGTACAGAAGATTTGTACGAGTACTTGGACAAATACAACATTGAACTCGATCCGCGATTTAACGACATCTTGGGAAGGTATTTACGTGTCGTTCTGTGACTGCTCTAAAAAGCATTTTGGCTTATTGACAAAATGATCAAAATCGATACATTACTGCCATGGAAACGCTGCTACAATGTTACGCGCGAGTTCTGCGTTACTCTTGCGCGTTAAAGGCAGAAGGGAGGTTTCAGCTCTTGATAATCACTTTTCCTGTTGTGAACATATTGCTGTTAATTGCTACGTGTTAATATACAATCTTTGCTCGCCCTGCTCAAATAAGGAAGTTTTGGTTAGTGTGAAATGGTAATCATAAGCACTACGCCTTCTAGCTTAAACTTGTGCCGTAGTTCCGGTGCCGTGGCTCGCTTCCTAAAACGAGTGTGTATCATTAATTGTCAGCCTGTCACCAACATGGAAATTTTGCTAATATCTACTCACTGCGATGTGCATTAAATGTGACATCAATTGAACGGTTTTGTGGTATCGTGTAATGGGGAAAAATAACTTTTCCTTTAGGTTTAGAATGTTAAGAGCTGCATCACGTGATTCAAATTTTATTAACACTAATCGCACTTAATCTGTTTTAGCCGACGTTTGGCTCCTTTCGCGCAAACCATTACCATGCCATCCAGCGCTGCCTGAATAATTTTCAGAACAACACGAATAGCCTCGATGAAAACCTAAACCCTCCTAGGGAATCATCTTTGTAATTTTATCATGATTTTGTCACAAGTTAGATACATTTATTTTTAACACGGCTATTCATTTATCGTTTTCGTTGACAAGAAAAACATGTCTTGTATTAAAATTTGTTTAGTTTCACCTTATTTGATGTAGTCTTAGTTTTTATCAGCATCTTTTTTGGGACCCGACTCTCCGCCCTTCACCACTTTGTTTTTATTGCCCTCCGCCCGAAAACGTTCGAGACCCTGACCTAAACTTTACTTCAACTATTCTTTTGTAAATAAAATGACACAAAAGTAACTTATTTTGAACTCAGCGACAAGCATACAGTTACTGGTACCCCAACTGAATGCGCATGGACGGTCCTGCATATTCTTAAGTTCTTGCAACAGCTGTTGGAAATGATTGCTAAGCTACGATGGCTTTGTAAAATCTGCATTTTCTTTCCTTGAAGACATTCACGCAAGCGGTGGGAGAGGTTCGTTCATAGCGAGAACACGCATCTCGTGAGTCCCGAAGCGATCGACTTCCTGGACAAATTAATAAAGTATGATCACCAAGCCCGTCTCACCGCCCGAGAGGCCATGGAGCACCCGTACTTCTGTAAGTTGCTAACGATTGAATTTTGACTACTAAGGTTTTTGATTTACGTGGTTTGCGTTTTCCGTGAATAGTTAATAGCACAATGCGGAAAAAATTTTCAAAACTCAACGTGCTTCAATCTTGTTTTCGTACTGGCCAAATAAATACATATTTTAACGTTACTGCTGTGCTCGGCGCTTGCTTGGCAGATGGCTTTTCACTCTTGTTTTCGCCCGGATGAAGTTGACTGCACCGTCAACGAAACGTTGGCAGTATTCGTTTTTACGTTTTATCTGATACACCAGTTGAGCTTTTAGATATATTGTTACTGCTGTTGGCCCAATATCAATATAACGCGTCCGTTGGTCGACCAGAGCCCGTGATATCGCCAGACCTTTTACTGAAATGGAGACACGTTTACTTACGCTTCAACTACTTTCACGCAGATCCCGTTGTAAAAGAGCAAGGAGGTCTGCCGTCGAATGCTACTCTGCCTACATCCTCCACCCAGATGGGGCAAGTCTAGATTGCCCGAGGTTTGACGCTTGCTTATCGTTTGCGGTGTGCATGTCAACTTCATTATTTCAGTGAGATCCTTCAAAATATGCTGGGTTATTTCTGTTTTGTTGATTGGGGTGCGCTGTAGTGTAATAGTGTAGTTGTTCATTTGTTTGTTTAACGACAATTGGCGGCAAGCTATGGCTTTGAAAACCTTTCGTTGTATGTCACTTAATGAAGTACGGAATAATCGGAAACAGTAGCAATGCGGGAAAAGTGAAAGAAAAAATAACGCTGTATATGAAAAAAAGAATATCAAAAATACTTAAAAATCTTTATCTGTACTGCAACTGAAAGCCTTCAGCACCTTAAAACAATTAAATGACTGTATCAGCTTCATCCATGCGGTTCCTGAAAAGAATGAGTGGCTGTGAATTCGATAAAGGGTAGAAACTTGCATTGTTAAGGAGACGTGATTGGCTAGTAATCCTTTAATGCTAGGTAAGGGAACATAGCATGATGCGCACTAAGATAAAGTAGGCCGAACAAAGACATGAGTTATGTTTCTAATCACGGCGCAAGCGCATTAGCGTTGCTGCCAAAGTCTATTTCGTCGACGTGACGTAACAACGCGACGGAGCCGTCAACCTGAGGTGAGTGCTATGTATGCGTAGCACAGCCGGCTTGTAAATTGCAATAGCCTGATACGATGAACGAAACCAGATCGAAAGGTAAAGTTTGAGGACCGCACAGATTCCTGGGGCACAAAGACCTTGGAGAAATATCGGCTGCACCAACGAGAGTTATCCAACAGATATGCATCTGCACATTCAGGCCGTGGCACAAAACGTGAGTTGTAACGTCTGAGAAAACTGTAGGAGCAAGATTGCTCAAGACAGGGCCCAAAAACAGCTTAGCGAAAGTAACAAAGTGATCTAGGCCATGCGCGGACTAAGGACACAAAGTGAGGCCGGCAGCTTACGTTGGCGAGACGTAGACCTCATGAAACCTAGTAAAATTTTCACAGTTGGCGTCTGAATATTTTCCCATCGATCGTTGTTCTATTTCCCTAAATTCTCGTAAACAACGTCTTGCGTCAAACAAAGGTGTGTATTTTTTGGTTGACAGAAGGCAGGGAGCCCGAATCTGGTGGATACGTTTGAAGCTAGTCTTTCCAGACCATTGGGTCTGGCTAAAGCCTTGTCACGAACAAGATGTGATTGTATCACGAAGTTGATTGGTGAAATACCAAACCAAGGTGCTTGTATAAGTAGATTTCCTCGTGGTTTCAGAACTTAGTGGAAGATACTCAGGTTGGGCAGCGAAATAATTTCAGATTTTGCAGTTCAGTTCAAAACGTGAATGCTCAGAATCAGTCCATGATACCACAATGCAAGGGTTACTGGAAAGTGCTTCGTAAAGTTCCTAACAAGGGATGAGTAAGACAAAGCTGTGTCATCAGCAACATAGAAACAGACACTTTAACGTTCCTCGACATATCAAATAAGGTAAGACCAGAAACACCGAATCTAAGACAACACCATTTTACCAGAATCTAAAATACCATTCTAACAAAGAGATTCGAAGCGACTATAAAGTTAGGAATGCGGCAGTTATTTAAAGGCTCACTAATTTGACCTATTTTGAAAAGATTTGTGTCGGTTGTAAAATATGTTGAATTCGTCGGAAACAAGGTGATGCCAGAAATGAGTTACTCTTGAGGATTGCACTGCAAGTCCATACTTTCAAGGAGGCTAGTTATGTTCGACTGTACCTCACGGAAGCCCCACGTACGTAATAAGAGGCAGCTGAATTCATATTCTAGTAACTGTCAAAGTGCGTATAAGCTATTTCACAAAAGCTTTTGATAACGGATTTAAGATTGAAATAGGTCGAATAATCCTTGTTCAAAGTAATGTCTAGATTGGTCGAGAGGCTGGACAGTTACTTGTTTTCATTTCGTTGCAGAGGTTTGCGAGGCAAAGGTTAAGCTAGAAAATAAAGAAAATGGGGGTAGTTAATGAGCGAGAACCACAGCTATTAATAACTGATTTGAAATCCGCAGTCACGAGATGAGCAGGCATTCAGCTGCCAAAAACTATGTAGACGTAAGGTGCAATATTGCTCGGAGATTAACGTCAAATTGCTACAAAATGAAAATACCGAAAATTTGGTAAAGAAGCATCAGAAGAAACTGTGGGTAAAAAAGCGAAGACTTTCAAGAGTGGATTTTGTGGTGATATCACAAATGATTTCACTATCAACCTTCAAGGAAGTTACCAGTTTAGATGCTTTTCCTTAGAGATTATCGATAATGTGCCAGGAGTGACACTATGCCTGTTGTTTAATTTATGAATCATTCTGTCATTGCGTTGACGCGAAGCGATCCTCCTGCAACGTTGCACTTCGTTTCTGATTCTGCCACATGTGTGTTTACGCCCATCACAGATTGAATGTTGCCAACGTGATGAGCACCAATGACGTTTGCGCATTCAAAGTTTGAAGTCGCGATTAAAGCCAAGGATTAGTGACGTTCATGCGTTAGTTTATAGCGGTTGGTGGGTATGAACATTTCAGCAGTTATATTTGCCGTATCTGTTGTGTTTGCTAGAGCCTTATCAACATCACATGAGTGGTGCTACACGTAATCCTAGTCCACAGTAAACAGAGCATTGTTCAGGTCTTCAACATCAGCTCGTTCAAAGTTCGACATTCTTTCAAAACTTGCAAGGGGTCGACATAGGCTGATGTTTAGCAACGTTTAAGCAAATGATTCAATTTTCTGTTTATTCTGTTTATGTGGACGAAGGTGAATAAACGCAATTGGCAGCAATTTGTATACCATCAGTTGGGAACCGATCAAAACCGTTTGCCGGCCTTGTGGTTGTAGTTGAGTTGCAAGGAACCAAAGTTCGTCAATGACCGAAACACTCTTGACTAAAGCGCGACTGGCTTGGAAAGTGAATGGTCATTAAAGTCACCAACGACACTAATAAAAAGGAGGCTTTTGCATCAGTATTCCACGTTCACAGAGACTCGATAAACCAATTTCTTTTTTAACAAAACTTTTGGGCAGCAACAACTAGAGGTGATAGGTCCAAGTGACAACTGAAGCCATATTATTTCGAGATTAATATTTTCCATGTCGAGCTCACATGTATAAGTTATCTCCTGTTACTTGTGAACTAGCACACCACCAATATGTTTATTGCCTTCGTTACGACAAAAGCACGTGACGGGATCATTACGAGTGTGGCTGTCCAGATAGGGTTGGGCAATCACAAAGAATGTCAAGGGGATGATCATCGGCAACTCGTGACAGTTTGTCGAGTGATTTCCTGAATTACAAATGAAAATTCTGTATGCATTAATAGGACTATTGATAGGACCTAGTGAAAGAATTAATGTTTGTCGTCAGGTTCACAAGCATAATTTCCAATACCGCATTGATTACGTGGTTAAAGTTACAATAATCTGCATCAAATATTTTCCTTTGCACACCTTTCTTGTAAAGACGTGTAAATACACCTGTCTTGTAAATACGAGGCCCGAGCTTTAGAAGAGATCAGCGGTCCATGTGCAGTCACTCGCACAAGGGGTTGGTATTGTTGCGTTCTCAAACGCGTCCGCACTGCACGACAGTCAGAAACAGAATCGTCACAGGCGACAGTTTTGCTTGCGGCAGATCGGTCGTTTCATTGTCAATTGAAAGCATCCGTTTGAGCAATTACTAAATCATGATCCTTCCCGAAGATGACGGCAGAAGGTCTCCATTGGCAATCGCAGTTGTTACTTTTTTCGTTTCTCTCGGTCATTTGACATACGCAAATGCGATTTGCTTATAACTGTTTGTTTTTATTATTTTGCCCATGGCATCACTGGGAGGTAGGGATCAGGTTGCGATCGCAGCCATTACGTAAAGAATTCCGTTGGACATGCTTTGACCCAACGTAATGTTCTTCTCAATAACGCGCAAATGTTTACTTTACGTTTAACGGTTTAACGTGGGTATAAAATTTAAATGCAAATTTATTTTCAAATACTTAGTCGGAACTTGACAAAGTTCCCACTAGAGATCTGTACAAGTTCAACAATCAACCTATGTCAAAGGTGCAGCCTTGCGTCTTCTAGGTGCAGTCGCTCATTGCAACGTCGGTTCTCATTCTATGATTCTCAAAATGCTTGCGAACGTCACTGCTACCTTCTCTTGCAGCGCTGCTGAACGTGTTGGAAAGAGGTTGGACGTCGCTCAACGAAAATTTTGAAGAAACACTTTACGGCGAAACTTCCCGGCTTGCGTTTCATGTTTTCTTCTTTTTCCTAACCGTTTTACTGTATTTATGTGGCTTACTGTTCGTGCTCGTGTTTTCGTTTCAACTCAGCCGGCGAACAAGTTTCGGCCTGTAGTGGCGCGCGTCGTATTCCGCGATATCGCTGGGCGATGGCTTAGCTTGCCGTTTCTTCGCCGAGATTTTCGTGTCTCACAAAGAGCGACGTTCAGACACACCACACCTACTGTACTGCTACCAAGGCGATCTGAAGGGCTGAGGAAGTTGTTGCCGAATTCCCAAGAATATTTTACTTGACGAAAGATCAAAAGTTCTTGTCCATCGTGGGCAGCCTGCATTGTTACCAAAGGCCCAGCAGCGCTTGCTTTGTTCGCATCCAGTGTTTCTGCGCATCGATTCGCGTCCTCGCATACGTGTGCTCTCTATCTCGCTCTGGTGTCGTGATGTGACGTTTTTCGCGGTCGCTATGCCGGTGAATTGAACATTTGCGCTTTCCTCAACACGGCTCAAACCTTTAACATGTTCTGGCGTTTGAGTGAGGCGAGTCGCCAACTGGTAGGTCGTTTCATTCGCGCTTCCACCCCATGCTTCTTCCCTTGGCACGAAGCAATAAACTACGTTGATTTAGAGGTTTTCGGCGTCGTTCCTGCTAAAATATGAAAACTGTTAACAGTTAGCTAGCTGTGTGAATGCGGTAAGCTTGTTTCTTAATCTCTACGAATATGAAATTATTGCCAATAACGGTGGCGTACTGGCTTGATCAATATTCAATATCCATGCGGTTGGTTTGCCCCAGCAAGAGATGACTTTGGAGCGGCTATCGTAGATAGTGGGTGTGGCACCATTAGTCATCCTCTTTTGATACAACCTTTCATATTCCTTATTCGCTTTGTTGATGATATGCAATCAGGAGGTGCAGCATTCGGTACCGTTTGTTATCAGCACCTGGGTCAAGACAGGAATCGTGCCTTAGATGTCAGCAAAATTACGGCGGTGCAGTCGTTTTTGTGAAATTAACAACATAATTTTCTCAGCTGGTTCAGTTTCCAATAATGCGTTCCACCAACTGATGTCTTTGGCACCACACTACTACAGATCGAAAGCGCTTTGTTTCACTATTCCAGTATTCCAATCCCGCGTAGAAGCCAGTAGCGCAGCAAAGAATTTTGTTCCGGAATGGCCAGTCAATGACGTCGTCTTGAGTACGACTGTTCCTTCCGTTTATTTTCTAACAGTTGAAAATTGATGCGTAAAACACCAGTAAGTCTTAGCAAGTTTGTATCGACGGGGCCATGGCCTATTCGGCCTCATTCTGACTGCGCTACTGCGGCAGAACCAGAACGTGTATTTGGTAGAGACAAAGCGAATGCAGTCAGAATTGGGCACCAATCCCATAATACGAGAAGGTTTTTCATAACGCAATTTCTGTTTTCGCAAGTATTTCCCAACTGCGAAAATTTGGGCCTTTTTTCATACGCAGGCCCGTAACCAAGGGGGGCGAAGCCGCCCCTGGAAAATTTTTCTCCCCCCCTGGAAAAATCTGTTGGACATATTTTAAAACTGTTGGACATGGTTTCAAAAACTTGTGCCCCTCAGAAAACTCTTCCCCACGTAGTGTCCCAAGCTGGTTACGGACCTGCTGCAGCGTGAGGTAGAAATTATATTCGCTTCGACTTAACCTGTGATTACTAGGTAAAATGCGTTGTGACATGAAGCGCCATCAATCAAACAGACACTGCAATGTTCGAGCGCTCATTCACAAAGTAAAATGCGATTGTATTCAAAGAATAGGGACGAATACAAACAATCTGACTGCATCGCAGCACGCAACCATATGTTGTTAGACTTTCTGCATCTTTCGAGACACAAGTAGGCCTACTTGTATTTTCGTATTAATGCTTCAATGTAGAACATGCGAAGACTTCAAGCTGTTTTGCTGGCTACAATCAATTGTGGTGCGGCACTTACTTTAATATTGTGAAGTAGTGTGGCAGATATATATTTAACAGTTGGCGGCAGGCCCAAGCCTGATTAACGCTTTTTGTCGGGGCGGTTGAAGTGTACGCTCTTGCCCAAGGAACGCCGCAGCGAGTCAATCAGTGGTGGATCGGACACCCAGCCTTCCAATTGAGAGGCAGACAATCTACCACTGAGCTAGTCTAGTGGTGTATCACATTTCGGTACAGGGGCGGATACAGCCAATAAGGTTGGGGGAGGCGATTTTAGCAAAAATTTGGTGCTCAAGTTTATTACATTACGGGTAAGAGAGACGAAGTAGCCTGTACTTCACAACACTGGTGTGACAAAACAATGGACGGCAAAATGGCCTTATATCGCGAATGCTGCTTTCCGAATTGCACAAAATCATGGTGAATAAAGTCATTCGCGTATGTTTTTTTCGGGGGGCGATTGTTCCCTCCCCGAATCCGCCCCTATTTCGGTACAGGCCAGGTGAACCTGTCCTCAGGAAACCAGAATAAGTATAATGAGGCCATGCTGGTTAGCAGTGTTGCCAGATTTCAAAAAGCTCCATAGCCAAACTTCACAAAAAAATTAGCCTAAAATAGCCAAAATTGGCAAAACACCGAAGCCAACTCTGAAAACTAACAAAAAAAATTAAAAGTCATTAAAAAGCGGAGTTTGTCAATTCTGTTCACTGTAAACAATTACTCTGGCGCATATAGGAACCATGCTATCTTTGCAAAACCAATTGTAAATGCAGTGGATTCAGATGGTGTAGGCTACAGTACATACCAGACACGTAACCAGGAGGAGACGTTTGGTGGTACAGAACTTGAAGATGGCGTGAAGTAGGAGATTCATCCCAAAGCTTTCCGTGTGACACTCTTCAGGGGATATCGTCAGAATGAAGTACCTTCCCATCATCAAAACAAAGTAATCTACCAATTTGTGTGCCACTGTGACAGTCGGTACGTTGGTCGCACGTCTCAACGCTTAGAAGAGCGAATTAAACAACACATCCCAAAATCGATTACCAATCCTCCTACCCCACACATCCGTCAAAGCCTTCCCCGCCCTGGTAAGGCCA